>Ga0265298_10001221_pt1 | contig 37991 bp, 68 predicted proteins | sample AusTroGonzalo_MG_3_FD_193486 | JGI IMG/M metagenome (GOLD analysis project Ga0265298, IMG submission 193486) | Bovine rumen microbial communities from tropical cattle in Woodstock, Queensland, Australia - Gonzalo_01 | ecosystem: Host-associated > Mammals > Digestive system > Stomach > Rumen ...
TTCACTTGTCCAGGCAATAGTGGATGTGGATGCGGAACATACGGAACAACATTAGTATAGCAATAAGTCGATAGACAAACTCGATTACGAGAACTTGCTAAATTAGAGTAGGCAAGTCCTACTCTTTTTTTACGGAAAGGAGAGAAATATGAACGGAGTTTTACAAGCCGTGAATGAGAACGAAATAACATTAACATCAAACACAGCATCTTTACCATTTTCAATAGTAGATTTAAGAACAAGAAGTGCAATAAATTGTCAAAGCTGGATGAACCACAACGAGGGAAGTGCTTTATTTAGCATCTTAGAGGGTGGTGTGTACGAGATTACATTTAATGCTAATGTAACAAGTGCAACTGCTGGAAATGTAGGTTTAGCTTTATTTGCTGATGGTGTACAAGTAAATGGTACTGAAATGAATGAAGTTATTGCAACAGCAGGAGAATGGGCAAATATAGGCTTTGACAAAAAAGTAAGAGTATGTTGCAAAGGTACAGTAAACCTAGCAATAAGAAGTGTGCCAACAACAACTTATAGTGGTGCAGGTACACCAGTCATAACAGACACACAAGTTCCAATTATTAAGAACGCTAACCTAAATGTCGAGCGACTTAGCTGAGAATAATTTCTAATATTGACAATGTACAAGTTATCAAATATAATTATTACTGGAGGTAATTATATGAGTGAAACGAATGAAATTTGGAAAGATATTAAAAATTATGAGGGATATTATCAAGTTAGCAATTTAGGTAGGGTTAGAAGTGTAGAAAGAACTATAAAAAATGGCAACAGATACATTGTGAGAAAAGGCAGAATTTCCAAACAATTTAAAAGAAACAGATATTATTTTGTCATTTTATACAAAAATAGTAAAGGAAAAAACCTATTAGTGCATAGATTAGTAGCAGAAGCATTTATACCTAACCCAGATAATCTTCCTTGTGTAAATCATTTAATTCCAGTTGAGGATGATTTTTGTTTGAATACTGTTTCTAATTTAGAATGGTGTTCTTACAGCAAAAATAATAGGTATCCTTACGAATTAAATAGAAGGCAACCTAATTATTGTATGAAAGGGAAATTTGGTGTTGAAAGTAGTAATCATAAAGCCATTTATCAAATAGATAGAGATACTAATAAAATACTAAAGAAATTTGAGTGTATTAGAGATGCTGGCAGAGAATTAAATATTTCATACTCATCTATAACTCAAGTTTGCAAAAAAATGCCACATCATTTAACAGCAGGTGGCTATAAATGGAGATATGTAGATGAATAATTTTCAAAACAGTATAAATTTTTTAGCAAACATAATACAATTACTTAGCTACGAGATTTTAGTAGAAGACTTTAATAACACAGACCTTATGAAGTATCTAAATCACCAGGATGAATTATTAGATAAGATAATAGAGCAAAATGACCAGATAATATCGCTACTAAAAGGAGAAAAGAAATGAGAGAATACATAGAAAGAATAATTGACAACGGAGATATAGAAAAGATGCACGAGTTAAGCGAAATGCTAGAAGAACTTTTGTGCGAAGTAACCGATGAAGATTTAAAGAAAGACTATGAATTGGAATTATACGAAATGGCTTATGGCAGAAAACTAAACCAAGAACTAGCAGAAAAAATTGTAAGAAAGATGAAACCTTATGGCGAAAGATGGACTTTGAATGATGCAAGAGATATACAAATGCAATTTGGCACACACGAAGATGATATAGACTTCTACGTTGTGCTTAATTCAGCCTACAATGACTTTAGGGACATTTTTCAAGACAACATAGATAATTATGTTAGATACACTATTGATTTTATAAAAGATGAAGATGCAAAGGCTGATAAAGTATTTATTTACTTTACAACATTAGTTTAGAAAGGAGAACAAAATGGAAGAAAACGAGAGAAACTATCGCTACGATGACAGAGATTACAGAAACGATAGAGATTATAGAGATTATCGTTATGATGATAGAGATTATAGAAATTATCGAGAAGATTATCGTAGAGATTATGACAGAAGAGGTGGAAGAAGAAACTACCGCTATGGTGGAGATTACAGCTTCAGAAACAGTTACCACGAAGAACTAGAAATGGTAATGGAAGATATGAGAGAACAATATAGAAAACTTGAAGATGTAGCTGAAATGGCAGAGGGACAAGATAAATCTACCTTAATGAAAGTTGCTCAAAAAGAAAAAGAAAACTATATGTATGTTAAACAACTTATGGAAAAGTAGTATGTACCTTTATCATAAATGATAGGGAATACACAATATGTAATGTTGATAGAATTGTGCGGAGAAAAAGCATAGTAGGTAGAAGTGCTTATGATGATAGAACTATCTATGTAGAGTACAACACTCCTTATCAAATGATGCTAACTCTAAAGCACGAACTAATGCACGTGTGGTTATATGAACACGGACACACTAACCAAGATGGTAAAGAAGTCTTTGGCTATGAAGATGTGTGCGAACTAACAGCATTAAGCAATGATTTTATCAACAAGATAGTTAAAGAATACACATTACGCAGTAGCTGAGATAAGATGATGATGTATTAAAAAAGAGAGTACCCTTAGGTACTCTCTATTCTTCATATTTGTATGCATCTTTTAGATATTCTATTGCTTCTGCTTTTGACCTTACTGGTACATTGCCACAAGGTGGTTCGGCTGAACCCATATAGAACCCCCAACCTTTGGCATAGAACAATAGATATTTGCAATCATCAATTAAGTCATCTTCTGGTTGCAAATGGTCAAACCTTTCTTGTAAATATTTTGGTAATTTCAATGTACTCATAACAACTCCTTTTCTAGTCAAGGTTTCCCTTTGACTATAACTATTATACCACAATGTGACCACAATTTCAAGTGGTTTATTTTACAATATCATTACATTTTTGTAATATTTTTGTAACATTTCGGCAAAACCTAGAATTCCTTAACTTGTTATGTTATAATATAGTTAGGGAGGTGTATCATTATGAAATTAAATAATAAAGTTTATGATATTTTAAAATGGATAACAATAATCTTCTTACCAGCATTAACAACATTTGTAGGCGTTATCTTAAAAGCTTTCAACGTGGAGTGTGCAGATTTAGTGCTAACAATTATGGTAGCATTTACAACATTTTTAGGTACAATTTTAGGAATTTCAAACTATAATTATAAAAAGGAGAAATAATATGGGCAAAAGAGAAGAAATCGTTGAAATTGCATTAAGCCAAAAAGGTTATAAAGAGGGCCCTAACAACGATACAAAGTATGGTGAGTGGTATGGACTTAACTATAACCCTTGGTGTGCAATGTTTGTTTCTTGGTGTGCAGACCAGGTAGGAATTTTAGATACTTTAATTCCAAAGTTTGCAGGATGTACAACTGGATTTAGAATAATGTCTGATATGGGAATTACAACAAAAGAGCATATAGTACCACAAAAAGGTGATTTAATATTCTTTGACTGGGACAGAAGCGGAGATTATGACCACGTAGGTATAGTTACTGATGCTAATGAAAGCTCAGTATGGACAGTAGAGGGCAACCACGATGATAATGTAGATACTTATGTATATCCAATAGATGCAAGTTATATAGCAGGATACGCAAGACCAAAATATGAAGATGAACCAGAGCCACCTAAACCAGGTTATGAGCAATATGTATATGATTATCAAGTAGCTTGGAACCAAACTTATGGCGACAAGTATGGCAGAATATTAGAAGATGGAATATTCGGACCACAAACTGAATGGTCAAAGACAAAAGTATATCTAAAAAGAGGTATGAAAAATCATTTAGTAGGATGGTGCCAATGCAGATTAAAATATCACAAAGGCTATGATTTAGGCAATTATGGTGTAAATCACGATGGCGTAGATGATGACTTTGGAAGTATGACAGCATCAGTAGTAGGACAATTCCAAAGAGATAATGGTTTAGAAGCAGATGAAATTATAGGATATGATACAATAACAATTCTATTTTAAGTATTGACAAATAAGAATAACTTTAGTAAAATATAATCATCCATTAACACAAGAACAATTTTAAATTCTATTGTTTTTTGTAAAAAAAAGAGTAGCAAGTCTAGTTAATTCTAGATACTGCTACTCTTTTTACGCTTTACTAATATTTTACTATAAAAAATGTACTCTAATTATACAACATATAAATTAAAAAGTCAATTATCTATGTTAATTTGATTTTCATTTCTAACTGAACGCAAAAATCTATATGTAAATATTTGGTCTATTCTAGGTTCTCCTGTCTTTTTCACATCTTTTCTTTGATAGTTAGCACATTTAATATGAGTGCAACCATCCTTGTTAATTCTTCTTCTAACTTTTCTACAATTTTTACTTTTGTTTTTACATTGAGAGCATACTATAATCGTGAAATTTTTATCCATACGCAACTCCGTTTTTCTTTTATTTTATAAAACTAAAATATAAAAATCAAGAGCTAAGTACAATTTAATTTATCAAATTCATCTAATGCAGACATTTTTTGCTTTTTAATATAATTATAATCATAATCTAACTCTAAAGAAATATCTCTTAAATTCAGACCATCTATGTAATACATAAATAATATATTTCTATGAGTAGTGTTTTTTATAAGTTGTAATCTTTCTAGTATCTTATCTTGGTTCTTTTGCTGTTCTAGTAGGTTGTCTAATAAATTATCGTACATTTTTAAAATCTTCTCAATTTTATTATTATCTGGTTTTTTTAAATCTTCTATTCTTTTTCTTTTACACTTATAAACTCTAATCTGAGCCTTTATAAACTTCTCATTGTTCCTATAATTAAATAAATCAAATCTATTCATAGCATCTCCTTAAAATTATCTTTAAACACTTGAATAATTGCTATTGTGACTAATGTCAATATAGTTCCAGTAGCAAAACCTAATGCAAATAATATCATTTGTACCTCCTAATCAACGTGTGGGATGTGATTATCTTCTGTGCAAATAATTGGTGATGGATGTTCTTTTAATTCACCATACGTTTCTAATTTTCCTATTCGTGATTTAGCCTCATATAACTCATCTAAATCAACCTCTTGTATATTTTTACAACCTTTTCTCTTTAATTTTTTAATGTAGTGATTTTTTCTAAACTTATAAATCGATTTAAAATAAGTTTCAAACTTAATAGCTGTAATATGTTCTTCAAACATATCTTTAACAAACACAGGTTCATCAAATTCTAGTATTATCTTTTGCATCTTTCCTCCTTAATCATAATCAACTATATCTCTTAATTCATCTAAACAATTTTCTATTCTATTGTATAATGTTTTGTATCTATATTCACACATTTCTAATTCATCATCTTTGTCTTTTAGTGCTACTCTTAAAGCTTCTAAATTTTGTTCATTTTTTAATGCTAATTTAAATGTTTCATCTGAATAATCTTTGTTTTTAATAAGTTTCAAAATACACTCAAATTCAGACATATTGCTCATTTTACTCTCCTTTCAAAATCTTTTCTAATTCGTACGTATCTTCAGTTTCTTCCATTGTTTTAAGATATAATAGTGCATTTTCTATTCTTTTTTCTTTTTCTTTAATAAGATTTATGCGTATTGTTGTACCACCTTTTATTTCTTCGCAACATTTTTCCCCTTGTAGTATATTTCCTATTGCGTTCTTTAATGCTTCTATCATTATATCTTTTTGTTGTATTTCTAATTTTAATTTATCTATTTCTTTACTCATAATCTATTCCTCTATAATTTCAATTTCTTCTGGTGTAAGTCTTAACTCTTTTAGCTCGTTCTTTAAATCACTTATTCTAAGTCCTACAAATATAATAGAACAAGTTAATATAGTTAAGCATAATGTTAGTAAAATAAAATATGTTCCTAATCTTTTTTCACTCATCTTATTTCTCCTTTTTTAAATAATTTCTTGCTTCTTCTTTAATTTCTTTTACTAGGTCATCTATATGCAATAAGTTATAAACGCTATTTTCTAGTCTTAAATTGTAGATTTGCTCATAATATTTATCTTTTAATTTTCTCTCTTTTACCCATATTCCTATATGATTTTTAGTTTTTACAATTTTTTTGTCTATGTAAAATACAGATAAAGCATCCATAAGATACCATACTACTTTTCTAGCATAATATTTATCTAATATTTTATCTATCATCTTTCTTCTTCCTCCTCATATTCTAGTGGTTCTCCGCAAAAAGGGCATTTATCGTTACTATACGTAGGCTCTCCACATTTCGGACACATAGGAAATTCATTTGTGTTTTGCCCATCTTTCCATATCCCATAAAATTTTTCAAATATTACTTTGCTCATCTTTCTTCTTCATCCCTCCATTTTTGCTTACGCATTTTATCATATTGTTGCCATACTTTTTCTTTCTCTACTAATAGCTTTTCTCTTTCTTCTCCTCTGGTTGTATTTACTGCTCTTGTTAGTTCTAGTAACTTATTTCTTAATTTTTTAATTTCACTCATATTTCTCTATTCCTTTATTATTTCATTTATATTTTGGTACATACTTAAAAAATGAATTCTAACACCAGATACTTTCACCTTATAAGTACAACCAACTTTCAACTTATTATAAATATCTGTGCTATTAAATTTACCTATAAAAAATAAATCTTTTACTACATAAGCATTATCATTATTATCAACAATAAAATACCTTCCTTCTTCACCTTTTGTATATTTATCTGTAATTGTTATTTCAATTTGTTTTTCATCAACATATTCTAAGCTACAAGGAACTATTGTAATTATCAATAAAAATATAATTATTATAATATAAAATACCGAAAGTTTTTTCATTATATCCTCCTTATCTAACAATGTAAGCCTAATCACTTACTCGGAATTGAAGCCCTCACTGGAATGATTACCAGCCTACTTGCCACCGACATTTTTATATTATTTATTTCCCAATATATTAAATAAATTTTCTATTATTTTTTCTTTTTCGGCTATTCTTTTTGATAAATATACGTTTTCTTCACTTATTCTATTATATTTGCTTTCATAATAATCCCTATCGTGTTCTATATCTTTTATTTTTTTGTTTCTATATTTCTTTTCTTCCATTTCTACAATATCGTATTGTATAAGCTCTGAATTTAATTGTTTTATTTCATTATCTGTGACTTCTTTATATTTTCTAAACTCTTCAACTAACTTATTATATTCTTTTCTTAACATTTTTTATATCTCCTTATCTTATAATATTTACTATAATCATTGCATCAGTTAAAGCACATAAGAAACCTAACCCTAAAAATGACATATCTTGTTCCTTGTATGCTCTATAAAAGCAGTAAATTGTGTTTATTCCAATTACTATAAGGCTAAATATTTTTAATACCATTTATCTCTCCTTATCTATCTTTTTCTTTTCTTGCTCTATCCAATGTTTTTTAATAAGTGGTTCTACTGAATCAAAATTATCTATAACATAGTTCAAGCAATTCTTTATAAATTGTTCTCTTTTCCAGTCACCTTGACTAGCTTGTTTTATCTTATCTGTTAGTTCTGTCATTTATTTCTCCTTTACATATAAATAGTATATAAGTCTAAAGTTCTTTCTATTGCCTCTGCAAGTGGTTTTATTTCTTTAAATTGTTTGTATGGTTTTAACCCTTCTTTTAATTTTGTATATTCATAATAACTTAATACAACTTCGTCTTCTTTTTTAATAAACTCTTCCATTTATTTCTCCTCTAATAATTCATAAAATTTTCTAATAGCATAATTTTGTTTTGTTTCGCCTCTATCATTTAATAAATATTGTGTTTCGTTTCCAATTTCTTTTATTTTATCTATTATTTTATCTTGCCAATACTTATCTCTCTTTGCATTAACAAATTCTAATTCTAGTTCCACTTTCTTATCTTCTATATCTTCTAATCTATCGCACTCTGCATTTATTGTACTTATTAAAGATAATATCAGTCCTTTATTTTTATATATTCTTTTAAATTCTTCGCCATTCTCTTCATAACCTAGTGCTTTTAACACTTTATCTTTACTAATATATCTGCTCTTAAACTCTTCCATATATTCTTCAGATACAGGCTTTTCACTAAATTCTTTTATAATTTCTTCGGTTGTTATATCAGGGTTTGTTCCTAATACTCTTATTCCATTTGCTAATTGTTCTATTTCTTCTTTTTGCTTATTATATAGGTCTAGTAAACCTTGTATTGCATTTATTGTAGAAATGTCTAAAAAGTTATGTTCTCCAAAATTTTCAAAATCATATTTACTTTGTTCTATACGTTTTTTTAAATATTTTATTATTTCTTCTTCACTCATATCTACTCCTCTAATAATTCTTTTAATGTTTCAATTTTTATTTCGCACTCGGTTATTAGTCCTGTAAAATGACAATTTTTTTCTTTTTCTTCTAAGTCTTCTATTTTTCCTATTATTTTAACTTTATCAATATAATCTTCATCAATGTAGTGCATTTGTTTTGCTGTAAAAAAATAACCACTCTTATAATCTTCTATTTCTTCTTTTTGTTTATTATATAAGTCTAATAAAGCTTGTACTATTTCAGGTTCAATATGTCCTGAAAAGCCATCATTCTCTATATCTAAATATGTTTTAATTTTTTCAATAATTTCTTCTTCGGTCATCTTTCTATATCTCCTAATTCCTTATCGATTTTATTTATTCTTCCTAGCATATCTCTTATTTCTTCTCTGTCTTTTTGAATTATCTTTGCATACTCTTGCCCTAATTTTTTCAAATCTCTTTCTTTAAGCTTCTTGTTTAAAATTAGTGTATAAAATAGTTCCTGGTCATCTAAATCCATATTATCTTCTCCTTTTTATCTTATAGTATATTTCAAATGTTCCTTTTGGCGTGTATCTATCTATTTTAAAATAAAAATTAAGTTTTTTATTAAGGTTGTTTATAACTTGTTGCGTAAATAAAGAATTTAATCTAGTTGCCTTACATAAATCTTCCATTGTTATGTCTTTAATAGTTAGGAACATATTAAGTACTTTTTGTTCATTATATGTTAATACTATTCTATCAGCTATAAAAAATTCATTATCTATCAACTTGTATTTCATTATTCCTCCTCATAAATTTTTTTCATACATCTGTCTACATCTTCATAAATTTGTTTGCAAAAGTTAGATTTTGGTTCTTCTTTATTATAATTACTTAAATAAATATCTTTATCTTTCTCTATATCTTTCTCTATCTCTATGTTACAGTTTGTTACATCTGCGTTACCAGGTAACGCTTTTTGATTTTCTTTTGCTCTAAATCTTCTTACTCTTTCAGCACTAGAACTTTCTGAACCAATACTTTGTTGTGTTTGTGGTAATATAAATTCATTATTTTCTACCATTTCTATTAAGCCATTTTTTTCTAAAAAGTTAAGACATACTTGAACATCATCTTGGCTTTCATCAATTTCTAATGCAAGTTCTTGAGCAAATGTATCTTCTACATTTTCAAAAAACAATTTTCCCTCATCTTTTAAGCTTAATAATTGCATTTTTAAATAAATTATTGTGTAAACATCTCCACCCGCAATACTTCTTAATTTTTTAATTCTTTTATCTCTAAAAAAATCTTCTTTTAGTTTTAGCCAGTAATATCTTTTTTCAGCCACTTTATTCTCCTTTCATACTGTGTCCGTAGTAGATTATTTTAATTTCTTATAAATACATTTTGTTCTTATAAATTGACTTATAGTCATACCTAAACTTTCAGCATTTTCTTTTAGTTTTTCTTTCTCTTTTTCACTTACTTTGATATGAATATAAGTTTCTCTTAAATCTTTCATTTTACCTCCATTTATTATAATATAAGTCTTTTTCATTCCAACTATCTCCATAATATTGTTTAAGATAGTTTTTAATGTAATCTTCATATTGTTGTGTATTCTTGCCAAAATCTTCTTCATAGTGGCAATTTTGACATAATGTAACTATATTCTCTGGTATTCCTAAACCACCTTGCGAACGTTTTATATAATGTGCATTTGCATTTGATATAGGTACATATTTTCCACAAATAATACATTTTTGATTATCTCTATCATATACTATTTGTTTTGTTTTTATTGAGATGCTACAAGCTTCACTTCTTTTACTCATTTTTACCCCATTGTTTTAATAAGTTATTTATTTCATTATCTGATTTAGTTTCAATATTTTGTTCTTTGCAGTCATCTACAACTTCGTTTATTAGTCTAGACATTTCAGTAGTATTATACGAACTCGAACCATAGTATGCAATAACATTAGTAAAACCATCTAATTTGCTTTTAGTTGTTTCAGTTATCCATCCTAGTCCATTTCTTTGCCAAGCTTCTCTAAATTTATCTACTGCTTCGTTTTTTATCGGCAAAATTTCAGAACTTCCTATCTTTAGAATATAATTTTTATACAATTCTTCTTTAGGTATAGATAATTTATCCTGTAATTTCGTTAATAATACCCATAAATAGGCATTTGCATCAAGAGAACGATGATTTTTATGTTCTTTGATTTCAACGTGCTTATTTTGGCTTTTTAGGGCTAATAATTCGTTATAGTTTTCTTCGCCTGTTATTTCTATCGTAACAAGTCCTTTTTTAAGACCAAAACTTGTAATCAGACTTTGTATTGTTCCTAACATTTAATTCTCCTTAAAATGGCAAATCATCGCCACTTGTTACCATTGTTTCATTATATACATCATTTGTTACATCTGTTGGTTCGCCATTATCTTCAATAATATCTTTTTTACTATCTGCAAAATATACTTCTTCAGCAATTACTTCAGTTGCATAACGTTTTTGTCCGTTATCATCTTCCCAGTTTCTTGTTTGTATTCTTCCCACTATTGCTACTTGTTGTCCTTTATTAAAATATTTATTTACAAATTCTGCTGTCTTACTCCAAGCTATACAATTTATAAAATCTGCTTGTTGTTCTCCCTCTTTTGCAAATCTTCTATTCACTGCTAATGTAAAACTAGCAACCATTGTATTATTTGTTTGTGTATATCTAATCTCTGGGTCTTTTGTTAATCTTCCTATTAATTCAACTTTGTTCATATTATTTCTCCTTTCTATATGGTTTCTTTAATAGGTATCTAGCATATCTAGTTGTTTCCCCAAAACGATTTGAACCTGTTTCATAAGTTGTTACGATATTCCATCCATCTTCTCTTAAATTAAAGATAGTAGCACTTAATCTAGTGTTTCCTAGTTCCATTATTGCATCCATACTTGTAATACTCTTATTCTTTTTTAAATAATCAATAGTTCTTTCTTCGTGTGTCATAATTATTTACCTCCCTTATTATATAAAAAACATCTTCCTAGCTCGTTCTTAATTGCTAGTCCTGTTATTTCTTTGTCTTTGATTTGTATTGCTTCTACATAGAATTTATCTCTACAAGTCCATTTTCCATTATCTTGCTTTAATGATTTACATTTATCGGCTGGTATCCATATAAAAGGTGTGTTATAAAGTTCTACACCAATACCCCATTTAAAACCTGCTCTTTTAAAACTATCTGATGCTTCACCTTTTTCTTTATCACCAAATTTACTTTCAATGCCACAGTCTTGTTTGCTTATCCATTGTTGTTTTTTCTCATCCCATACTGAAATAGTACAATACATATTGCCTTTGACTTCTTCATATTTGCATTGCCAATTCATTTCGCCATATACTTCATCTAGTATCTTTGCATCGGTTCTAGCTGTTTTATAAAGTAGTAGTTGACAACCTTTTTCGGTTACCGATGCTACTTTACATTCTATTTCATCTGAAGTTAAGTCCCTAATCATTTTCATACCTCCTTACTATTTCGCTTAATATCTCGTTCTTTCTTAAATATTCAGTATCTAATTGACCATCTAGTCCAGAACGTTGTTTCTTTAATGTAATAATCTTTTCGTTTTCGCTAACTAACTCTCGTAGTAATTCTTCTTTACTTAAATCTTTAACTTCCATAATACCTCCTATAATTCGTGATTTCTATAATAACTATATTCTTCTAGCTCACGTTTGTTTGCATCAAAATCTCTAATGTCTTCTCTTATGTTATCACGTTCCTCTTTTAAATCTGATAATCTAATATCAATTTCATCTCGCATTTCTTCAAAATTAGTATCTAGTTTAAAATCTTCTTCGTTTAAGTCCATAAGGTCTATTGCGTGTTGATACATCTTTTCAAGTAATTCAATTTTGTAATCAATATCTTCTAGTTCCGTTAATAATTCTTCTTTATCCATAACACCCTCCTAATCTAAATTATATTTTTTTACAATATCAGAAAACTTTGAGTTCATTTTCTTGATGAAGTTAGCTAATGAGTTATAATTTTGTTGTTGTTTTTCATAATTAAAATTTGAGAAGATAAGTCTTAATGCATCACGATAATTTTGATTTTCTTCTCGTAGTTTTGAATTTTGCATTTCTAATTCTCTAATTTTGCCATCTGTGTAGACTTTTAGTGTATCGTGTTGCCTTGCTTTTGCTTTGATTTCATCTAATGTTGAACTCTTAATAAATGTAAATCTCATATTATTCTACCTCCTTTTTATAAAAGTAATAAGCTATTCCTGCAAAACCACCTACTATAACTAAATAGATAATTATAGGTGGGACATTTGCACTTATCCAGTCTGCTGTTAAGTAAATTAAATTTAATATTCCATATACTACTAATATTGATAAAATAAATAAAACTATATTTCTCATTTGTATCTCCTTTTCTGCTAGTTTTTGTTGAGAACTAGCAAACTCTTTTTTATTATTTGTATTGTTTAGCTACTTTTAATAAGTCTTTGGCTAATAGTTTAGCATCTCTTTTTCTATAAAAAAATGTTACTACATTATTAAAGCCTTTTACATACCATATTGTTTTAGAACCCTCTTGTTCTTTCCAATAATCTCCAATTCTTCTTTCCATAAACATACCTCCTTAAAATATTACTCTTTCATAACTAGCATTATTTCCCATTGCTTGTAACTCTGAAACTCTTTCACTTGCTTGTTCTACATTATCAAACGTATCAACTTTGCTTGAATAATAATATCCGTTTTCTCCAAATGTAACATATACATCATATCTTTCCATAACTTCCTCTTTCTGCAAGAGTTTTAATATCGTTTCTTAACTCTTACAAGCTTAGTATAACAAAACGTGTTTACGCTGTCAACACATTTTCTGAAAAAAATTATTACATTTTTGTAATATTTCCTAACGCACTAATACCAACACTTTTATCAGAAATTTATCAAAAATATTTCAAAAAATAGTACAAAAAGACACCAAATGGAACAAAATTTGCGATATAATATATAATGACAGAAAAGGAGAGAAAAATGAAAAGAGCGGTATTAAGACAATTACGTAATGCAGTACAAGAAGAAAGAAAAGAACAAGCAAAAGCAGAGAAGAAAGAACCTATTAAGGAAGTAAAGAGAAAGTCTATTTTAAGAAGAAAGAAATAATATGTTAGTTGCTATTGATGATTTAAAAGATGTTAAAAAGTTAAAAGAAAACGACATAGTTTATGTATTTGATGATGAGCCATTAGATAAGTTGTTAAAGACAAAGCTACATTGCATACATTATACACAAGTTAAAAAGGTTGATATAAACCTAACTAAGTACGATATAAGATGCAAGAAGAAAGCTAAAATTACAGACAAAGACTTATTTGAATTGCCACCTATTAAAGAAAACAAGTATGCAATAATAGTACCTAATTGCAATAATGCAAAGTACCTTAAAAAATGTATAGATAGTGTACTAGGACAAACATACAAGAACTTAGACTTAATTATAGTAGATGATATGAGTACAGACACATCAATAGATATTATTAAAAAATACAAAGACAAAAGACTACACCTAATTCAAAACAAGAGAAAAAGATACAATGGTGGTTCAAGAAATGTAGGTATAGATTATGCACTAAACAATTTAGATTTTGATTATTTTGCATTTTTAGATAGTGATGACTGGTGGAAACACGATAAAGTATTAGAAACTATAAATGAAGAAATAGATGGTTATGAGATGGCAGTCATAGGTGCAGAGATGTTATACGAAGATGGAGTACATTATAAAACAACTAATTCGTGGGCAAATTATGAAGAATTTTACATTAGTGAGGGTACTAAGACAATATGGTGTACAGCTTGGTGTAGAATAATTAGAAAAGACAAAATAAAATACTTTAATGAAGATACTCTTATGGAAGATAGAAACTGGTCATATAGAGTAGCAGATGATTTAGATTACAATAAAGTTATCAATATAAAAGAGGTAATGTATGTATGGAATAGGATGAACTCTAATTCAGTAACAAAGGTTAGAAACCCTATTTGGAACGCAAGTGCTTGGTGTCATATAGGACATCAGCTACAATTCATCAGTGAGATGAAACATACAGAACTTAAACCAATATTAGAAAAAAGAGTACAACATTGTATAGAAGAAGCTAACAAAGGTGTATATACACAATATTAGGAGAAATATGAAATACGTTTTAATGTGTGGTGGCGACTATGAGTTCAAGAAACCCTTATGTGAAGTAAGAGGAGAGAAACTTGTAGAGAGAACCATAAGATTATTAAAAGAGAATAATGTAGATGATATAGTAATAAGTACAAATCATAAAGACTATGATTATTTAGGACTACCTATTATTAAGCAAAAGAAAAAAGGTTCGTGGTTATGTGCTTATGTACCAATGGAAGAACCTTGTTGCTATATTCATACAGATGTATATTATAGCGATGAGTGTATAAAGACTATAGTAGAAACCGATAAAGAGATGTTCTTCTGCGTAAGGGACTTGTCAGATGGTAGACCATTAGGTATAAATGCAAAAGGGAGAGAACCACTAGCATACAAAGTCTATGATAATGATAGATTTAATAAAGCAGTAGAAGAACTACTAGATATGGAAAACAAAGGTGAGTTTGATGGATATGTAAAACCATTTGGTTGGCACGTGTATCGTTATCTAAATGGACTAGACATATTCTGTCAAGAGATATGGCAAGTAAATGATATATTCAAAGAACCAGGAAACTATACAATAATAGATGACTATACAACAGATGTAGATACATTAGATGATATTAAGAATATAGAAAATGTAGTTAAGTTTTACTATGATGAAATACCAGTAGTTAAATTACGAGCAATAGAAAGTTTTACATTAGAACGTAAGGGCGAGATAAAGAACTTAATAAGAAATGGTCAACATTATGAAAGTGATTATTTTGATAAGAACATAAATAAAAATGATATATTTGAGTGTAGAGAAGATATAGCTAATTACTTATTAGGTGACAATGGTTACAAAAAAGCATTTGTTAAGATATTAGAACTTAAACAATAGAAAGGAGATGATGCTTGTGCCTAACGTAGAAAACCTAAAACCAATTAGAGAACTAAGCAAAGAAGAAGCAAAGAAACGTGGTAGTGCTGGTGGCATAGCATCTGGCAAGGCTAGAAGAGAGAAAAAGTGGTTTAGAGAAGCAATAGAAAAACAAATAGGAGAGAACATAGACAAAGCTATTGAAGCGGTATGGTTTAAAGCACAAAGAGGTGATGTACAAGCAATACAATTCCTACGTGATACCATAGGAGAAAAGCCAACAGATAAAGTAGAGAATACTAATGTAGATATATCTTATGAAGAATACTTGAAAAAAGTAGAGGATGAAGATGCCTATTAACACAAAGAAGTATATAGAGAACTTATTAAAGATTAAAGATAAGAATAGTAAGATAGTACCTTTTAAATTAAACGAACCGCAAACAAAACTATACAACACTATTAAGGAACTAAAGCAACAACACAAGCCAGTTAGAATTATTATACTAAAAGCAAGACAAATGGGGTTCTCAACATTAACTGAAGCAATTCTATTTAAGGAAACAGCAACTAAGCATAATGTAACAAGTGGTATTATTGCACACGAGAGCAAAGCAACAAACAACCTATTTAATATGTCAAAGTTATATTATGATAATCTACCAGAGCCAATGAAACCACAACTACAAAATAGAAACGCACAAGAACTAATCTTTAATAACCCAACTAATACAGGACTAAACTCAAAGATTATATGTATGACAGCAGACAAAGATGCAGGTCGTTCGGGTACATATAACTTTTTGCATTTATCTGAATTTGCATTTTGGCAAGGAAACAAGGAAGAAGCATTTACATCACTTATGCAGACAGTACCTAATAATGAAAACTCTATTGTTATTATAGAAAGTACAGCAAATGGATATGAATACTTTAAAACGTTATGGGACAAGGCAGTAAACAAGGAAACAGACTTTGTACCAGTATTTGTAGGATGGAACGAGCTAACAGAGTACTCTATACCATACACAGGCTTTGAAAAGACAGAAGAAGAAATAACACTACAAAAGAACTACAACTTAACAGATGACCAGTTAGAATGGCGTAGATGGTGCATAAGAAACAATTGTGCAGGAGATATAAAGAAGTTCAACCAAGAATATCCTATATGTCCAGAAGAAGCATTTATTTCGAGTGGTAATTGTGTATTCGATACCGAGATAATACATAATAGATTAGGAGAACTAAAGAAACCACTTAAAGTAGGATGGTTTGAGTATGATTATGATGATACTCTACCAGCACTAGGAAAACTAACAGCACTTAACACACCATATCCAAAATACAAGATAAGCAATATAAGATGGCACGAAGATAAGAATGGATACATAAAAATATATGAAGTACCAGATAGTCCAGTTATAACTGATTATGCAATAGGTGGAGATACAGCAGGAAGCGGAAGTGATTATTTTGTAGCACACGTTATCAATGTAAAGACAATGAGCCAAGTAGCAACATTAAGACACCAAATGAATGCAGACCTTTATGCTAAACAAGTATATTGCCTAGCAATGTATTACAAGAAAGCATTAGTAGGAATAGAAAGTAATTTTGATAGTTTTCCTATAAAGGAACTAGAGAGATTAGGATACAGACACCAATACATAAGAAAGAATGAAAACAAGATAAATGGTCGTTCTATGCAAGAATATGGCTTTAGAACTGATATGAGAACAAGACCAGAGATAATATCTAACTTGCAACAATTTGTTAGACAATACTCTAATTTAATCAATGATAGAGATACATTAGCAGAGATGCTAGAGTTTATATACAACAAAGATATGCGACCAGAAGCACAAGAGGGAAGTCACGATGACTTAGTTATGGCACTTGCAATTAGCTTAAAGATACGTGACCAAGCATATAGACCAAACCAACCAATAGAAATGCAACAAGACACATTCTATAAGAGTGATATGAATTATAGTAGTAAGGAGAAGATAGTAGTAGTATGATAGAAACACTAATTTTATTATTATTGAATGATATATTTATGATAATAACTATTACAGCTATTTATAACCTAACAATAAGAAACAGAACACCAGTTAAGGTTGTAAAAGAGATAATAGAAAAAAGAGAAGAAAAGAGAATAGAGAAAGAAGAAAAAGCAATAGAAAGAGCAAACCTAGAGAACATAGACAACTACAATGGTTCAGCAGAGGGACAAAAAGAAATTAAATAGGGGGAACAATGGAAGATATAGAAGAATTACGCAAGACCGATGAATGGGAACTATATGAAAAATCAGTACAATTTATGTCTAACTTCAATATGTATGATGATAGCAACAAGAATTATAGATTTTACAATGGTGACCAATGGTATGGGTTAAATGTTAAAGGTATTGAAAAAGTACAATTAAACTTTATCAAGCCTATTGTAGATTACAAAACAACAGTTATTAACCAAAACTTATGGGCAATAGTATATTCTAGTGAGAACTATGATAACGAAGAATTTAAACCTATGGCAGATACACTATGTGACTTATTAAATAAACGTGCTGATAAGATATGGGAACGCACCAAAATGGATAAGAACATACGTTTAGAAACATTAGATAGTGCTATCAATGATGAGGGTATTAACTATACTTGGTGGAACAAGAACGATAAGCAAATAGAAAACGAAATTATTAACAAAACAGATATATACTATGGAGATGAAACAAGTTCAGATATTCAAACACAACCATACATCATTATTAGAAAAAGACTACCAGTAGTAACAGTAAGAGAAATTGCAGATGGTTTAGGGTTAAGTTCTGAAAAGATTAGTTTAATTGTAGGTGATGCAGATAATGTAAACAACATAGGCGATAACAACCAACTAGAAAAAGATGATAGTACTTGTACAATAATAACAAAGTTATGGAGAGATGGTGGAACAATACACTATTCAAAAGCTACAAAGTTCGTACAACTAGAAAAAGATACAGATAGTGGACTAACTAAATACCCAGTAGCACACTTCTTATGGACAGAGAAAAAAGGCACATCAAGAGGCGAGGGTGTAGTAAGAAACCTAATTGATAATCAAATTGAAGTAAATAAGACTTTAATGAGAAGAAGTGTAGTTGTAAAGAATACAGCATACACACAAAAAATAGTTAATTTAGACTACGTTGACAACCCAAGCGAAGTAGACACAGTAGGTGCTATGATTAAGGTGCACGGAACAACAAACGTAAATGAAGCATTTGCTAACACAGTACCAGCACAAATGTCAACAGATGTAGAGAAACTACAAAATGACTTAATAGAAATAACAAGAACATTAGAGAATGCATCAGATGTAGCAAGTGGTTCAAGTGGAATAAATGACCAAACATCAGGAAAGGCTATCTTAGCTATTCAAAATGCATCACAACAAACACTTAATTCACAACAAGGTGCATTAAAAGACTTTATAGAGCAAATCGCTATTATATGGTTAGACCACATTATCACTTATGGTGAAGATTTAGTATTACAAGATGAGCAAACAGACCTAGTAACAGGTGAAACAACATTAGTTAATGTAAAGATACCTAATTCAGCATTAAAGAGCCTAAGAGCTAATGTAAGAATAGATGTAACACCTATATCAAGTTATGACCAATATGCACAAGAGTTATCATTAGAAAACTTACTTAAGAATGGTTATTTTAAACCAGAGAATATAGACCAACTAGAATTATATGTAGAAGCATTACCAACAAGAAGTGCAATGCCAAAAGAAAAACTAAAGGAAATCATTGAAAAGGTAAAAGCAAAGCAAGATTATATCAACCAATTAAATGCACAAACACAACTAATGTATGACCAAGCAAACCAACTTATCAATAACACAACAGCACAACTAGAACAACCACTAACCGAAGAAGAAATAAGAGCAGATGCACAAAGACAAGCAAGAGAAGATTTTTTAGCAGAACAAAATGCTTAAAAATAAATGACCAAAACGAGTTAAGTCAATAAAAGGTACTTAGGTATAGTCGACAGACTTTAAATGGAGAAAAAAATGGAAGATGAAGAAATCGTAGAAAACGATGAAATGGAAGTAGAACAAACTACACCTGAAAACGTAGAAACACCAACTACAGAACAAAAAGTGGAACAACAAGAGTTTACACCAGAGCAACAAAGAAAAATCAATGAGATTATTCAAAGTAGAGTTGCTAGTACCAAGAGAAGTGAAGAAAAGAAATACCGCAAGTTAGTAAATACTATCAAAGCAGGTATGAATGCCGAAACAGATGATGTAGATGAAATTACATCAATGGCAAGAAAACTATACAAAGATAATGGAATTGATATACCAGATGAACCTATTTATAGTGAAGAAGATGAAAACATCCTAGCAGAAGCGGAAGCACAAAAGATTATTGAGTTAGGATACGATGCAATAGCAAGTGAAACAGACAACTTTAGTGGTAAATCAAGTAGAGAAAAGAAAGTATATGATGCACTAATGAGAAAAAGACACGAACTAGAGAACCTAAAATCACTAGAAAAGATAGGCGTATCAAAAGAAGAATATCAAGGTAGAGAGTTCCAGGACTTTGCTAAAAAATTCAATTCAGACACACCATATACAGAGATATATGAGATGTATTCAAAAATTAACAAAAAAGAGCCTAGTCCTATCGGCTCAATGAAATCGGTTGCAAAAGAAGAAGATGTTAAAGAATACTACACACCAGAAGAAGTAGATAATTTAACAGATGAGCAACTAGATGATGAAAGAATATACGAAGCAGTAATGAAATCAAGATTAAAATGGGAATAGGACAGAAAGAGGAATAAAATGGCAACAGTATCATTTAAACAAAAATTATGGTCAAAATCTATTATGAAAGAATTAGCAACACTAACAGGTTTAAGAACACATAGTGATGCTAAATACACAGGAGAAATCAAAGGTGGAAACACACTTTATATTACAGGTGCAGTTGCACCAACAGTTGGAGATTACACACAAGGACAAGATATTACAATGCAAGCAGTTGCAGGTAATACAATCACAATGGTAATCGACCATCAAAAATATGCTACACAAGTATTTGATGATGTAGATAGAGCACAATCAATTCCAGGAGTAATGGAAAGTGCAACAGCTGAAATGGCAAGAGTATTACACGAAGAAGCTGACAAAGCAGTAGCAGCTGAAATCAAAGATGCTATTGAAGATGGTGTAACAAGAACAAAAGAAAATGGTTCAACAGAAACATTATTAGTTCCACAAGAAGCAAATGCATCAACAGTAACAAAAGCAAATGCTACAACAAGACTTGATGATGGTTTACAAAAATTAAGAGAAAACAACGTACCACAAGCAACAGAATTATGGGGCGAGTTCTCACCAAACTATTACAAGTTCTTATTCCAAAACTTAACAGAGTTATTTACAAACAACGTAGAAATGGCTAAGAAAGGTATTTTAGGTAAATATGGAAACATCAATGTAACTATTGAAAACCTATTACCAAGAAGTGATGCACAAACAACAAGATACAACATCATCAGAACAGGTCGTTCAACAGCATTTGCTGGACAAATCGACAAAGTAGAAGCAGGAAGAATTGAAAAACAATTCGCAGACTACGTAAAAGCACTATATGTATTCGGTACAAAGGTTGTAAGACCAGCTGAAATTTATGCTATCAAAGAAAGCGTAGAAGCACCAGTATCATTATAATTTAAGGGGCGTAATGCCCCTTTATATATATGTAAGTTTAGTGTAATGGTAGCACTGCAGTCCCCAAAACTGCTAGTCTGGGTTCAAGTCCTAGAACTTATGCCAACCGAAAGGAGAAAGAAATGAGCAAAGAAAAAATAGAAAGATTTTTAGTAGAACCAAATTTATCACCAGTGTTCGGACAAACTATAACAAAGGACACAGAACTAGATGTATGGACAGAAGATAAGAAAGTACATCAAATCATTAAAGACTTAACTATCACTACAATAAGTGAAGATGGAACTGAAACAGATAATTATGATATGAAATTCAAATCTGAGATGACTTTAAAAATAAAAGATGGTACACGTTTATTATGGACTGAAACACAAGGTTACGTACTACCATCACACCAAAGACTAATGACAAGAGAAGAATTAAAAGCAGAAATAGATGAATTAGATAATATAGAGGGGTTAGAATAATGAATTTAGGAGAACTAAAACAAAGAACATATAAGTTAATAGAAGAATACACAAGCACTGATACAACAAACTACACAAGCGACCCAGACTACTCAACAAAGTTCAACACAGTAGCAAATGTTATTCTTAACGAATTAAATAGTTATGTTAAGAAAGCAGTAGTAGAAACTATGGATGTTCATAAAGGCGATGAAATACAACTAGATGAAGAACTAGATAGATTTTTCTTACTAAAAAGAATAACAGGTGTTAAGTATTCAATTATAGACAGATTTGTAACATTTGAAGAAGATGGAGAAGCAAAGATTTATTACTACCAATACCCAGTACAAATCAAAGAAGATAGCGATAACGATACAAAGATAGACCTAACCGAGCCACAAGCAATAGAGTGTATGATATGGGGTATAGCATCTGATATTTTAAAAATGGATGTATCAAACCAATATGGTGCTATGTTCTCTTCACGTTATGTAGAGCTTAAAGGCGAGTTAGATAATAGAATAAATCAAGGTACTATCCATATAGAGGGAGGCATAGATGTCTAGTGGTGATTTAATAACAAGAAATTATAGCAATTTTTTAGGTGTTGATTTCTCCGACTATAATGTAAGTCTATATAGAAGCCCAGACAGTAAAAATATGTGGAAAGACTACAAAAAACTTGGTAAATCACTATCAAGTAGACCAGGTTTAAAAAAGTTCTTAACATTAAGTGCAAAGCCTTATGGAATATTCTTTTACAAAATAGCAACAGTACAACATATAATTATCCACGCAGGGGTATCACTATTAGACTATAATACACAAACAGAAACATTAACAACAATTAAAGCAACAGGTATGAACCCACACGAAAGTAAGGCTTTTATATATAACAACATATTCTATATAAAAGATGGTATCAACTACCTAACATACAACGGAACAACAGTAACAGATGTAACACCTTATGTACCAACAACATCAATAGGAAGAACACCACTTGGTGGTGGAACTGACTACAACAAGGTAAATCTACTAACAAGTTATAGAAAAAACTCATTTGTAGGAGATGGAACATCAAAAGACTACTACCTAGATGTACCAAGCTTTGATAGTGGAACAGCAACTGCCACAGTAAACGGAACATCAGTAGCAATAACAGAACACGCAAGTAGTGGTTATGTAACATTTACAACAGCACCACAAGTACCAGATACAGATGGACAAGACAACGTAGTAATAACATTTAGTAGAACAGTACAAGGAAACCCAGATATAATCAATAATTGTACATTAGCAGAAGTATTTGATAATAGAGTATTCTTTAGTGGAAACCAAAACTACCCTAACTCAGTATTCTGGAGTGCATTGAATAACCCAACCTATTGCCCAGATACAAACTATGCAAGAGAGGGACTAGATGCAATACCAGTTAGAGCAATGGTAACAGGAAACAACGCATTATGGGTAATGAAAGAACCAAGCCAAAGCAACACATCTATTTTTTATCATACACCATCAATAGATGAAGTAGAGGGTGCAACATACCCATCAAATCACTCATCAATTTCAAGTGGATGTATATCAACAGGAATAAACTTCAATGATGATGTAGTATTATTTACAGACTTTGGACTAGATGGAATAAGTGGAGATATAGCAACCGAGCAACTACTAGCACATAGAAGTAGTTTAGTAGATGCAAAGATGTTAAGTGAGAGCAAATACAAAGAGCCTGTTCTAGCAGAGTGGCAAGGCTACCTACTAGTATTTATGGGAACACATTGTTATTTAGCAGATAGTAGACAACAATGGACAAACACAAACCATTTAGAATACGAGTGGTACTATTGGGAGATGGAAAAAGAGATAACAGCCACAGGAGTGCTAGGGGACACACTTTATTTAGGTGCAACAGATGGCATCTATACACTAGATAAGAGTGTAAATGTAGATAGTTATTGGATAACAGCAAGAGATACATTTGAAAACCCTAATTTCCAAAAGATAACAAATAAAAAAGGTTCAGTCCTAGACTGTGATGGAAACATTACATTAAGTACAAAGATAGACAACGGAAGTTGGGAACAAATTGGCGAATACACAAATGTATCAACATACATAGTACCAAGAATAAAGAAAAAGAAATGGAAAAACATACAATTCAAGATTTCATCGAGCACACCGATAAATGTATATGACTTCACAATACAAAGTTATGTAGGAAGCTACGTAAAGAGATAAGGAGGAATTAAATGGCAACAAACTTGGCAAGTGAGTGGGAAGAACTTGTAAAAAGTTCAGCACAAAACATAAAAAATTACAACCCAAACGAAACCATAAATATGCAAGATAGTAGACTAACTACTATTGAAAACCAACGTGGTCAAGATATAACAAATACGCAAAACGAATACAACCAAATGATAGGAAACGCTGACCAATTCTATCAAAACCAAATAAATGCAGCACAAGCATCAGCAGATGCACAAGCAAAAGCACAACAAGCTAGTACAGAACAACAAATCAAAGAAATAAATCAACAAAGAGAAAAGACTGAAAGGGACTACCAAAAAGAGCAAAGAGGTGCTTACACCGATTATCAAAAGCAAGTAAACGAATATGGTGTAAATGCTGAAGTAATGGCATCAAGAGGACTAGCAAACACAGGATACTCTGAAAGTTCACAAGTATCAATGTACAATGCTTATCAACAAAGAGTAGCAACAGCAAGACAAAGTCTAGCAGATAGCCAACAAAACTACGATAACTTGATAGCACAAGCAAGAATAAACAATGATACAAGACAAGCTGAAATTGCCAACGAACTAGCAAGACAACAAGCTGAATATGCACTACAAGGCTTCCAATACAAGAACACATTGATAGAGAGCAGACAACAACAATTAAATCAACTAAATTCACGTTATGATGCACGTTATAATACAATGCTAGGTGTAATGCAAAACGAAATAGAGGGTCGTAGACAAAACTTCCAAGCTAATGTAAATATCTTAACTCAAGCAGAAAAGAATAGACAATGGGCTGCAGAATTTGATGAGGGTAATAGAAGATTTGAAGCTGAGATGGCACAAAAACAAGCACAATGGGAGAAAGAATATCAATTAGAAAAACAAAGATTAGAAATTCAAAGAAAACAAGCAAGTTCAAGTTCATCATCTAGTAGAAGTGTAAGCGATGGAACATCAAGAGGTGTAAGTAATGGAACAAATAGTAATTTAGTTTACAAAGTAGCACAAAGTGTAGAACAAATACCTGGTTATTCACGAGATAATGTTACAGTCCCAAGTGGTGCTAAAGTATATAATGCTAAATATATTTACTAGAATTAAATAAAGCAAAGGAGATACTATGGCTTTTAAAAGTGCAATAGCAAACGCACAAGAAGAATACAAAAAAAAGAAAAAAGAAGAAGAAGAACTAAAAAATAAACTTGTATATAAAACAGCAGATAGTGTAGTTCCAATAGCACCAAGAAACAAAGATGCAGACACTAGCAACTTTTTTGGTGGTTTATTAGGTGGGTTATTACCTGGTTCTAGCATAGCAGATGTAGCAATAAAAAATTTAAGAGAAGACCAAACTTTACAACAAGAAGCTAAAAAACAAGGAATAGATTTAAACAATTTATACACTACTCAAGAAAACTTAAATATGTTCGGTGCGGATGTAGGTAGAACTATTGAAGCTACTGGTGCAGGTTTATCAAGCTCACTATCAAACTTAGGTAAAGGTACTTTATTATTTGCAAGAGATTTAGGTGTTGCATCAGATTTAACAGATAAAACAATAAATGAATATAGAAACAAAAGCGATGCAGAACTAGAAGATATAGCCAAAAAAGCTAACATATCAACAACAACATTAAAAGATTATATAAACAAATCAAAAACATCTTATGAGAATATCAATGATTTTAGTGCTAATACATTTGATAAATGGTCAAACGAAGCAAATCAAAGGATAGCAGAGTTGCAAGGCGAAACAGAAAACGATTTTGCTAAAAAAGCTATTGGTTTTATGCCAAACATATCACAACAAGCAGTAACTATTGGTGCTAGTTTAGTAAACCCAGTATTAGGAACTTATGTAGCATCTGGACAAGCCAAAGGCTCATACTTTAATGATGCTAAAGAGCGTGGTATGACAGACCAAGAGGCAAACGACTTCTCAAGCATAATGGCAGGAGTTGAGGGTGTAACTGAAATGATAGGTGTTGATAAACTTATCAAAGCTGGTAAAGGTGCAAAAGCCTTAGCAAAAGGTGGTCTAAGTAGTGCAAAGAAAGAACTAAGCAAAGAAGTAATAACATCAACATTTGGAAACTTGCTTGGTGGTGCTATGGACAACTTTTTGCAAGAAGCATTAACAGAGCCAATACAAGAGGGTGTTGCAGACTGGATAGCTGGTAAAGGCAACTGGGAGAACATTGACCAAAGAATGTTAGAAGCAGGTATCAATGGTGCAATATCATCACTTATCACTGGTGGTGCTAACATTGGTGTACAAAGTGCAGTAGGGGTAGCATCAAAAATTGGAAATGGTCAAACTGCAACACAACAAGAAGTAAATCAAGGCTTAGTTGACACATTAGCCGAAATAGATAAACTTTCAAAAGAAGAAAAACAAGAATTTATTGATAAATATGTAACACCTGGAATAGAAACAGCACAAGATGTAGTAAAAAATGAGCAAAATCAGATCGAAAACGAACAAAATCAAGCCGAAAATGAGCAAAATATGGAGCAACCTACGGAAACAAACGATGATGCCCAAATAGGCGAAAATACTGAAGAACAACAAATTACCCAAGAAGAAAATGAAAACGCCTTAAAAGAGAACGTAGAGTCTCAAATTCAAGAGCAAGAACAAGAAATTGCACAAGAAGAAGAAAATGTGCAAGAAAAAGTAACATCTGAAGATGAAACAGATTACAAAGCATTATTACAACCACAACTTGATAAGTTAAGTGCATCAGATAAAGCACAAATGAGTGAAATTATAGATAACCTAGATGCACAAGGTCAACTTAACGAAGAAGCTTATAATTCAGCACTAGAAACAATAAACGCATTACAAGAAGTCGCACAAGAAACAATACCAACAGATGAATTAAGTGTAAATCTAAGAGATGGTAAATATGGCAAATTTGATGCAGATGAATACAAGTATAGAAACCTATATAACAAAGGTCAATTAGAATATGACAATAGTGCAATAGATAGTGCATTGCAACTTATACCAGGAAAGAAAATACAAGGTCAACAAAAGAGAACAAAAGCAGAATGGTTAAGAATAGCACAACACATAGGACAAGATATAGCAAATTTAAGCGACCAAGAAATAAAGAACATAGCTTATGGTTCGTGGGAAAACTTATCTCCTAACATATCAGACCACTTAAATAGACAAGGACAAAAATACGAAGCATTTAAGAGCTACGAGTGGAACAACGCAATATATGATGCAGTAAAACAAAACAGAACTGAAACAACTGAACCAGTAAGACAAGTAGCACCTAGTGAAGCACCTGCACAAGTACCACAAGTAAATGAAGCAAAACAAAGACAAGTTGAAAACACACAACCTACAACACAACAAGTTGAACCAGTTGTAAGTGGAGAAAAAGGACAAAGAAAAACACTTGGAAAACAAGCACAAAATCAAAACTTACCACAAGAGTTTAGAGATGTAGCAGATAAATTATACAAAACAAACTTGTATACCAAAAAGAAAAATAGTCAGTTAAAGACACAAGCACAAGATAGAATTAGCAAAGTAGGGGCAGATAACTTATTAACAGACTTAACAGAAAAAACAAATAATAACCCAAGATTATCAGCAGAGGATATGGTTGCAAGTATAGAATTATATAATCATTATGTACAAAAAGGCGATATACAAAAATCAGAAACAGCATTACAAAACCTAGCAATGTCTGGAACTGAAATAGCACAAGCACTACAAGCTATGTCTATAATGAACCATATGACACCACAAGGACAAGCAATATGGATACAACGTTCAGCAGATAAACTAAACAAGAGTATGTTAGCAAAGAAGAAAGCAACTATTCAAACAATAGATGGGCAACAAAGAATAATAGACAAGAACGGAAAAGATATTACAGATAAAACACCATTATTCAAGTTCACACAAGAAATGCAACAAAAACTTCTTAACTCAACAAAAGATAATATGTACGATGTAATAGATGATATTTACAAAGAAATGGGACAACAAGTACCAAAGACACATATGGAACAATTTGATGAGTGGAGATACTTCTCAATGTTAGGAAACCCAAAAACACACATTAGAAATGGTGCAGGAAATGTTACTATGGAGGGTTTAAGACAAGTCAAAAATAAACTAGCAGGTGCAATAGAAGATGCTTATTATTCTGTAACTGGCAAAGATGGAGAAAGAAACCACACATTAAGATTTGCAGACAAAAAGACAAAAGATTTTGCTAAACAAGATGTCAAAAACAGGGATGTACAAACAATGCTTGGTGTAACGGAAGATAAGTACAACCCACAAAGCAGATTAAAACAAAACCAAAGAACATTTAAGAGCAATTTATTTGAAAAAAGCATTGGCAAGTTGTTTAAAGGAAACACAGGTTTATTATCAAAAGAAGATGTTAATTTATTTGGAATAGCAGGACTTGAACCAGCATACAGGAGGTCATTAACCGAATACATAACAGCCAATAGACTAGATGTAGATACAATGACAGACAAGCAATTACAAAGAGCAAGAGAGTATGCAGTAACAGAAGCAAAAGAAGCTACATTTCACACATACAACAAGATAGCATCATTGCTTAATACGTTAGAAAACAAAAATTTAGCAACAAAGATTTTAGTTGGTGGTACAGTACCATTTAAACAAACACCTATGAACGTAGCAATACAAGGTTTTGAATATTCCCCAGCAGGACTATTAAAAACACTTACATACGATACAGTACAATTAAAAAATGGAAATATAAATGTAAATCAATATATCAATAAAATATCAAAAGGGTTAACTGGAACAGGAATAGCATTGTTAGGATATGGTTTAACAAGTGCAGGACTATTAAAAGCAAGTAGTGGTGGAGATGATAAAGATGACTACGAAAAATCACTTGGAAAACAAAACTATGCAATACAAATAGGCGACAATACTTATTCACTTGACTGGTTAGCACCAGCAGGTATACCACTATTCATAGGTTCTGAATTATATCAAATTAGTAAAGCCGATGCAGAAGAAAAGAAAGGTGGAAATGTAACACAAAGCGAGATAGCTCAAAGTGCAGAAAACATATTTAACGCATTAACAACATCAATGAACCCAATGACAGAAATGACAATGTTAAGTGGTTTAACAAGCACATTAAAGAGTTATGCAAATGACCCAGCACAAGCACTAGGAAACATTATAATAAACACAGGCAAGAGTTATGTAACACAAAGTGTACCAACAGCAGTAGGACAAATAGCACGTTCAACAGATGATAAAGAACGTTCAACAACCTCAACCGAAAGCAACGTATTTACAAAAGCAATAGATAGTACAAAAAATCAAATAATGTCAAAAATACCTGGTTTAAGACAAATGCTACCAGTAGCGACAGATGTATGGGGCAATGAAATAGAGGGCAAAAACTACATAGAAAATGCAATTCTACCAGCAAATAGAAAAGAAGTTAAGACAGACAAAGTAGATGAAGCAATAACAAAACTATATGATGAAACTGGCGAAAGTAGTGTAATACCAGACACATACATCCAAAAGACATTGACACTAGACAAAGAAAAATATAGACTAACAAATGAAGAATATGCACAATTAAAACAACAATATGGTCAAGCTTCACACGATTTATTAGAAGCATTAACAACATCATCAGATTATGACAAACTAACAAATGACCAAAAAGTCAAGGCTATCAAAGAAGTTTATAGTTATGTAAAAGCAAGTCTAAAACACACATACGCAGACCAAAACGATATAGATGCAGAAGATAGTAGTGTATATCAAAAAGTACAAAGTGTAATACAAAATGGTGGAGATGCAAAAGACTACTTCAAATACATAGGCCTAACAAATGGTATGGACAAAGACAAAGAAAAAATAAATGCACTAGAACACTCAAATATAAGAAACAAAGGTGCTATTTATGAAAGCACAATAGGAAAAGATGATGATAAATACAAAATAATGAAGAACACAGGTGTAAATGATAAAGCATACCTAGATTACAAACAACAAACATTTACAGCAGACAAAGATGCTTATGGAAAGACAATAAATGGTAGTGCAAAAGACAAGTTCTATGATTATATGGATAATGCAAATATGACATACGAACAAAAACTACTATTAACAGGTATGAATTACACACTACTACCAGCCGAGAGAGATACATTAGCAAACTACATTGAAAGTTTACCAATATCAGCATCAGAAAAGACCGATATTTATAGACACCTAAAAGGTGCAAAAGTAACAAACAATGGAGAAATCTATTATTAAGGAGGGAAAATGCCAAGAATAACAAGTTGGTATGAAGTAGAAAAAAGATTAGCAAATTTTAATAACCAAATTCAATCAGCAGAAGATAGATTAGTAAAAACAAATGACAGCATAAACGCATTTTTAAATGCATTGGTATTAAACCTAAAAGATTTATTGGAGAGCCAGAGCGATATTTCGCTTTGGTTCTACGATGAAAACGAGCCAACCACATCAAACCTACCTTATACAAGCTGGACAACACCATCAGACCATTATGGAGATTTCTTTTATTCACGCACAAAAGGTTTAGTATTTCAATTTACAAGCGATGGATGGGTAAAGTTAGAAGATGCAACAATGTTAAATGCGATGGCACTAACAAACTCAAAACTAGGTGCAAACGACCACGAAAGAAAAGTATTTTTAGACAACCCAACAACACCATATACAAGTGGGGACTGGTGGATAAGAGAAGATGGAACACTTTATATATGCCAATTAAGTAGAGCAAGTGGTAAAAGAGAAGAAAACGACTTTATAGATGCATTAAACTATGCAGAAACAGTAGCAAAAGCCACAGACAACATAGTAGAAGTTCTAAAAGGCACATTGATAACAACCACAGATAACGCAGTAATATACGAAGATAAAGCCACACACAAGACAACAACAATAAGTGGAGATAGCATAAGAACAGGCGAGATAATCTCAAACAACTATGTAGCTAATACAAGTGGAACAAAATTTAATCTAAATAATGGCGAGATATTAAGTAAAAACTTCTCAATAGATAGTAATGGTAATGCATCATTTAAAGGTACAGTAGAAGCAACAAGTGGTACATTTGGAAGTATTATTACAAATCAAGGTTTATTATCAACATTGCAATTCAACGGACAAGTAGCAGGAAATTATGACTTTTTTGGACCTCGTTTAGATTTACAAAATATGGCTTATGAGGATGCTTATCCAGTAGAAATATCATATAGTATACCAAGCAATTTCACAGTGCAAAGTGCATATATAGCTTTGGTAGCAACACCAGTACATTGGACAGACAAAAACTTATGGGGTATTTCAAAGGCAATATCAGTATATACAACAAATGCAGGTGCAGAATTTAAGGCAGAATTTAATTCAGAGTGGTATATGAACACATCAAACAAGACACAAGTAACTAATGTATTTGGTAGTGGAGTAAACACTTGGACACCAACAACACCAACATCAGGCTCACACAACGCACAAGCAAAGAACACAGCCAATTTATCAACAAGTTATTTTAGTGCAGGTACTAACGGAAGATTTTTACTATTTTGCGAGAAACCAAGTGGCACACCAGCATCTTATGATGCAGGAATATCAGCAGTAGAACCAAGAACAGGTACATTACAAGCCTATCTAATAGTAAGAGGCTTTACACAACCATAGAAAGGAGAAAAAATGATTAAAGTAGATGCAGACAAAACAATACGAGTTAGTAGAGGGGATGGCTTTTCACTAAATGTATCAGCCAATGGTGGAGAGTACGAATTTCAACCTAATGATGTAGTAAGATTAAGAGTTTACAACAAAAAAGGTTATGAAGAAGAACCTTTACTAGATGTATCAAAGACAGTTACAAGTGAAACAACAAGTGTTGTACTAAATGTAACAAAAGAGCAAAACGTATTTAGTGGAGATATTAACAAACCTGTGACATACTGGTACGAAATCTCACTAAATGAAGATACTACAATAATTGGATATGATGAAGATGGTGCAAAACTATTCATCGTATATCCAGCAGAAGAGGGGGTATTCTAATGAGCGATGGCGATATCAATGTAGATAGCATCGATGGAGAAGTATCAACAAGTGCAAACATCGTAGGACAACTATATCCACAAGGCGAGAAAGGTGACAAAGGGGACCCAGGCAATGATGGTTTTTCTCCAATAATCACAACAGAAAAAGTAGGCAAAACAACAACAATAACAATAGTAGATGCAGAGGGTACATCAACAGCAACTATATTAGATGGTGCAGATGGACAAGGTAGTGGCGATATGCTAACATCAGTCTATGATACCGACCACAACGGAATTGTAGATAATGCAGAGAAAGTAAACAATTTCACAGTAGGCACAAATGTACCAGCAGATGCAGTATTCACCGATACAACATACACAGCAGGAACAGGAATTGACATCACAAATGGTGTAATCACAAACACACAAACATCAGCAGAGTGGGGCAATATCACAGGAACATTAAGTGACCAAACAGACCTAAACACAGCTTTAAGTGCAAAAGCAGATACAAGTTCATTGTCAACAGTAGCAACAAGTGGTTCATACGAAGATTTAAGTAACAAGCCAAGCATACCAACAAAAGTAAGTGACTTAAACAACGATAGTGGGTTCATAGACAAAGATGTAAACAACCTAACAAACTATGACACATCAACCACAGTAAACACAAAGATAAGTGATGCAGATGAAGTCCTAATTGGTTCAGATAGTGGAATAAAAGCAAGCCACGATTTATGGGTAGATACAAGCGATGTAACACCATATATCAATAGTGAAATCTCAAATGACTATGGCACAGCACAAAATTTAGGCTACTCACAAGAATATCAAAATGCACATAACGTTGTTGTAAGTATAACAGAGCCTACAAATAAAAGTAAGGTATGGTTGCAACATAGTGGAAATTTATATGATGTAAACAATATTACAGACCAATCATATATAAGTAGTTCAAGTGGAACGGTAACTTCAGTTTCAAGTTGGTGTATATCTAATTATATGGAAGTAGAACCCGGAGAAAAAATAACTATAAATGGAAATGCTTCATTAACTGCTGGTAGTGGTGTTTATGGCATTTATTATGATAGTTCAAAAAATGTAGTTAGTGCTATTACTTATGCAGATTATAAAGTAAATGGAACAATATTAACAATTCCAAGTGGTGTTAGTTATGTTAGATTAAGTGTTCCAATTACAGAAAAAAATACTTTTAAGGTTTATGTAGAAGACAAAACATACATACTAAATACTAATAATGAATATGAAGAATTTAATTCACAAGTAGAAAGTGGAAGTAATACTAACGGAAATTATATCAAATATGCAGATGGTACTCTAATCAATACAATTAAAAAGTCAGTCAATATTGCAATAAATAATTCGTGGGGAAGTTTATACTATGGAGATATTGGTTCAAATTTTGATTATCCTATGCCATTTATCAATGGTAGTGATGTTACTGTTACTGCAACTGTAACTGGTGGAAATACAGCCTTTGTAATGCCTTGGATAAATTCTACTTCCGTAGCAACCAAAACAGATAGATTTGCATTATTTAGAGGGAATTCAACCACTTCACAAGATTATGTTGTAAATGTAATCGCAATAGGAAGATGGAAATAATATGACAGAACAAGAATTAGATATATTAGTTAATATTTTAATAGAGGAGGAGAAATGAGTTTAAAATATAGAACAAGTGCAGGAACAAGTGAAAGTAACTTTACAGACCTTGTAGTAAAAGTAGGCGATACACTACCAATAGGCACAGAAGTAGATTATGATGGACAAACAGCACCAGCAGGTTGGCAAGAAGTAGATGACCCTAGTGTATATTCAACAACAGAAACAAGAATAGGAACTTGGATAGATGGAAAACCTTTATATAGGAAAGTATTTACAATTAGTGCTACTGTACCAAGTAATTCTTCAAGTAGTGGTGGAAGTGTAGGAATATTTAATAAAGCAACTTATAATGCAGATGAGATATTTATAAAAGACTGTAGAATTGATAATTCAGACAAATCTGTAGCGTTGTACGTTCCATATGCTGGTGGGCAACCAAGATATATAGGAATTTCTAGAATAAATAATGATATAAGTGTAGTTTTTTATAATGCTTTTTCTAATGAACAAGTTACAATAACTACAATAATAGAATATACTAAAACAACAGATTAAGGAGGAAAATATGAGAATAAAGAAAATATCGCCAACAACACCAGCAAATGGTAATATAGAAGATGCTTATGGTACTAGCCAAACTAATGCTTATTCAGAAGCTTACTCTAATAATACTTTTGCAAGTAAAAATATTGAAAACTATTCAACAACGGAAACAAAAGTAGGCACTTGGATAGATGATAAACCTTTGTATAGAAAAGTTATATCTTTTGCACTTCAAAATAGTTCGGTGCACCTAATACAACACAATATTAGTAATGTAGATATAATATTTATTAAAGACTTTTTTGGTTGGAAACCAAGTTCTGGAATAAGCAGAACTTTAGATTATACTTATAATACTGATACCAATTATGCACAGGTTAATAAAACTGTATTTCAATATTTAATTACGAACAAACAAGACCCAGGAGATGCAATAGGTTATGCAATATTAGAATATACTAAAACAACAGATTAAGGAAAATTAAACTATTTTATCATATAATATTGACAAAAGTGATTTAATAGTGCTATAATATATAATATATGGGAGAACACTATGGAGAAAAAAGAAGTCAGTAGAGAAGAATTTGATGCATTAGTAGAAAAAGTTAATAAATTAGAGAAAATTACTGATGACCAAACGCTTCTTTTACAAGAAATTGACAAAAAACTCGATGTAATTACCGAAAAATTAAGTTCTTCTAAAACAATAGAAGAATTAAAGATAAAACCCATAGAAGAAAAAGTAAACAAAATTGAAGATAATAATAGATGGTTGTGGAGAACTATTGTAGGTGTGATAGTTGGAATACTTATCAATGGTCTAATCACAATAAAAAACATCAAATAGGAGAAATATGGACAATTTAGCAACTGAAATGCTTAAAGAGTTAAAATCAAATGCAAAAAGATGGTTTATAGCGTTTATCGTTGCGTTAGTTTTATGGTTTACAACAATAGGACTATTTGTATGGTACATAAATCAACCTATTGAAGAAACAATAGAAACAACTGAATACACACAAGATGCAAATACAGGAGATAATTCTTCAATAACACAAAGTATAGGAGAATAGTATGGCAAGAGCAAGACAAACAAAAAGAGTTGTAAAAAGAACAATTAGAAAAAGAGCAAGAAAGGTTGTCAGAAAAGCCAAAAGATGAATTATGACTTTACTAAATTTGAACTTGATTACATAAACGAAAATGCCAACTTCAATGATACACAACAAGAGATATTTAATAGATTAACCGATAAAAGAGGTAGACAAAGCATAGTACAAATATCTATGGAGATGAATATATCAACAGCATCGGTTAGCAGAGTGATAAAACAAATAAAACATAAGATACTTAAAATCATATAACTTCATAACATCCTTTTATAGAGAGCTTAAGGCTCTCTTTTTTTATGCCAAAAATCTGATAATAAGTTGATAATCGATTTTACTTAAAAAGTGCTACCATATAATCAGGAGGTAGTTAGTAATGGGAAAAGCAAATCGAAATATGTACAAATTAGATTTCACTAACTATCTTTTTGTCGTGTTAGAGAAGATAGATAACATATTAGATTACATAGAATAAAAAATGGCTTAAAAACAATTCTCGTAAGAATAGGAGGGTATTATGGCACTACCATATAGTCAATATTATATTCAAGACTTGCAAGGTATGAAAGACAGAATAGAAAATCAAATTAGACAATATCAAAATCAACAACAAGCACCTATCACACAAAATTTTCAGATTACACCAACACCAGGAGAGATAGATGGCAAGTATGCAACTAACATAGATGAAGTTAGAAATACATTTGTAACTAAAACAGGACTATTTGTAAATAGAGATTTTTCAACATTATGGATAAAAGACATAAGTGGAAAAATAAGAACATTTAATCTAGAAGAAGTTGTTGAGCTAGACCCAAAAGATAAAGAAATACTAGACTTAAAGAAACAAATAGAAGAAATGAGAGGTAAGTTAGATGAATATGATAACACAAATGCTGATGAACAGACTAAAAGCACAAAACCCAAGAGGGTATCAAATGATAAGTCAAGCAATGCAGAATAATGGTGACCCACAACCAATGTTAAAGCAAATGTTTAGTAATGCAAGTCCAGAGCAAAGACAAAGCATACTAACACAAGCACAGCAACTAGGTATGCCTAGTGAAATTTTAGCAAGATTACAAAATATGAAATAATAATATGTTTTCTGTGAAACATTAGAGATATGCTAATCATTAGCATATCTCCAGATATAACCACCACAAGATTTTGTTCGACCAGCTAGACAATAAAATATACTCGTAGTGGTTCTATTTATTGATTTACTAGCTAATTTTACAGAGGCGTATATTTCTATCAAATTTCCTTGTTTATCATATTGAGCGACTTTTGATAGATTATGCGGAATGCATCCTTTTTTAAAACAACCAGCCGTTGGTTTTGCATTGCCATTAGTATAAGCATATTTAATGTTATAACTTTGAGTACACCACTCTAAATTATTTACATTGTTATTTAGTGGGTTACTGTCTTTATGATTTATATAGGGATAATTATTAGGGTTAGGAATAAACGTTTGTGCTACTAATCGATGAATAAGAAAATAATTATGGCTTTGATTTAATCTCAAATCAATTCTATAATAACCATTTTTCGTTTTTAATGGTTTTAAAATTTGACCTTTAGTAGTCCTTGACCCATTTACCACACTAACTTTTCTAGTAATACTTCTAATTCTACCTAAGTTGCTAACTTGATAATATCCTTCAAAATTTTTAATATCTTTCCATATTTCTTTCATAGTAATTCCTTTCTGTTGCACAAAAAAAGGAACTTATACAAATGTATCAATGCGAGTTTTAATGTTGAGTTAAGACCTCACAAAGATACACTTATATAAATTCCTTTTCTTAACTCAACATCTATATTATAACACGCGTGAGATGAAAAAGTCAATAGTTCAGGAATTAAAAAAATCAAAAGGAGGAAAAAGTTATGGGAGAAACAACACCTAGCGTTAGCGATATTAGAGCAGTAATGGATGCAAGTAATGGTTCAAATGGCTTTGCTTACCCAGTTTTTGCAAACGGAAACAATGGTTTCGGTGGAGAAAGTGGCTGGATATGGCTTATTGTTATTTTAGCACTTTTAGGAGGCTTTAATGGAAATGGTTTTGGTGGTGGTTACGGCGGTAACAACGATTTTGCGTGGTTATCAAACGGACAAAAAGAAATTATGCAAAACACAAACAACGGCTTTGACACATTACACTTAAGTAATCAAATCGAGGGCGTAAGAGATGGAGTAGCAGGTTTATCAAACCAAATCTGTAATAGTTTTGCCGATGCAGAAAGCAACGATAATGCAAGACACATTGCCAATATGCAACAAGCATTTAGCAACCAATTATCAACAGTACAAGGATTTAATACATTAGGTTCTAAATTCGCTGACTGTTGTTGCGAAAACAGACTAGGCATTGCTGATTTAAAAGCAACAGTACTAGCTGAAAACTGTGCAGACAGAGAAGCATTAAGAGAAGTTGGACAAAGCATCTTAGTAAATCAAAATGAAAATACTCAAAAAATCATTGATGAAATCTTCAGAGATAGATTAGATGAGAAAGATAGTAAAATTGCTGATTTACAAAGAGAATTACAAATGGCTGATTTAAGAGCATCACAAATTGCTCAAACACAAGCTATTACTTCAAACATTTATAATGAATTAAAGAATTGTCCAGTTGGAACAGTACCAGTGTATGGAAGCCAACCAATATTCACTTGTCCAGGCAATAGTGGATGTGGATGCGGAACATACGGAACAACATTAGTATAGCAATAAGTCGATAGACAAACTCGATTACGAGAACTTGCTAAATTAGAGTAGGCAAGTCCTACTCTTT
>Ga0265298_10001223_pt1 | contig 37970 bp, 44 predicted proteins | sample AusTroGonzalo_MG_3_FD_193486 | JGI IMG/M metagenome (GOLD analysis project Ga0265298, IMG submission 193486) | Bovine rumen microbial communities from tropical cattle in Woodstock, Queensland, Australia - Gonzalo_01 | ecosystem: Host-associated > Mammals > Digestive system > Stomach > Rumen ...
TCTTTTGTAGTGAGTATTTCTAATAGGCCTTTCATACTTGCTGAGGTTTTGAGCAAAAGTATGTGAGGCCTGAGCGGAGGGGTGGAATGGAATTTGAGGGGTTAAAGGGGAGTTAGGGCGGAAAAAAATTTTAGGTTGGGCGAGATTTGGAGGTTGTGGAGGGCGCGGAATAAAAATATATCCCCGACAAAAGGACAGGATTGCCGGGGATATGAAGGCCTTGTTCCGGAGACAATGAACAGTTGGCAAAGAGTATTTCCGGAGGCAGAGGCCTATACTTATATATAGATGTCAGGCAGAGACCGGTATGAGGTGACTGCAGGACTTTAGGGCTACCTTGAGGGTGGCGGAGGGAGAGGCGGAGCGGGTATCGTCAACACTGGGCTGCGCGGTATTGGGGAGGGCGTAGATGAGATACTGGCTACCATCTGAGCAGTCAAGCAGCAGGTGGAGGTCTTTACCGAGGACGGTATCAACGGCCTGCTGGACGGCATCAACGTTAAGAGCCACAGGCACTTGCACATCAAAAGCATAGATCACGCCTGCCTGCTGGTTGCTCTGCGAGGTCTTGACGGTGGGGGCAGAGGTGTAGCGGAGCTCTGTGTTATTTCGCGGTGAGGAGGCCAGCACGAGGGCGGGAGTACCACTAAACAGGGGGCCACCGCTGATACGCGGTATGGAGATGGAGGCAGGCAGAGGGATGAGACTCTGCGAGGCCAGATAGAGGGAGATGCGGACGAGCGTTTTGTCCTGGAGTTCGAGACATTCATTCATAGTGACGAGGTGTTAAGGGGTTTATAGTTTTTGTGGATTTTTACGAGATTTATGCTGTTTTTGGACGGCGATTAATGCGTTTTTATGCTTGCGGACAATATAGCGACATAAATACACAAAAATATGGGCGTTATTTAACATTATTTCAATGTTGATTTTACAGATTTTAACAACAAAATTTAAGCGTCATCAGACTCATACCGGGGCAGGCCTCCTACGATTTCATGAGGGTCTATGCGGGTGACGAGTTCATCGCCGATGACGGCGGGACGGGTGGCGAGTGCCCGGGCCTCTTTACGCCAACGCTGCATGAGACGGCGGAGGGTCTCACGCTCAGACTGGTCATGAGAAACAGGTAGGTCATACTCCATGAAGAAACGCTCCATTATCTCTATACCGCTGCGGTCTATGCCCTTGCTCTTGGCAAAGTCAATGTTGCGGGTCTCAAAGTCCAGGAACCGGCGCACGAATTCCTCTTTAAGAAGGCGGCGTAGCTGCTGCGCGGCACGGGAATCAAGCGTATAGGATTTGGTGACACGTTCCACGTGATCACCGGCGATTATCTCATTTGGGAGACGGATGCAGAGGAACTCAAAGGCATCAGTCTTGGTCTTATTGGTGAGGCGTTCAAGCGTGCAGACCTCGGCATAAGAGAGCCAGTCTGACTGGTTGCGTATGATAATGGCGGGACCGCCATTGGGCTTACGGCCCATAGACATATTACGCCAGGCTGTCTGGGAGTAGCAGGAGGCACGGTGCTGCTGATGCTCGGGGACGATACGCAGTCCGGAGGTGAGGACCACGTACTCCTGCGTGTAGGGTGAGAACTGTACGGGAACGTGATAGGGAAGGGATTGGCCATCGCCGGTACTGCGCCAGAAGGCGGCGACGTAGCGGGAGACTCTTAGATATAGGTTAGCCATAGTCAGTGGTGAATTGAGAATTGAAAATTGAGAGTTGAGAATTCAGGCACCTGCGCAATAAGAGTCTATTGACTTTTTGCGCTCTACTTGGTCTTTCAACCAGTCAGGATCCTGGGTCTCTATAAAGAAGGCCTGCGAGAACTCATACTCAAGATTAGCACCTACGCTGTTCTGCCAGTTGGGGAGCATTATGATACGGCAGCAGAGGGATAGGAGGATGAGGTCTATCATAAGCTGGAGGCGGTAGGGCAGCAGATTGAACGTGGATTGAAAGAAGCCGTACATGGTGGTGGGGTTGAGCGGACGGAGGCCTACAAAACGGAGCATATCAGCATAAAGGCGGAACTCCTGCAGATAGTCTATGCGCTTACGGCCTGAGATGGGACCGGAGACGTAGGTCAGTTTGTTACCGGGGTAGAGGTCTGGGGTTTTCATTGTTTGCGGGTGTTTGTTTGGTGTAAAGGTACTGCGACAACAGGCGCGGTTAGGGATTCTGTCTATACACGAATGACATGCACTCAGGCCTCCACAAACCGGGTTGGGTGATATCAGGTTTGATGAGTTCAAAGGTGTAGGCAAACACATAGGGATTCTTTTCCCATGTGCCGGCACCAGAGAGTTTATCAATGAGCGCAGCGAAAGCCTGGCATGGTGTATCAAAGCATTTGTTATGCTGGCCGCCACGAGCCATGAGTCCGGAAACGATATAGCAGTCCATCCATTTCTGAACACCCTCCAACAAAGCATCCTCTGGTGATATATCCTGCAGACGTTCTACCTTGAGATTGGTTATGCGAATGAGGTGAGGCATGAGGTCAGCACAAACGTACATTTTATTATCCCAGGCTGGCATCTGCTCTATCCTTTCATAAGGTAAAGACATACTACGACACCACAACTCACGGGCATAGGCCCTTTTATCCTCAATGTCAGATATGCCGTCAAAAACAGTCTTATAGCTCTGAGCAATAGCTACAACATCACCAACCTTATACCGAGACTTGCTGAGGACGTAATCCGTATGAGCAATCTTTTCAAACTCCTCAAAAGGGATTTTGTCCTGACCGGGAATGATACGACGGGTCAAAGGCTTGCTACCATCAAGTACAGACGGGGTGAGGTTGTCATCAAACATTATCTTTTTCATGCTTCTTAATGTAGTTATGGTTAAGAAGATAGAGGACCATATCCACGGCGGGAGTTACGGGGTTATCGGCAGCAAAGCATTGGATATCCTCAGAACCTATGCCATCCTCATCCATGTACTGACAATAAAACTCTGAATCATCATGAAAAAGATTGCCAGCACAACAGCCTATGCGAGGCATGAGGGAGAGGAGACGACCTACAGACCAGCATGGCTTTTTTTCTGTAAAAAACGTATCCTTAAAAGGAACGGCAATCAAAGTGCCGGCGGAAAAATTCATATCGGCCGTATTGGGATCAAGGCCGGCGGCTTCTAAAGACTCTGCCTGTTCGAGAAGAGTCCAGCCATAGGGTTTATTCTTTGCCATAGTTATAGTTGTAAGTTTAAGGTTATGCCACAAAGTTGCAAAGCCATCTGGAGGTCCAGAACGGTATGAAGGACTATGATTCCAAAGAGCGCGAATTCATTGCGGTTTGCTGGAGTAGAGCACGCTATCGTGTGATTCTGGAAACGAACTGAAATAGAGTTGTCTCCACGAGAAAGACTATACTCATAATAATGGCCTTGCTCTTGACCAATAAAGCCATTCTTCACGAACACGTCCTGAGTTAAAGGAGCAGAAGGAAACTTGCGGTCATACAAAATAGCAATACTATCTTTCAGGACCTCAGCCACATGTTCACGTTCCAAAGAGCGCGGCTGCTTGTTAAGCCATTCTAAATCCTCTTCTATCATCTTAGAATAGGTTTCTCTATTTACGGGCATTGTCATAGTCATGTTAAGTTTTTGCGATTTTTTTAACACGTTAGTTAGTCTCTACAATCTTTAAGCCGGTTATATCTTCAAGCATCTTGATTCCTTTATCAGAGACCTTATACCACCAACCTTTGTAGATGGCGTTTCCCTGAACGCGGACGGCATAACCGGACTCAACAGCCTCTTCCCAGTCAGGATCTTGTTTGCTGCCGCTATCATAGTAATTACGATAGGCTGAAAACTTACCCCGCTTAGGCTTAATGTTATCAAAACCCAAAGCGTGCTTGAGTTTGCGAATCATTTCTATGTTTATTGTATTACTCATATTCAAAATCAAATTTTAGTTGTAGGTAGGTATCGGCATACCATTTTTTGTAGGACTTACCGGATATCCACCAGGAGAAAATCTTCTCTGCGATTTCATCCTCAGACGGCTCGTTTTGCCCCCCCCTCACGCCGCTATGAGAAGGGCTTGGAGAAAACCCGTCCAGTACTGGGGATTGGGAGATTGGAGCCAGCCGCCCAGATACCGGAGTTGGTCTTTCGCTTCCACCGGTGGGGGGGGTATTTTCCGTCCATCGTCGTACTTCCACTGGAAGTCGCTGAAACATCTGATTCCATTCCCGTTTGATGTAGCGGGCAGAGTGTCGGGGAGGTAGGTTCGCTCGACAATACCCCCCCCCCCGCACGGATTTGCTTGATGGCGTTGAGCCAACCGCGACGGACATGAGGGAAGTCCTGCATCTCTCGCTGCTTTTGACGTGGAGAGGACATAGGACAAAGGATGCAGCCTATACGGTGGTAGCCTTGATCATAAAGCTCACAATGAGGCACACGGACTACCTCATTGAGGAAGTACCATACATCTTTCTCAGTCCAGTTGAAAATAGGCGATATGAGGATTGAATCCTGACCGTTGATGCAACGCACCTGGTCTTGCTGATTGACGGAGAAATAGTCCTCATTGACCTTTTTGCCTTCACGTTTCATTCGGCGGAGCAAGGCGGCCTCTTTTACGGAGATGGTCTTGCGCTGCCATTTCTTGAATTGGTCAAAGTCTCCCGAGAACTGTTTGTTACTGACCTCTATTTCATGACGTTTAGCACGCCGAGTGGACTCTTGCTTACGGATACCGATGAGCGTTACCTTACCTGCACCAGCAGACTCCTTGAGGTCAGCACAGCACCAGCGGATACGCATGGAGGGGAGGATACCTCGGTCCACGGCCAAAGCAAAGATGCTCTTGACAGGCGCATGTGTGATGACATCGGGGTAGCAAGTGCGGACAAAGCGGATGACCTGGGGTGGATCTACGCTGGTAAAGTTCATGTGAGCGCGGAAACGGACACCGGCCAGCTTTGCCACGTGGTAGAGGGCCTGAGAATCTTTGCCTCCGGAGAATGCAAGAAAGAAGCCGTCAGCACTGTCATAGGTGAGGGCGAGTTTCTGAGCCTTGCGGAGCAGGCGGATGCTGTACTGCAGGCGGTCATCGAAGCCAGCGGGTTTATTTAAGGATTTTGCCATTACGCTTTACTATTTATATCTCAAATTTCTCTTTCATTGCAAGGAATTGTTGGTATTCCTCCGGATTCTCCTTTTGATTATTAAGAATCTCATCTTTATGTTTCTCTTGCTGGATTTCTTCTTGCCACTCCTTATATTCATCCCAATCTTGGATTTTGGATATTTGTTCTTGCGTAGCATCTTCACATTCCGCAATGTGTCTAACACAATACTTTCTCGCCTCACAAAGCCCCAAGAAAGAATTACCTTCCTCTCCGTACTTTTTCCATATATTAGAGCAAGTATCCATTAATTCTTTATATTTCATATCTCAAATTATTATGTTAGTGTAGCCCCATTTATATCAACTCTCTATTATGCCTTGATTGATGCGATTTTTGAGGGATTTGAGCCAATCAAGACACTCTTCAAGAAATCCCCATGAATCATTTTGTTTAAGTAGATGCTGGATTGCCTTGAAGATATTATCCTCCATATCCTCATCCTCTTCGCTCCAAGCAGGATTCTGCTCATTGAGAGCATCGGGATTATAAGAACGCGCATCAGATAAAAACTTGAGCAATTCCCGCGTAATGACTTGTGCATCTGTGACAGGTTTGTTATTATATGGTGTATCAGAGAGTGCATCTAAAAAGATGCGAGCTGCTTGTTCTAAGGTGTACTTAGTAGGTTGTTTCTGCTCACCTTGCTTTTTAAGCCAAGCAATCCATTCTGCACAGTCCGACTTAGACCATTTGTCAAAATTGGTATTCTTTCCAAGACTGAAAAGTTCGTCAAGGAAAGTTATGATATTCTTCATAATCCGCTCATCCTCGCTCTCTTTGAGTTCGGGGAACAGAATCTCTAATACCTCTTGCGACATCTTGCCCTCTTTAACAAGTTGTTTTGCTGTCTCTAATTTATTGATTGCCATTTTTAAAAATAATCACATGAAAGACACAAGACTAAAACCGAACCTTATACTGTATAATTAACCTGTGATTAGTAACTCGAATAGAATATTCATCGGCCTGCAGAAGTGATTTCCATTTGTTAAGTGTTGACTCAGAATAACTATACTTACTCGAAACATATATGACTACGCCATAACCTATCACCTGGCGGGTTTGCATGTCAACCAAAGATGGTGTATCATAATCTTTGATAACATCGTCTAAGAGTTCAGATTTTATCTGATCTATAATTCCGGCTACATTCTCTATAGATTTATCCATAATAAAAGGTTTTTAGCATCTATTACTCATTATCCAAACACTTACGACATTTACTCATTCATAATACTTGAATTCTAACTTACATCCAGAATAACGTAACATTTCCAGTAGTTGATGGAGATACTCGACACGAGCACTGACAGCAGGAGAGGTTATTCTCCACTCATCAAACTCCTGCTCATAATTCTCTTTCAGAATAGACACTTCAAGAATTAAGGACTCTTCTTTTCCCTTATATGTTACAGCGTGATTTTCGAGATAGACATACCTCTTATGAAAATCATCATATTGAAAGCCATTACGCTCAAACATCGGACGAGAGAGAGGGATAGGTTCAATATAATCCAACCAGACTCCACCGCGATAACCGTCAGGATCATTAACAGCGACACAAGTGACGCAGCCTTTCAACCCTTTCTCAGGCAGGACATTATCAGGATCTATGCCTATAATCCTTACAACGGTACCTTTTTTGAAACACACATCTTTATTGACACGGACGATATCTCCGCACTGGAGTTCACTTGCTTTCATTCTTGGTTTGAATAAATAATTGTAATATGCAAAATACAGCCCAATAGCATCGGCAGCTTCGGCGACCTCATCAATAGTGGCAGCAGAGCTGATGGCATATTTATGAGTAGTGCTCATTATCTTTTTTAGCTCCTGGGCCTGTTCATCTGTGAGATGGATTGGTTTAAGACGAGGAAGAATGGAGCCAAACGGATTCTTGCGCGGACGACTGCCAACATTAAATTTAGGTACTCTGACTATTATTGGTTCATCTCCATCATGGAATTGGATTTTATCTATGACGGAATCAGGAAACATACGGTTATCTGAGGCCGAAAGCAGTAGAGGTTCAGCAGAATCTACCGGGATATCATAGGTTCCGTTTTCATGCTCACAGCGGTAGTATGAACCATAGAAATTGGTCCACCGCTTAGAGACGGTCAAGACCGTATCCTTGGGGAGCGTTGGTTTGGCCTTGAACCAGGGACGCGGATACTTGATCATCTCATGGAGATCACCGGCGCACTGTGTATCTTTTAGTAGTCTTATCAGCATAACGCTATTGAATGCGGATTCCTAAATCACATTCACCGGTCATGATACTTGAGAAGTTCATGTGTGAGCATTCTGCACACATGGCTCCATCGTCATCAGGAAACGGGCAACCGAGAGAGGCGAGGTCTTTGCGTTCTACACCTGCATAGGGGTCAAAACCCTTGCTGTTGATACAATGCTGGGTGGCGGGGTCATCGGCTATAACCTTATCGGCACAATGAGAGCAAAGCTCATGAGTGTCATCTACCCACCAGCAGTTGCCATGGTCCGGATGATAACACGGGTCTGTGTCAGTGCATCCACATACTTTACATACTCCGTATGGCATATTATAGTTTGCGTTTTAAATTATCCATTCCACCTATAATCGTATAAACCTCCCTGCGATTACAGTTTACTTTAAGACAGGGAGTCTCCAATCCATAATCAACCCAAGAGAGATTAAGATGACATTCCTCACAAGGGTTTGTATCATACTCACCTCTATAATTTGGAACTAATTTGGTTTTTTCAAATTGCATTCCATTGATAGTAACAGTTTCTGCCATAGCCTATATATATTACTTCTCTACTTTCCTTAAAGGATTGACGGGAATTCTCCTTAATATCTTGACGGGGACCTGTCGGACCTTATATGAGTATGGTACGTCATCAACGTAGGCTATGCCCCGCTTAATCTTGACTATGTGACCAGGACGGTTATCACGCCATTGGCCTGGGGCTTCATCCCAGCAGACCTCATCACCAACTCTCAGTCTTTCTTTCTTGCTCATACTTTTACTATTCTACCCAGGAAGTGCCATCAAACTTGAGGTTATGGAAAACACCGTTGCCATCAAATTCAAAGACCTGATCACCGACGGACGGATTACGTGGGAGACCTTTGGTATGAACGGAGTAACGGCGGACATCCTCTAATTTATTCAGAGGCTCTAATGTGTTGGGGTCTATCTCGTGCCAGAATCCGTTTTCATTACGACCGGAATCATTAATAAGATAATGTTTTTCCGTATTGACACTCAGTGGGTGTAACCGAACATACCAACCTTCATAGGCTTTACCATCCAGACCGGTAGCACGGTACATGAATGGACGATGCACGAGTTTTACAGACGAGACCTTTGACATTATTATTCTGCTGGTTACACGTTTAAGATCCTCAAGACGTTCGGATTGACGAGTTGGAGACCATGAATTGATGTCACCATTACCGATGGCAAGACCGTTCTCATAGGTGCAATCGCCATGGTGGAATGAGCAGGGGACTATGGCAAATGCGACAGATTTCTTTCCAATGAAAAAGAAATAGGAACCCCACCACCAACCATAGGCGAAACGGATACTGAAAATACGGATAGGAAGATACTTTCTCATTATATGAATTGAGTTTGTTGATTATACCATTCGCGGAAGGCCTCCTCGTCCATCAGTTTGTCTATAGTGGCAGCGAGAAGAGCTCCGGCCTTTGTGAAATTAAAGATGGCATTATTGCTGGGTTTGCGGTGAACCTTATCCCAAACAAAGGGCCACTTATTGCGGATGACTTTGGAATCATCGGACACCATACGCTCTATGCAATCAGAATCGTTACGATGACGGTAAGCAAAGAAGCCGCACTCTGTGTAGTACAGAGCGGCCTGTACGAAACCGAGTAGAGGTTGAAAGTGGTCATGCTGCGCAGTGAATCCTTTCTGCGTGATCTGACGTTCACGCTCCTGGCAGAGAGCCAAAGCACCGGCGGACAGAGTAGGCATGAGGAGGCCAGCTTTACGGAGTTCCTCTACGAAGTTGTTCAAAAGCTGCTCTAACTCACTGGCATCGAGCCAGCGGTTATAACCATGAGCAGTAGTGAAACGGTCAATTATTTGCTGAATCTGAGTGTTCATACCTTTTTAATGTTTTAAAAAGATGAAGCCAACCACGTGTATTATGGCGGAGTTCACGTAGGTCACGACGGAGTATGCGACGCAAAAAACGTTTGGTACCACGACATGAAGTGCCATAAACCTTATATTCATGCCAGCCATCAGTACCATAGACAAACTCAGAGAAATTACGGATATGGTTTGGTATTGTGTATTTACCATCGCCATCAAACATACCAGTTGTGGTAATCTCTAAATTATAGTCATCCTCTATACCACTATCCAAACGCTTGACAGACTTTATCTTAAAGTAATAAAGACCAGTCATCCACCAGATATAGAGGGTGTCACCTGCAACGAGGTCGTTGAAGGTCTTAGGTTTACGTTTCAGAAAGTCAAAGAGTTTCATTTCTCACCGGGGTATTTAGGGATACGGATAATGACTTTTGGCTGGAATACGCGACCATTCTCATTGAGATAATTAACATGGAAATCTCGCTGGAGAATGAAATGGATAGCATCGAAATCATACTTCTGGAGTTCTGACTTGAAACCGGGAGCCTTACGGGAATCCATATACATTTCAAGATAGTAGTTGTCTGGATCCTCGCGGAAATCTACTGGGTGTGTAGTGCCGGTGAGGTTAGGTAAGAGAGCCTGCAGGCGGAAAATACTCTGAGGAATGGCGGGCGGTATGATATGCTCGGTCTCATCCTCATTATCCGTCCAACAGTTAGGACAGTAATGGTGGCCGTTTTCAAGGAGCCAACCATCCTCGGACGCATACTCAGCAGCGGATTCCTTATCACAAAAGAATGAGCAATCACTACTGCCTTCATATATCTCATGACAGCGGTCACAACGGATGCCTATAAATACTTCTGTAATCCAACTCATAATATCTTTAGTAAAGAGGTTTTATCATTCTGAACTGTGGCATAGGGAGCACGAGAGCCATCCTCAAATATGACAGTCTTTTGGCGGAGAGCACCAATGATATGGTAAGAGCCATCTTCATTCTGGCTGACTACGACTCCTATAAAACCACGTTTGCGGAGTTTAAGGTTGGTTAGTTTTCCTTTGAGTGGTGGCGTTATACGATAACGCATAGTAGTCTCCAGAAATTCACAACACCGTTCATATAGACGTTGACTCCTACTACTCTCCTGTTTAAACTTTTGCACCATCTCAGGAGTGAGTTCAACATCCATAGATAGACTAACAGAATCAGGCTTTTTAAACTGATCCTCAAAGTGAGACCCAGTAGGTGAACTATCAAAACGTATGGATCCTGAACGGGCAAAAAGGACAGCCTTCCCGTCAGCATAGAAAATGGTTCCAGTAGTCTTTTTCTCCATATCAATATGTATTGCAAGATGGAACACCGAGGAGGTCAGTGACGGTGTGTTTCCAGAAGATTGGTTTGCGGGAGTCCATGCGGTTACAATCCTCTATGCGGTCATAGAGGAGGCGGACATCTTTGGGGTAGTACTGACGGCTGGTACCGTTGAGGAGACCTATGCGGAAGAGGTCTGTGCAGTCATACACCAGGCCAAAGAGATCAAAGGTGCGCTCGGGGTCTATGACGGGTTCAAAGCTGACCCAGGTGCGGAAGCCGGCACGATGTAGGTGCTTGAGGGTCATGATACGCTCTAAGGTGCTGGAGGCGTGAGGTTCCTGCTCATCGAAGCCTGTGAGGCTCATGCCGATGGTGAGCAGGTGGCGGTTGGTGGTAAAGAACTGCTCTATGGGAATATCCTTTTTGATACTGCCACCAAGGTTGGAGTGGAACCAGGCGAAACGCTCAGATGGTATTCTCAGGATATCGGCCCGTTTGGTAAGGACGGAGCATGGTACACCGGAGCAGAGGGCATGGTTGATACATGCAAAGTTGAGGCCGATGGTCTCTGGGAGGCATGGATCTGAGACGAAGTTAAAGAAGAGACCGCTATGGACGAATTCACCAACCTCAAAGGGTTGTAAGGGTGCTTTCCAGTCTGCGAGAGCGCGGTACTGAGGGCGGAGTTGCTCTATGTCTTTCTCAAAGGCGCGATAGACCTTGAGAGGGTCATTATCAAAGCCGGCACGTAGTGTTACCTGTGGTTTGCCCAGCAGCTTGTATGCGGAACAATGACGGTTGTAACAATAGGTACACTGGTTGGTGCAGCCATTGTAGAAATTGACGGCATAGCGGGAGTACTCTGCGGCTCGGCCTTGGGGTTGGTAGATTAGTCTCATACGGCGGTCAGTAGGGCGAAAGAAATTATCTATTTAACATAATCTTTGTTATGTGAAGTCTTAGTAGGTGACGAGGCCACCGTTGAAACGAACCGTAAATTTTTTACGGTCAAGTGACGGAAAGCGTTCGCAGACGATACGATGGAGCGCATCCTCACCGTCAAGGTGGGCAACCCAGCTACCGAGAGAGCGGTCATAGATTTGGTTGCAGCGATGATGGACTGTGCCATAGAATCGTTCCTCTGTACGAGAGCCAGGAAACGGGACATAGACATCAATGCGGAGGACCACAGATCTGACCAAGGCCGCAACACGAGTGCGGAGCGTTTGGGGGCTTGTATGGGGGGGGTAATTTCTCATAATGAACAGTTGAAGGTTAATAGTTAACTCCTGAGTGTAACTCCATAATCCTTACAGATGGCAAAGAAGGTGCCGATGCCTATGCGGCTGGGCGACTGGAGGTCATCAAACTTTTTGTCACAGAGGGTGGCGTTATACTTTTCACAGATAGCACTGACGCGGTGAAAGAACTGACGGCCGTAGGGTTCCTGGAGATTGGCCAGGGAGAATCCTACACGCATCCAGTCACCATAGCTGCTGGTGATATCTATGTGATGCTGCTCCAACTTGCAGACGAGTTTTTCTACGCGGGTTACGAGGTCATCGGCAGTCTCGACACGGGGTGTATAGACGGCGGCGCGGGGAGCGAGCATCTGATCACCCATATCTATTCCGGAATACGGAATGGCGTTGACATTGATGTATGGGTTGCTGTCATAGGAGGCGAAACGGATACGGGTTATATCACTACACTGGCGGTCTATCTTGACACCAAGGGCGGTGTATTCACGCATAAGGGCCTTGAACTGCTCCTTATGATACTTGGGATATGCCAGAGGTATGAGGGCAAAGTAGCCGGTACCGGAACAGGAGCTCATAATAAGTGCCACCTCGGGGCGATGACGGAGGGCACGCAGGATAAGGTCCATAGACGAGAGGGAGGTGTTATCCTGACGGTCTATGTCTATGCAAAGGAATCCGGTATGCTGCAGGAGGTGTGAGGTACGACGGGAGACCAGAACGTTACGCTGGAGTTTTTCATTATACTCCTCAGACAGTCCGAACAGTCCAGAGAGAGTGGCACCGGGAAGGAAATGCTTGAGGCGACTGTAATCATCACGGGCTTTGGCTTGCTCTGCTCCGTACTCTGCTACCAATTCACGTAGTTTTTCCACTACGGGCTGCCAACGATCCGTAAGACAGAAGTCACGGATGGTCATAGCCTGCAGGGGGACACCGGTGGCGCGGTCTATAAAACGGCCACTATTATCCTTGGCATCGGCATAGATGCTGCATTGTACGTCAAAGAGGTCTGCCATACCAGTGTTAGTTTGGGCGTTCCTTAGAGTCAGCGTCGGGGTCAGCGGGCAGAGGTATGGGGTCAAAGACTATCTCACCGGAGCGGATGGCGGCCATGCGCTCTGCCAGGTTGGCGCGAAAACGTTCAACTTCCGGCTGGAAGTAATCCTCCATGGAGCGGGTCTTATCCTTAGACTGATCCTCACCCAGGAAATAGAGCATGGTTGAGAAGAGTGTGCTGAGGATGGTGGGAGTATTGAGACCCTCGACCTTGAATGATTGTACGAGCTGGCAGGTGTAGTGGTTTATGGCCTGTATCTGACGCTCATGCTCCTGTGCAACCATAGCATCAAAAGCGGCCTGACGAGCATGACGGGGGCCGGTCTCTACTATCTTTTGAATGGTTTGTTTTTTTCTCTTAGTCATTACAGTCTGAATTAGGTTATTGGGTATAGGGTTATGGGGTTACTCTGATTGGTCTTTTTGTTCAGGTTGCTCTGTCTGCTCAGGCTGCTCAGTCTTATCGGCCTGTGAGGTAAGGTCTTTCTGGTCTTTACGGACTATGCAGCGTACCCAGAACCACTCAAAGAGATAGGTAATGAGTATCATACCGGCAATAGGCATAAGGAAACAGTTGAAACGCGGCAGGATTCCTACCTTATATAAGACAAAGCAGATGACACAGATGAGGACCTGAATCAAGACCTCACTGGGGTAGCGTTTATTGAACATGGAGAGATACCATACGCGATCACGCTCTGGCTCCTTATCTGTGAAGTAAGAAAGGCAGGGGATTACCCAGCCGAAAAGGAATGCTGCGGATGCTCCGAAAGCTGCTGCCTGATAAAACGGCGGTGTGAAATGGAACACCATAGCCATAAGACCGAACAGAAGGATGCCCAATGCAATGAAGTAGGTACCGAAATAATATTTCATAATAGATGAGGTTTGTTATGGGAGCAAAAGTAAGAGTTAATATCGTATTTACAAAACGAAATTTTGAAAAAGATTATAGTTCATATCAGTTTTAACATTTACAAAACAGGGCGGACAGAGGTGAAGTATGAAAAAGACGTTTTAGAAGGGCCGAGAAAAAAATCTCCCTAAAACGGGCAAAATAACTTTTTGAGCACCCCTACTCCACCAGTGTGCTGTGATGGTTTTGGGGTAAAAAGTTGACGAAAGATGGAAAAAGTTGTCAAAAAGACGTTTTGAAATGACTTTAACTTGCTGATAATTAATACAAAGGATAGGTAAAAAGTTATTTTTACCCTTTTTTGAAAAAACTATATACGCGCAGGAAGAAAAAACATAGAGGGTAATACACCCGTTTTCAGGCCACAACACCACGTCTTGCTCCCCTCCCCCTCTCCCCATAAAGTATTTATAATCAAAAGACAAAGTGGAACTTTGATATTAATTATACAATAATTTTAGAGGAGCGGGGAAAGGTGGCAGAAAAAACGCAAAAAATATAGTAAGGTTTGGGAATTTCCCGATTTTATCCTTGAAGGTGCTGATGCGAGCGTGAATTAACCTTAACTCAGCGAGTTAGGTCAAGGATAAAATGAAAGTGCTCCAACTTTCATTTTTCCTTTACAGTGCGAGGCGGAGGGTTTGAAATGGTACGAACCTGCGTGAAATGTTAAACGCGGGGCGTGCGGAAATATTCAAAATGACAAGTCCGCGAGAGCGAAGGATACGCTCAAACGCGGACTGGGAGTGAATACGTGAGGAGTGCGTAAAAAAAATGGCTGTACCTGCGTGACGGAGGACGGCTATGGATTCAGTCACCCAGGACTATGCAGGCGTTGGTTCCACCGAATCCGAATGAGTTACAGAGGACGTTGGTAATGGTTGCCTCAGTCTCAGTAAGAGGTATATTCAAGCCCTCTATTGCGGAATCCGGATTAGTAAGGTATTCGTGCGGTAAGATAAAACCTCCTTGTTTCATAAGGATGGCGTAGATGATCTGTGATACTCCGGACATCCAACACTCGTGACCGGTGAGAGATTTTGTGGCGGCTACGAATGGCTTAGTGCGTCCGCAGAAATGCTCGCTGTCAAGAAACTGGCGTATAGCCTGAGCCTCGGCCGTATCACCTTCACGAGTGGAGGTGGCGTGCGACATTATGAGCGACAGTCCTTGGTAGAGGACCGATATACGGCATGACTGCCAGGCGCGGGTCATGGTGTCAAGTATGACATTACTCTTAGGCGTGATGTAACTGGGTGACGTGGAGAAGGAATAGCCTATGATACTACCCAGACGTGCGCGTGCATGAGACTCTGACTCCAGTACTAGAGCCGCTGCCCCACCCGACGGCACCAGGCCGTCACGGAGACGGTCAAAGGGGCGTGAGGCGACGGCCGGCTCATCAATGCGACGTGATATAAGACCCATACCATCGACCCCAAGGAATGCGAAGGGATTACATTCTTGCGCTCCTGCAACTATACAGTAGTCAAGTACGCCACTCTGAATGAGGCTATGTGCTATACCTACGGCGTGACCGCCTCCGGCACAGGCCGCACTGACAGTGACCGAGAGACCGCCGATGCCGAATATAGACGAGAGCGTGAGCGAGACGGTAGAGTTGAGCGAGCGGAACACCTGATAGGCACCCAGTAGGCGGGAATCCTGACGGGAGCGCATGATATCCTCGGCCCGGTGGAACTCAGCAGCCGTGCTGTCATTGCTGACGATGAGGCCGCAGCGGGAGAGATCACGGAGACCGCTCATCTCCAGTGCCTCACGGACGGCCATATAAGCGTAGGCCGACGGTTCTGAGAGCGACTGACGCTGTGAGTTGGAGAGGTCCGAATCCGAGAGATCAGGAAACGGGACGATACCTGTAAGCGGAGACTGATAGCCGAGTTCAGTGCGGTGATGGTCAAGACCTATACCACTTTTGCCTTCGCGGAGAGATTCCGCCACAGCGGCGCAATTCTGGCCTATGCAGGACCAGATGCCCATGCCGGTGATGACTGTGCTGTTCATACCACACCGGGATTAAGTGAGAGGATGTAACGGGCCAAATCACCTATGGTCTGGAAGGTATGGATATCGGTCTGACGGGAGTCTATACCAAAGGCGGTATCGACGGCTATCATGAGGTCAACCATATCTATGGATTCCATGCGGAGATCCTGAGCAAAGGTGGTGTCAAGGGTGATGTCAAGTTGAGCGGTCATGCGGTCAAAGTTGTCAAAACGCGACCTCATGAGTTCAATGATTAGCGGTAATAATTTTTCTTCCATAGTCAGCGGGGTTTATTTACGTTTGTTTTTGTTGCGGATACGTTCCATTTCCTCGGCCTCACGGGAGATGTTTTCAAGCTGCTGGAGGACGGTGGTGTATGGTTCACGGTCTATCTGCTGGGCGGAGAGGCCGAGATATTTCTCAAGCGTGCTGGTGGTACGGGTGTAGAGTTCCATAGGGTTGGTGCGCTTACGTCCGGGCTTGACGGATTGAGTCTTGAACACCTTGGGATAGGTGCGGGCCAGGTAGTGCATGGTGCTCTCCCACCAGAGGGTGATGATCTGCCAGTCCTCATCGGGGAAATGGCGGAACCACGGACTGTTATCTGTATGCTGGTTGGATTGATAGTGGAAATCAGTCTCAGTACGGCCAGTGTCAGGATTGACATAGGTGATGCGACGCTCAAAAAGGGTTGCAAGGAAGAGTGCGCGAGCCATATCGGCATGAGAGCGGGCTTTCTGGATATCGGCCAAAGAGGCCTTTGAGCCTTGTGCTACGAGTTGGATGTAGCGGTTCTCAAGGTTACGGCAGTTCTCTATATAGTCCTGTGCCCAGCGGTAACGCTGCCATGTAAAGCCGTCCATTAGGGGTGCGGGGCCTGAGAAGGTGATGCTGCGGCCTATACGGTGACGACGGCGACGAATCTGACGGAGAGGGAAAATGAGGAGGGCCTCACCTTTGGTCTGGTCAAGCCAATCCAAGAGGCCCGGTTCCTTTTGTTTGCCTGGCTGTGCGGGCGGAAAGAGCCACGACGATACTTGCCACAAGTAGAGAGAGAAAGTGTCATCATGACCAAAGAAACGGGCTATACGGTCACGTAAACGTAAGAGGCGACACCAGACGCGCCGGCTGTCCCACTGATCAAGCGTATAAGGACGGAGACGGACGGTGTAGTACTGCTCCTCGACAGGGACGCGGGGATTGAGAGGTTCAACTATCTCTATGCCTGCCAGGAGAAAAAACGCGGCTATCTTGACATCACGCATATCAAACGGATGGTAGCGGTCAGCGGATGAGGCGCGGTCTTTTAGCACGGAGGCTATGGCGCGGAGCTCAGAGAGGCTGCATCGGGACCACGACTGAGGAACACTGAGGTTGATATGACGGGTTGACTGATACATAGGCGGTGAGAATTAGGTTTGACAATTAGCGGCGGCGACGATTACGGTACAGCGGATCACTGCTGAATTGGGACATAAAGTCCTGACCACGAGATGCGGAGTCAACAATTCCGCCACGGCCGTACTGATTGATATGAGCGGGTATGCCTTTCTCCTGCAGGTTGATGAGCACTGCGGAGAGTTGTGCTATGACACTGCGGAGGGCTACGGTATCCTGATTATCGACGGGTGCGGCAGCAGCTACGGCGGCTACATTACCGGAGTCATAAGCCTGGTATGTGAGACCGGAGCGGTTGCGGTCAAGGGCTACTATCTGAGCAAGCAGGTCGGGGCGATTCATCATCATGGCGGCAGTGGTCTCACGGCCAATGACCATCTCGGGACCACGTTCAGCCACAAGGGCGGGCTGGCCGTTGACGAGTGTGGTGATGGGATCACGGACCAGACCGGTGGAGAGTTCACCAGCATCGTGCGCGGCATAGACGCGGCCATCACTGCCTACTACGGGATAGGTACGACCGTCTATGACTCCACGGAAGGCCTGTACGTTACCTGAGTCATAGGTGAGCATACCGGTGGCCAGCTTGACGGCGGGACCGGCGGCATTGCTGTCTGTACCTCCACCTCCACCAAAGAGTGAGGAGACCTTATTCATGGCGAAGGCGAGCAGACCGTTAAGCAAAGCGGTGATGACGGCTATGAGCGGGATACCCCACCAGCCGAGAGAGCCTATGGTCTTGGCGGCACCGCCGGCTATTCCCATTAGGGTGTTGGCTTGGGTCTTGGCGGCCTCTGTCTGGACTTCCTCGCCAGCCTGAGCGCGGTGTGTCTGGACGGTCTGCTGACCAACCTCCTGCATGGTCTGTTGGATGCCGACCTCGACGCTCTTGGTGAGGAGGTTACGAGCCTCACCACCCTCTTCATCGGCAGAGGTGATGGCCTCTTGACGCTCTGATTCCAGGCCGACCATTGAGGCGGTGGATTTCTTGATGGCCTTTGAGGTGAGACGGTCATTCATTTGCTGCATGATACGGCGTTTGGCGTACTCGGCAGTCATCTGAACGGTCTGCTTCATGAAGGCGTTTATCATCTCAGCGATGGCCTGTTTGAACATGGTCTCAGAATCTTCGGCATCATTAGACATAGAGGCGAAGGCCTCTCCTACTGCGGTGCCAAACTCCTCAACCGGAGTCATGAGGGCGTACATATCATCTATACGCTCTTTCATTTGAGTGGCTACGGCCTTGACATAAGCCATCTCAGTCTCCAGAACAGCCATCTCCTGCTGCTGGAGTGTCTGGGCATCGGCCTGATGTTCTGCAAGAAAGTCATAGTAACGGGCAGCGGCCTCCATCTTGAGACGGTACATCTCTATCTCAGGATCCTCACCCATTGAGGAGACGAAAGCACCTGTGCCATACTGATCTGAGCGCGGTATCTTGGCCCCACCCTCTTGTGCTTTCTGTACGGCAACGGAGTGCTGGCCTATGCCAGAGGTTAGCATGGACTGTGCCTGCTGACGGGATTCAAGGCCTTTATAAGTAGCGGTTTGTTTCCACTGGAAGTCAAGTATCTTTTTCTGGCGGTCATGAGCGCGTTTGAGGGCCTCGGTGTAGTCATCGGAGTATTTAAGGAGTTCATTGTAGAACACCTGCATATCATCACCGTATATCTCAAAGACGTGTTTGAGCTCTGATTCCTCCTGGTCCCAGTCAGGACCAAAGAGTATGCTCATAAGGGTTATGCGACCTCCCTCACTCTGCGGGTCAAGGTTGTAGAGGTCAACTATGTGCTCACGGGCATTCTTTAATACTTGCTCTATCTCTTTTGCGCGACGCTCTATTAGTTGCTCTGCCTCTTTACCTCCACCAAGGAGTGTGGCGGTCTGCTCATCGGTAAGACCGAAGTAACCCATGTTCTCAAAGGACTGGGTGTAGGTATCATTGGTCTTGGCGGTGTAGTTGTCCTCAAGGAGGCGGCGGTTGATTTCCTGACGGTGTTTCTCGGCAGCTTTTTCATTAGCGGCCTCATTAGTAGAAGCATTACGCCAGATAGCATCAATGGCGGCATTCTGGACCATATCAAGCTGCTTGGCCAAATTGACTATGAGTTTACGGATACGGGCGGGGTCTGCATTCTGGATGCTCTCAAGGAGCAACTGAGACTCATTGTACCCTACCTCATCGGCAGTTTCACGCATATCCTCTTCCATGGTCTGTTTGAACTCATCCCATGAGTTTTCAACACCTGCCAGACTCTTGCGAGCCTGAGAGAGTGCCAGGTTCATGCGTGCGGTGACAGCATCAGTCATAGACTCTGTTACTGCGGTATCCCAATTCTGGTCATTAGCGGTACGGAGTATCTCGGTTATTTGACGCTGGTAGTAATTCTTGATATTATCCATGATAGCGCGGGCCTCATCCTGAGCGGCTTTGAGGTCATCACGCATCTGTTTCTTGACTTCTTTATCAACAGCCTCATTATCGAGAGTACCCGGGCTCTCGTCCTCTTGGGCGGTAACAGGTAGTAATCCCTGTGGTATCCGACCACGAAGGAAATCAATATCCTTCTGAATAGCCTCAAGTTGTTCCTTATCCTTATCAAGTGCGGCCTTATGAGCAGAATACTCGTTTAATATTTTGCCGATATAATCAAGTTCAGGATCAGCACGCATTACTACACCAGCCTCCTTACCGAAACCACTGGCCCAACCAAGAGATTTAACAATCTCACCGGGGCGTTCATGTGAACGCTGCAAGGCACGCTCGTACTTCTCTTGGTTCTCATCTATCCACTGCTGGCCAGCGAGGACACGATCCTCGACAGTGACATACTGTTCCATGAGGTCATCCATCTTACCCTCATAGGCACGGGCCTTTGCGGCATTGTATATCTCATCGGCCAGACGTTTATAGGCATCGGCGGCATTACCGGCAAGAATCTCCTCATTGGTGAGGTCTGAGAAGTAACTTGGGTATTTATTACGGAGTTCCTCGACTGCCTTGAGGCGGTCCTCTTGAGCAGCGGTAAGGTCTTGGGTAGCATCATAGAGTTGTTTGAGTTGACCACGTTCACGAGCAGACATCTCAGATGCCTGTTTATTGGCCTGTTCATAGACGTTGAGGGCTTTGGCAGCCTCACGACTGGCCTTAGATAAATCCCAGAGGTACGATGCAAGAGTAAGTATGGCAGCGGCAGCGAGCGCAATGAGATTAGATTTCATTGCAGCACTGAGGGCAACGGTCTCTGTGCGGGCAGCGACAATGGCTGCTTTCATGGCGATAAAGCCCTGTACTATCTTGGTGATTCCAGCAGCTACGCCATAGAACATAAGATAGCGGGTGAGCAGAGGCAGAATAGCCATAAGACCCTTGACTGTTACCAATATTATATTAAGAGTGGTCTTGATGCCTTGCATGGTGGTTTTGCTCTGAGTCATGCGGGTAGATACGTCATACCACATCTGAGCAAAACGTTTGAATACATCAACACCCTCTGGGTTGATAAAGGCCTTAGTCCAAATATTGCCGGCACGCTCCATAAGAGCGGCGGCGGTCTCCTGCTGGATGTTATACTCATTGGTGACGGCAGTAGCATCGGCGAATGCTTTCTTGGAGACCTCAAGGTGTGACTTGAGCATATCAACATTCTTGGCCATTGTAACCATAACGTTGGTAAGACGGGCACCATTAGAGCCGAGATCCTTGAATACACCCTGCAGGGCGTTCATGTTACCCTTATCACGCATCTTCTCAAAGATGAGAACAAGGGCATCCATGGTCTTACCTGCTGAGTAGAGGTTGTTAATGGTACCGGGTTCTATCTGGAGTTCCTTCTCAATGAGGTTATGGTTGGTCTGCAGGGAGGTGAGTAACTTACTGAATGCCGTTGAGGCAACCTCGGGCATAAGGAACATGGCATCGGCAGCAGAACCGATGGCCAGGAGTTCATCGGTAGTAAGACCGGCGACACGGGCCATACCGGTGAGACGCTTAGTGAATTCTACGATATTGGCCGAGGTGGCGGTTGAGGTAGCGGCCAACTGGAACATAGCAGAACCGACGGCCAACATAGACTTTTCTACTCCAAGTTTAGGTATGAGGCCCATAACCTCTGTAATCTTGGAGAGAGCGGTGAGAGCTTCGCCACCAAGGTCCTCTTTAAGTGCAACGTTTACCTGGTTGGCGGCCTTGACGAATCCTTCAAGTCCCTCGATGCCATACTTACCCAAACCGAGTTTAGCACCGGCATAGGCGATATCATTTAGTTCCTGAATGGTGGTACGGGTATCAATCTTAGCAAGACTCTTGGTGAGTTGGTTAACATCCTCAATAGCAAGACCTGAGACCTTACGGATATTGGCAATCTGATCAGAGAGTTCAAGGTTCATCTTGAATATCTGCTGAATCTTATTGCGTGCGAATGATACCAACTGAAACAGACCAAAGTATGTAGTAATGTTACGGATAGTTGTTTTCCAAGCGGAATTCTGGTTGGCTATATCATTATTGAGCAGACCGAGTTTTCCTTTGAGTTTGGTTATCTGGCCTGTCAAGGCCTCATACTGCTGGCGGAGTTTTTGAATCTTAGGATCATTAGCAGCGGTATGGCTCATCTCCTTTTCTACTTTCTTGAGAGCAGAGCGGAGTTGTGTCAAAGAGGCTGATGAGAGGTTCTTAACAACCTTATCAACCTTTGACATATCAGTTTCACTCTGCCTTATAGCAGCATCGAGGTCATCTATGTCCTTCTTTATCTTTTTAGCCTGAGTACTACCGGCTTTGCCTGCATTATAAAGCTGCTGATAAGTGGCCTTGAGTTTTTTCAACTCATTGTTCATAGCATTAACGGCGGCTACTGGCTGGCGGGTGTTGCAGGTAATTATTATTTCGGTTTTACGATCCATAGCTATGAGGAGTTAGATGTTTACGACGTTGGCGATGAGGAGGTCTCCGTAGGCGGCGGTAATTATGAAGTTGACTACGGGACCGCTGCCCCAGGTTGGTGGGAGGTCATCATTGGTGATGGTAAGCTGACGGGTCTGGGGGATATCAGGCCAGTGGGAGGCGGGCCAGGCGATATCGGACTGACGGTCGGCAGGTGTGCGGGTATCTATGGGCTCACCATAGTGGCCGGTATAGCGAGACCATGACCAATCTGTGCTGAGAAGGGAGTCACTTATATCAAAGTTGCCACAGAAAAGGTGAGGCATGAGATAGATATTGACACTGCCGGGATAGGCAGAGGCGGCAGTGACACGCTGACCGGAGGCGTTATAGAAGCGTATCTCAAGGTCCTCTACTCCATAGACCATGTGCCAGACGTTGCTGACGGGGCTGGGTTCATCATTAGTGGAGGTGTTGGCTACCAGGTACCACTTGCAGCCACCATAGGTGACGGTGGGATAGGTGCGGGTGGTACGGGCATAGGTGGTGAGTTCACTCCACTCACCATGAAAGACCTCGGAAGCATAGGCGCGGGAGAGGACAAAGGAGGCGGAGGTGGTATAGTTTACGGTGGTGATACCGTCATTGACCTGACGGGTGGCGGTGACGAGATAAAGGGCACCCTGCTCAGGGAGGTCATTAAAGACAAAGTTGAGAGCGGAGGGGATGCCATCGGGGTACTGAGCGGCGATGGCGGCGTTCCAGGCGGCATCGGCAGCGGCATCACCAGACTGGCGGGTTATGTGCATGACGTAACCGGAAGCGATATAGGTGCCTTCTATGTCACGGAGCGCGAAATCAGCACGGAGGGTCTCACCGGAGGCAATGGTACCATCGGGGCGAGAGAGGACTATCTGGATGCGGTCCGAGAAGCGGGTGAACTGATCAAGAGTACCGTAGATGTAGGCATTCTTGGTGACAAAACCCTCGCCGGTGAATTCACGGCGGTGGACCTGACCATCCTCTATGGAGAGCATGGCGAAGCCTGTAAGGTCGCCATATCCACCGACGAAATTGGCATCCTGCCAATCCCATGTGCTGACTCCCTCAAAGCGAGCGGTGTAGGAGGTGGTATAGACGGTGAACTTTTGACGTTCAGGATGGTCAGCACCAGCGAAACCGGACTGACTCAATACGCTCCATTTGCTTGGAGCGGGCGACCAGGTGGCGGGGTTGGTGTCAAACTGACGCATGGCGACTGTGACGAGGCCGTTGTTGAGGAAGATATCGCCATCCTGCGGCTGATAATGAACATCAGGAACGATATACTCTGTGACCTCATCGACAGTACGCTCTACGATATTGGCTACGGCAGTGACGCGACAATAGATACTCTGGAAACCGGCGCGGGTGATCTGACCGTGACGGTTATCGGAGCTTACGGAGGCGTTCTGGTTATCATCTATGTTATGCCAGAAACCACGGAGCAGGTCATTGACGATAAACTCTCCCGGCTCACCTTCATTGAGGTCAAGCACGAACTGGCAGGTATGGAGGGAGTCATCAAGGTCTATGATTTCCTTGACACGGCCTTTACCTGCGCTGTCCCAGCGGGTACCTGAGAGCACCTCTATGCTGTTATACTTGATGGTGGGAACGGAGAGGCCCTGAGAGAGTTCGAGGTTACGGGCTATGATTGTGCCGTCATCATAGATACGGACTCCGGTACGGGAGCCGATGCCTACCTGAATATCTTTTACATAGTCACCAACGGTGGCGGTGCGTTTAAGGATTGTCTCACCACGGACCTCAAGATTCTGGAGAAGAGTTATGTTACCGGCAGCAGTATCATCATGAGTGCGGGAGAGGTAACGTTTGTTACCGAACGAGGGAGTGACGACACGGGTGTTATTGTCACTGAGGGTGTCATCATCGGCTACACCATCAAGGGTGTGGCCTCCAAGTATGAGGTTGGTGATGGTGGCCCAAGTGGCGGTAAGACGGAGGAACACGGCCTCAGATATGGTCTTGATGAAACGGACCATATCAGACGAAGCGATATACTCCCACCAGGAGTCAGAGCCACCACCGGCAATGGCCTCATCGGATGCAAGGGTTCCGGAGTCTATGACCTGCTCCCACTCACGGGGACGGAGGACACCACTAACCTCAGAGGCCGCAATGATTCCTTGAGTCCAGATGTAATAGTAGTCTGTGGAGCCTATCTGCTGGCCGTTCTCATTACAGCCATAGATGTCAAGTTCCTCAAGGGGAAAGACGAACTGAGCTACAGCATCGGCTGCAGGGGAGCGGGGGATGGCGATATAGACGTAGCGTTTGTTGTGGTCATGAAAGACGGTGGGGCTGGCTACGAGAGTCCAACGGCGGTAGTTGTGGCCGTTGTCATAACCCAGACCGGGGATGTCTTTCATGTAGCACAGGACCATAGCCCCAGTGGCACAGTTGGCATGGATATAGTCATTGTTGCCGGCAGCATTGAGTTGAATGAAAATGGCCGACGACGAGAACCAATAATCAGCAGGGCGGGCTTGGGTCATGGTGCTACACTATTTGTTGGGGTGCGGGGTTAATGGTCAATGGCCGGCGTGACGAACATTACGGAGCCGGGGGCGTTGTTCTGGAACTTACGCTCTGTCTTGGGCTGCTCGGCGGGAGGGGGTGCCACGTAGAGAGGTGAGGCTTTTAAGGCGGTCTGCACGTCCTCATCAGTTGGGAAGTCTCCCTGATGGACGGTGACGTACTCTGAGAAGTTCTTGATACCCATGATAGCCTCATTACGGGACTCGACCTTACGCTCTTCTGTTACCTTGAGTATAGCACTGGTGGCTTCAAGATATGAGGCGACGGTCTTGCGAAGCATGTGTATGAGACGGGCCAGGAAACGCTGTGCGGGTTCAAGGTCACGGGGGTTGATGTCATACCAGGCAGGGGTGTTGCGAGCATGGTCTATGAGATACTCCATGAGATCCTCACCTATAACGGGACCTATATAGGTCTCCTGAATGAAGCGGAGCTCGGCGAGGAGTTGGATGAAACGCTCACGGGAGTCATAGATGTTATAGTAGTTCTGGAGGACTGAGGCGGAGGGTATGATAAGGCCTGCAGCAAGGTAGTAGTAGCGGGAGTTACGCCAGAGCTCTACTATGCGGGCTATCTGCTCGGCTGGGGTTGGCCGGGGGTCCTCCTGCTCTTGTGCGGGCTGTTGCTGAGTGTCATCCTGAGCATCGGAATCAGTGGTACCGGAATCATTTACGGTTTCGTTTACGACTGCGGGATCTGCATCTGTAGGAGATGCAGGGTCAGTCACGGGATCACTTACGGTTACGGTTACGGGCTCTGCGCCAGACTCAGGAACGGAATCCTGAGTGGTACCATCTGAGACCGATGCAGGGGATGAGGGCTGCTGCTGAGTCCACTCCTCGAGAGCAACCAAGAGACGGTTGACGGCGGCATGAGACTCTTTTATGCAGTTATTCTTATAGGCTATGATTGATTCACGGTCGGCCTTGGGATAATCGGATGCGACATTGAAGTTGACACCGGCACCGTTGACGGAGACGGCCTGAATATCTATGGCGCGACCAAGACCATCAAACGCTATGACACGCTGACAGAGTGAGAGCAGACGCATCATAGGCTCCATAGGCGTGGTGCTACGGACGGCATTGATGAAGTCACGGATACCATTCTCACTCTGCACAAGCGAGGCGTAGTACTCTGTGATGGCGGTATGGAGAGCAGGTCCGAGTTTGTCTATGAGGAAGTCATACTCTGAACTGTCAAAATAACCGGCTATGGTGTCAAAGTTATCTATGGCATGAGCCGGGGTGTAGAGCCGGAGCTCCTCTACTGAACTGATGAGCATAGTTGGGTGGTTTTATTATACCCAAAAGTATGCTCGACAGGCGGGGAGTTAGGGACAAAAGGAAAATTCGGACAGACTCCCCCACTCCATTAAAACAGGGTGAGTTGCATACTGAACTCTTTAATTCTTTTGACGGCTAATTTGTAATAGTTTGGATCAAGCTCGAAGCCTACATAATGACGTTTCTCTTTGATGCACGCTACGGCTGTAGTTCCACTCCCAATAAAGGGGTCTAAGACAACCGATTGGGGGGGGGGTAAATTTGGAAATTAAAGTGCGCGGCAGCATCATAGGGAAGGCTGCACGATGTTGGTTCTCATGATTCTTGTTTATACGTATGACGTTGCTCATGGTACCACGTTCAAACTGCGCATTATAAAACTGACGGCCCTTGCAGTCATTCTTGCTGAGAGCCAGAATAAGTTCATATTCCGAATTCAGGACACCTCCTTGTATGGCGGGCTCTCCATTACACTTATCCCAGATAAGGACCTCTTTGATGTTGTCAGCATACTTACCCAAGATGCGGAGTACTGCGCTTTTGTTACCGGTCACTATCTGGATGTTATAAAAGACTATATCCTTAGTGAGACGGAGCATCTGGTCTATGCAGTCACACTGCCACTGGTAATAATCTTCCATAGGCAGAGAATCTGACAGGCCATTGGTATATTTGTTTACTTTAAGACCGGCACGCTGCTCTCCTGATGAACGATGTGTGTACCTGCCACCATGAAGCCGCAAGCAGAAGTTATAAGGCGGACTGGTGATGCTGTAATCCACACTGTCATCTGGCATGGATTTCATTCCTTCCAGACAATCCATATTGTATATGCGGTCAAGTTCCATTAGGATACGGGATAGTTAGGTTGAAGTTGAGACCCTTGGCGAGTAAGAGAGCATTCACGTGTAGCATCGGTGGTGCGATATTGACAAAAGGGGTCACAACAGTCTTTACATTTCATAGTCAGCGGGCGGGGTTGTTAGGGTGGTTGCTTTGGCGGGCAGACCAGCAGAGGTTAGAGACGTTATTGTTGGTGCGGTCTCCGTCCAGGTGGAGGACGTAAGGCAGGTGGTCGGGGTTGGGTATGAAGGCCTCGGCCACAAGACGGTGGACCTTAAAGGTCTTGCCCTGCAGGCGGACACGGCGGTAGCCCTTGCCGTTATAGGTGGCTACGACACGCCAGGTTTCCGGTGGGGTATCCTGAGCGCGGGTGCTCAGGATACGGCCATCGGTGGTGACGTAGTAGAAGGTTCCACCTGTCTGATAAAACAATGAATACCACTTACGCATCAGTCTGTGAGTTGCATGGGCATACAGAGTGAGAGGACACAAGAGGTGGCATCGGTCTCACGGAGGATGAGGGCCTTATCGGGACCATCGAGTTCCAGACGGACATCGGACGTACCGATGACTCCGAGGGTGGTGAGTATGGTGGTGGAGGCGATGCCTATGCGGTAGCCGTCAGGGAGTGTGACATCATCACAGAGGATGGTTTCTTTGGCGGACTTTGACATCTCTACGTCATTACTTGAGAGGCAGATGCCACCATCTACACGTGAGAGTATGATAAGACGGGTGCTTTCAGGACTGAGGATTGACATACGGCGGATGACGGCACGCAGCAGAGCGGCATCGGCTACGATATGGTAGGGGCTGGACTTGCGTATGATTGCCTCATACTTGGGGAACTTGGCCTCCAGATTCATGACGATAAGGCGGGTGTAGCCGCTGCTGAATTCTATGTACTTGGCGAAATGGCGTATGGTGATACTCTCGGCATCGGCAAAGGCAGCAGCGAGGGCGTTGACGCAGATGTAGTTGACACCTATGACGGCGGGAGAGCCTTCATCAATGAAAGGTACTCCGTGCTGATGCTCGTAGCGGTAGAAGATATGGCCATCGGACGCATAGAGGGTGACTCCCTCATTGGTGACGTTGAAGGCGACACAGTTGAAGGCGGGACGGAGCGTGTCCTCATGGATGAAACCGGCGGCCTGCTTGACGGCAGGGAGGAGGACGGAGGGCTCAAGCGAGAAGCTGAGGTCAGGATCACCAGCGACCTCAATCTGCGGGTAGTCATCGGCACTGGAGGAGGGTATCTGGAACTCACCCTGTGCATAGACTACGGTGGTGAGCCAGTTACCTGGATCTACGGTTATCTCAATGGGACCGGTGGGGAGTTCCTTGAGGTAAGCCATGAAGTCAAAGACGTTGAGGCAGAAGGGCTGGAACTCCTGTCCGGTGAGTATGGTGACGGGAAGCGGCAGGGTGAGGCTGAACGCGGTGCTGCTGCCGGTGATGGTTAACTGGTCTCCGTCCTGACGTACCAGGCCGTAGAGGAGGATGGGTTGGATACTCTTTTGACTGATGGCTTTGCTGACAAACCCGAGTGTACGGAGCAAAGCACTGGAATCGGCTGTAAATTTCATAATAGTATTGTTTTTAAGTGATTGTTAGAAGGGAAGGTCATCTTTATCGGATGGTGCATCGAACGGAGCGGCGGCAACCTGGGGCGCATAGCCGTTGTTCTGGGGTTCCATAGCGGCGGGACGGGCGGCCTGTTGCGAGCCGGTCTCCTCTATGAGATAGGAGTCACCCATCTGGTAGGGCATGAGACGTGAGATAGCGGCACTGAGGGCGTTGCCACGTTCATCATTGAGGTCTTTCCACTCTGGGTGTTCTTTCTTGAGGCGGTTGCAGAGTGTCTCACGGATACGCTTGCGGCGTTCCTCGGTGAGGGTGTAGCAGACCTGATAGGCGGGTACGTTATAGGGGGTTATGTTCTCTCCCTTACGTATGAGGTTCTGCTTGATGGCATCCAGATAACTGGCGTTGCAGTTACGCTGAGTGGTGGAGATGAAGGCGCGGAAACCGGAGGAGTTGCGCTTATCCTCGGCACGGGTGTCGGGTTGTACGTCTATGCCGTTGATGCCTACGGGGATGAAGATGCCGGGGATTTGGGGACCGCCATCGGTGACGGTGATGTTGAGGTAACGGGCACCAATGAAGATGCCTAAGTCTTGGGTGTTACGATATCTTGCCATATTATTTAATGTTTAGTTGTTACAGTTAGAAGGGGTAGTCCTCTTTGTCATCCCTGGCAGGCACGGCGGCGGTAGCGGTGGCTTGCTGAGGTGCAGCGGACCAGGTGCGTTTGCGCTGGCGGGAGTTGAGGTAGTCACGCCAACGTTCACGCTCGGAGTCTGTGAGGATGACAGGCTTGCCGCTGTCATCCATGATAGGTGTAGGATCAGGAGCGGCGATGAACTTGTTATACTCTGTCATGAGTTCATCATTATTGGCGGGTATGGGGTCCTTACCCTGACGGTAGAAATAGACGGCGTGCTCTGTGCGGGAGAGTTCACGTATGATCTTGGGGTGTATGGTGGGGTCTTTCTCCCACTCGGGACCAAAGAAGTAGTATGAGGTACGCCATGCCTGGTGTGCGAAATAGCCGGTGAGCTCTGCTTTCTTGAGGGTGCGGCCATCGGCACGGCGGAAGAGTTGGGGCGGATTCATGACTATGCCGGTGGTCTCACAGTAGTCCATAAGACGGCGACGGAAGGCCTTGGGTGAGAAGGAGTCATTCTTGTTACGGGAGGCCTCGGCAAAGTCTGTCTTATACTCCTCAAGCATGGAGTCAAGGTCAACGGGTACGCCATAGACGCTATCGGAGGAGAAAAAGACACGGGCAAAGCGGAGGAAGGATTCTCCAAGAGACTGGGTGAGGGTACGCTGCTCCATGTATTTTTTCTGGGCATCGACCTTCTCGTCATAACGCATGACGAACTGGACGGCCAGGGCACAGATAAGGGCTATCTGGTTACGGGAGGCGGCGGAGAGTTTCTCAGGGCTGGTGGTATTGAAATCAGGCATGAGGTCTGAGATATACCGGGCAGCCTTGTTTTTCATTATGTTCTGACCACAGAAGCGGTGGGAGAATCCACCCAGGCAGACACGGCGCATGGTGGAGTCATCGAGGTCATGAAGCGGATAGTTACTGGTTACTACGTGGCCCGGTCCCTCTGAGAGCGGTATGGTGGTACGGTCTTTCCACATATAACGAACAGAGAAATCGCCGGTTATGAGGTTGTAGAGTTTACCGAAATCAAGAGACTGGTCAACATCCTCCCAATGGACGATGCGGTGTTTATGGTGCTGGTACTCGGCCAGGTTGCTGCTGAACTCCTTGGTGGTGATGAGGTCACGGCCGTTGATATTGAGGATATGGGCGGCACAGCCCGCAAAGATACGGACAAAGGAGGATTTTCCGGAGCCTCCCTCGGCGCGGTTGGCGGCGGAGACGACATTCTCTATGAGGTAGGAGATGCAGTTGGACTTGGATTCGCGGTAACGCCAGAGCATACGACCCAGGCAGAAGAGGAGGTTGACGAAACGGGAGTCAAGTTCCATCTGCTCCTCAGGCGAGAACTGACGGCCTTCATGCAGGAGTTCCTGCTCATGCTCCCACTCCTCATTTGCAAAGCCACGGAGGACACGTAGGGGCGGCCAGAGTTCCTCTTCCTTACGGCCATGCCAGTTGACTATCCAGCGGTGGGTCTGTGCCCAGAGGGCGAGGTCATTCTCAAACTGTGAGATCTGCTGCAGGGAGTAGAGGGGACGGCCTTGGTCATCTTTCTCATTGCGTTTATTCTGGAAAGTCTCAAGGCGGGTGCGGTACTCGGGGTTCTCTTCTATATCGAAAGGAGTCTCTTTGAGGAGGTTGATGTTCCAGTGCAGGAGCTCTGAGCGTTCTACATGGAAGTCTATGTTATCGTATGGTATGAGGGTGATGCTATCCGGTGTGATGCGGAGAGCACCGTTCTCATAGAAGAAATGTTCTATGTTACGGCCGTAACCGGCGGTGTAGTTGAGTTTGACGGCTGGCAGTGAGGCGATGGTTTTCTCATTGATTTCCTTATTGGCACGCAGGACGGCCTGTACCATCTTTTCATACTCATCGGGGCGGTCGGTGCGTTCGTCATTGAGTTGGCGGGCATAGTCTTTGAGGGAGTCTATGGTAGCCTGTACCATTGAGGCGGGGGTGAGTTCATCGGCAAAGGGACCATCGACATGAACGAAACGGCCTATCTTATCGGGGGCATCGGGACGGACATCACGAGCATAACCCGCACTGGCCATGAACTCCCAGAGGGTTGCGGGGTTGATGGTGTAGTATATCTCTTTGGTCTTGCTGCCACGTTGTGCTTTCTCACTGCGGACGAAGGGGTTGGAGCAGAGGGCGGAGGTGATGCAGGATGAGAAGAGACGGTTGAGGTCATCGTCATACTGGCTGGACTCACGCGGCAGCATGTGGTAGCTGAGGAAGAAATCCCTTATGGTCTGGACGGGGTGACAGTAGAGACGGGCCATGCTGAGGTGCGCGGAGTCCTGTATGGTATAAGGGAGCTCGGCACGCTGCATGTCACGGTAACGGCATGATATGTCACGGGCTATAAGGAGACTCTGGACGGTGCTGGGTAGGAAGGTATAGAGGCTATCGGCAAAGCGGTGCATCTTATTGTAATGCACGGAACTGAACGGGACGGCTCCATACGAGTAGCAGACGTGGTAGAAACGGGTACCGAACTGCTTGGGATAGGTGTAGCGCAGGGCCTTGAGGTGGTAGTAGGTGCTGATGGCATCCTGCGGGGTGGCGCAGTAGATGACGGCGGAGGCGGTGTAGTCTTTTTCCTTGCGAGGGTCTGCGCCGGACTCAACGGCAGACGCATCAAGGTCTTGGAGGTGTTTGAGTTCATCGGGTTCTGATTCCTTGAGGGCCTTGAATACTCCTGTGTTGTCACTGGTGCGGTTCTCTACTGCCTTGGTAAAGCTGCTGTCACCGGCTAACCAGCGGGAGACTTTGGCTACGGTATGCTCATCGGTCTGGCTGAACACGAACGGGGGACGGTCTGAGGCGGGGAAGAAGATGCAACCACTGTCCTCTTTATCTATGTCAGGGAGGCAGACGAAGATGGGGTTCCAAGGGGTTGAGGTTATCACGTCTGAGACTTGCTCTCCGCTGCGGGTGACACTGGGTAGCGTTACCTGCAGGACGGCCATGACATTAAAATCATCGGCTATCTGGCTGGGGTTGAAATGCCAGGGGCTGCTGGAGTTGGGGGTGTCAAAGCCGTAGTTGATGACGTTATCACGGTCAAGCCAGGTAGTGCATCCCAGAGCGGAAAGATCCTGAGGGGTGAATTCTGTCTTGGGCTGAAAGGTGAGGCGTTCCTGAGGACGGTCGGCCTGGGTGCGGTATTCACGCTGCAGGAGTGAGGGCCAGCGTTGCTGTATCTCCTCATCAGAGTGGCCGGCCTTGCGGGCGAGTTCGAGGCAGGCGCGGCGCAGATCCTCACCGACACAGATGAAGGTGGAGGGTGAGGTTGGCGTGGCGCGGTGCCAATAGCCGTAACCTCTCATAGCAGCAAAGAGCTCTATGGCTCCGTATCCGCTACGACGGGTCTTGGTGCACTGCCACATTTCAACGGGACGGGAGTAGAGACCTCCGCGGCGTTTGTTATATATAATGAAATGCGGAGTGCTGCCGGGTGCCTTACAGAAGGGGCACAGGCAGGCGGTCTGGTCTGGGTCCGGCTGCTCTTGTACGGAATGCACAAGCAGTTGGAGCGGGAGGGCCGCGAGTTCGTCTATGAGCGGATCATATATCATGTTGATGCGAGCTTATATAAGAGGCTGACTTACGGGTTGAGGTTTACTTGGGGCGGTGCATAGTCCACCAGATTGCCCATGTGGTGGAAAGGGCATCGGACAGGGAGTGATGCGCCACGTTGGGGGTTAGTTCAAGACACTCCGGGAGTTTGGGTATGCGCTTGAAGGCCTCGGTTGCATCAGGGCTCTCCATATAGACCTCTGTGTTAGAGAAGTGCTGATAGAGGGTCTCTGTCACGTAAGTGCGGGCATCACGGCAAGTGCGGTAATGCAGGGGATTATTGAGTTTGAACTTACGCTCCATGTGATGCAGGATGGCGAAGTCAAGTTCACAGCCTTGTGCCCAGAGGGTGACAGTATCGCACTCATGGGACGCCTTGGTGTCCTGAATCCAATCCAGGAAGAAACGGAAGCAGTCCTCGACGGGATAGCAGTCACCGATGGAGAGGGCGGCCTTGGCATCGGGGGTGCGGTGATTCCACCAATCGACGGTTTCGGGGTCAAAGTCAAAGCCGCTGCCTACGCAGGTGCGGAGATCGACACTGGTCTGGAAGGTGGGGGTGGATTCTGTTACGAGCAATGTCTCAGGGCCATCGGCATGACGGTTCCATGCTACGGCTCCAAGCTGGAGGACAGCAGCGTTAGACTCAAGAGAGAGGGTCTCAAGGTCAAAGGTTATATCAAGATGTTTCATAGTCAGCATTAATTGTTTACAGTCACTTTTTAATCTCTTTTTGTTGTGGGGGGGGGTAATTTCACCTACCCCCTCCCTGCGGCCATGTACCAGTATTGGTGCATCCTACGGCCAGCGGGCTTTCCCAGGGCCAACGGGGTTATATATTAAGAAACTTATCTATGGGAAACCACCTGACAGTACATGAATAGAGGCGGGTGAGGACTCCCGATATGAGAAGTTTCATATCGTCAAGCGAGGCGAATCGGTAGTTGGGGTCATGGACCGAGACAGCGAGCCGCCAGAAACCTTTGCCGTTACGGCGAATTATGTCATGCTCTTCAATGATCACCACCTGACGGGCGATGCCGTTCTGCTTACCTACCAGATAGGTGAAGGCCTTGCGGAGCATTGACATGGTGAGACCGCGAAAGACAAAGGTGAGCTGGTCATCATCAGGACCGCGGTAATCAACCGTAGCCGCTATGAGGTAGTGAGGGCGGCGGTCCTTGCGTGGACGACCGCGGCGGGTGAGAACGGGATGCTGCATAATTAGTTGTCATTACGGACCTCATTCTCAAATTCCTGTATGATATGGCGAACCCCTACCCGTTCCCACGGACGAAAATCATCAGTACGGAATCGACCCACAGAGGCCGTAAGGCCCATGCCGAGGGAACAGATGTAGAGGTGAAAAAGACGTTTGAGGCCACGTTGCTTACCCAGCAGAGCGTAGAAGGCTCCGGGTTCTGATATGATACGTGTGACCTCTGTTGCAGAGAGCTGCTGCGGATATGACGTAGAGAGGAAAGTGCGCTTGATGTTATTTATGCCTTGGAGTTCCCACTGGCGGAAACCCTTATCAAAGAAACGCTTGTATGAGAAGCCTTGCTTGGCACCGTAGCGAGCCATGACAGCCCAAAGGTGCACTTTCTGATTTGGAGTAAGGTCAACTGACTCCAAATGAGTGCGTGGCTCTGTTAATTTGTCTATAATCATATTTGTCAGCAGGGGATTTTTTAATTATCATTGCAAATATAAAATCACATTTTGTAAAAATGAATAGATTAGGTCAGATTTCTTCTAAAATTTAACATTTGAAATAAGATTTTAGGGCGGAGGGTACTGACTTGAACTATCATAATAAGATGTGAAATATGGGGCAAAAAGTATAATTATTACTAATTCAGAAAAAGGAGGTAAAATGAATTACTCGTACAACTACGGTTTTTTGAGGGAGTTCATGGAGGCGAACAAACTCAGCAAGCGGGACCTGCTTCAAGCCTTGGGGACGACGGATTATGTGGGGTTGAACAAATGGCTGGATGGTAAGCTGCCTATACATGTGATTGCTATGCTACGGCTATGCAACTATTACAACATTCCACTGGCAAGTTTCTTTTATGACGAGGATGGGATGCCTGCAAAGATTGAGCCACTGATGCCGGGAGCGGACAGCCAGACACGGCCTACTGATGACTACCAGGTGAGACACGGCGTAGGCAACGGCATTATGAGCGCGGAGGTGACGGACAGAGCACCACGTAGCAAGAGCCAGGAGCGTATAGTGGCCGAAGGTCTGGAACGGCAGGCACAGCAAGTGAAGCAGAGGGATGAGGCAGTACAGGCTATGCGGAACGGTGGCGCGGATGCGGACAGTGACGGCGGCACTGAGGTGCATGAACCACGGGAGCCGTATATGGCTCATGTAAACCTGACGGAGTATAAGTTACGAATGGAGTTGGAGCATACTCAGGAAATACGCGCTCTGGAGAAACAGCACCGGGAGCGGGAGGACAGGATCCGTAAGGAGTGCCAGACGGAGTTTGCGACACGTGAGATGCGTTATCTGGATATAATTGAGAAAGCTAACGCAGGACTGAACAAACGGCTGGCGGAGGCTATGGGGCAGAAGGAAGAGGACGGCAAATAACGCTGGCCTACCTTTATAATATAAGAATGGCGGAGCATCCTATCAGACTCCGCCATTCTCTTTCACTCCGTGTAGTTCCGGTGACGGAGTGCTACTGATTTTTCTGTTCGGCCAGACGTTCGGCCTCGGCCTGCCAGTTGGTGTAGGTGGAGAGCTGGACGCGGGTTAAGTCATCGCCAGTACATTCATGAGAGGAGCGGATATACACTCTATCCTGAACGAAAAAGAATGTAATGCTGGGTTCTGTGCGGGTGAACTTGCGGATCTGACGACGGGTCTCAGGTTCTTTGATTCCGAGTATCTTGAACAATGCTTCTGTGCGGATGACCGGGAGGCGGACACGTTCCTTCTCGGCACGGATAGCCTGACGGAGGGCGCGAGAGGCAGCACTTTTTTTTGCGGTACTGGAGGGTGCGGGCGTAGAAGAGTCAGGGCTATAATATAATATGTACGGAAGGAAATAGCTATCCTTAAACTTGGAGTCCAGATAGGCGCGGTCTATGTCTTTCTTTCCGGAGAGGACATAGTTGGCCATGGGGGCGAAGTATGTGAGAGGTTTGATGCGAGAGGCATCGGTCCAAGAGACGGGTTTCTGGCCATAGAGGCGGTCCCAGGTATCGGACGGACGGAAATCGGCATCAGGTAGCAAGATGAGCTCATTGGAGTACATGCAGTTGGGTTCATAGAGCTCCTCACCATCAGGGGTGATGTGGCGCAGACGGAAGATATTGGGATTGGGTTTGCACTTGGGATCAAAGAGGAGGTAATCCACTCCGCCGGCAAAGTACTGGACGGGTTGCTCATACTGGGTGGCACCGTAACGGACGGCATAATCCTCGGCAGCGCGGTCTGCCTTGAGACACTGATGCCAGAAGGCCTCCATAAGACGACCTTGACGGGAGGTTACAGGCAGCGAATAACAAAAGACTTCCTTGCTCATAATGTGTTGGGTTGATATAAGACGCGGGCTTATATCAGGTTTTATTTTTTGGGTTAAATAGGGTTTGTGAGGGCAAATATAAAAATAAATTAAATACGAATTTTAATTTTCTTGAAAAAAAGGTATATTTGCGCCCTATCTGATATAAGTTTTTGCAATGGCTAAGAAAAAAGAGGAAGAGCAGAAAGCGGAGCTGGAGATGTTTGTTTTCCAGGAGAAAATTGACGCTTTTAAGGAGCATTACATACCCTGCCCTACCCCTTCATATAACACCGAGTATTTTGATGAGATCAAGTTGCGCCGGTTTTTCCAGGCGAGCCTTATGTTTGCGGGTGATCCGCTGACTATTTACGTACAGAGGCTGAAAGAGGCTGGCTTCAAGATGGTGGTGGGTCCAATGCAGGAGCCGGTGATTTATGTGACCGAGAGACCACAGGGTCACTCAGGTATGCTACAACTGGAGGATGTGTTTGGTGATGGTGTGGATGAGGCCACCACGGATGACATGCCTGAGTTTGAGGATGACAGCCATGCCTTAGATGTTTTTGACGATTTTACGAATAACCAAAATAATGCTGACTATGAACAATCAGAAGTTCAAAATCTGGAACAAAGAGAACTCCATCCAGAATGAGGCAGATAAGCTGCAAATTATCATTACCAAGGCCGGTATCACTTTTCTTGCTAAGACGGCCGAGAAACTGAAACTGAAAGAGGGTGCCGAAGTGACATTCTTTCAGAGTGAGGAGGATGAGTCACGCTGGTTCCTGACTGCGGCTATGCCGGGCGGTTTGGTGCTGAAAAAGCGGGCTGACGGAAACCTGCAAATTAAGGCCGGCCTACTAAGCGCGGCCATGATCAAGTGCGTAGGCAGTGCCCGCATGGGGGGGGTAAGAGTGAGAGTTCAAGCCGTTCCCGAGGCTATGCCTAAGCAAGAGGGGCTGCCTGCTGTGGCTCGACGGATTTACCTTAATGAGGTTAAGCAGAAGTGATTGAGATTGACCATATCTATAATGGAGACTGTCTGGAACTGATGAAACAGATTCCGGACGGCACTGTGGATATGGTTTGCTGTGATCTGCCATACGGCGTACTAAATAGGAGCTCTGAGGGTGGAGGCTGGGATACTATCATTCCGTTTGAGCCACTATGGAGAGAGTATGAGCGCGTGACTAAGGAGAATGCAGCTATTGTTCTGTTTGCCCAGGGGATGTTTACTGCTAAGTTGATGTTGAGCAATGAGCGGATGTGGCGATACAATCTGGTTTGGGATAAGGTTAACAGACCGACAGGATTCCTGGACTGCAAACGTAAGCCTATGCGGATCCATGAGGATATTTGTGTATTCTACAAAAGCCAACCTATATATAACCCACAAATGACCACTGGCTGTAAAAATCATGCCAGAGGTAAAGCGGGTAATGGCGGCGGCAATAGTAAGAACCGCTGTTACGGGAGTTTCAACCAGACTCCGACGGTGATGACCACCGAGAAATATCCCCTCTCTATTGTGAGTATGGATAAAGAGCACCAGCACATGATTCACCCAACCCAGAAGCCTGTTGACTTGGTACGCTACCTGGTGAGGACTTATACGAATCGGGGGGGGTAATTTTGGATAATTGCATCGGGTCAGGAACCACGGCCGTGGCGTGCATTCAGGAAAAGAGGCATTTTATTGGCATGGAACTGGACTCCAAGTATTACAAACTGGCTTGCAAGAGA
>Ga0265298_10001224_pt1 | contig 37966 bp, 55 predicted proteins | sample AusTroGonzalo_MG_3_FD_193486 | JGI IMG/M metagenome (GOLD analysis project Ga0265298, IMG submission 193486) | Bovine rumen microbial communities from tropical cattle in Woodstock, Queensland, Australia - Gonzalo_01 | ecosystem: Host-associated > Mammals > Digestive system > Stomach > Rumen ...
CAAGCGTAAACAGCGCGGGACAATAAAAGAACCAGGGGGGCTATACCTATATGTAACAGTAGAATCTTATTTGTAACAGAAAAAAATATTTACTGTTACATAAGCGGACTTTGTTTTTCAATGTGTTTCGGGTGATTGTAACAGTGTAACAGTTGTAACAGTAAAAATATACTAAGCTCTGTATTTTTTCCTGATGTTTTGTTTTCCGGCAGTTCGGGACCAAAAGGCCGCGGGTTCGAATCCCGCCACTTCGACCACACGAAAAGCCCGGAGGATCAATGTCTCCGGGCTTTTTCATTTTCTGAAAATAACATTAAAATTGCAAATTATCGCGCAAAAATGGGAGTTTTGTGCAAGAAAGAAAGCCCGGAACCGTTGAAAATCAATGGTCCCGGGCTGGGAGAATTGGGAGTGATGGATCCATGTTATCCTGGCGTGGTGATCAGCAGCTGCGGAACAGACGGTCAGCTGACGGGTGTGCTGCCAGAACCTTCATCTGGATCCTCCGCGGATAGATCGGTTGGGTGGACGACTTCGGTGAGGAGGTTGTCCATGGTGGCAGCGGAATCCTGATCACGTGGCGGGAGCGCGTCCGCATATACGCGGAGGGTGACGGACGGATCCGAGTGACCCATGCGGGCAGAAACGGATGCGAGGTCCATGTGCTGCGCGAGAAGAATGCTGGCGTGGACGTGGCGCAGGTCGTGATAGGTGACGCCCTGGAAGCCGTGGGCATCCGCGAAGGTACGGAACCATTTGCTCGGCGTGTCCTTATTTACCCGGCAGCCGTATCGGTTGTGTATGATCCAGCGGAAGGTTTGCCACTCCTGAGCGCCTGCGCGGGCGAGGGCTGCCGTCTTCGCTGCTTTTTTCTCCCTGGTGGTCATGTGCTCGGGAAGATCCGCGGGATCGTCTTCCATGGCTTCCTGCGACATCATGACATCGTCCCACATGGCATCGTGCAGGATCCGGATCATGGAGTGCGGCAGCGTGATCACACGGTCGCCGGCATCCGTCTTCGGTCCGGCGATGAAAGCGCCGTCGTCCGGCGTGTACTTCAGGGCCTGGCTGATGCTGATCGTCTCCTGATCCCAATTGACGGACCAATACTGAAGGGCACCTACTTCTCCCAGGCGCAGGCCACAGAGCATAGCCAGGAGAACAGAAAGACGGAGCTGCTGCGGGGCCTCGGTGAAGATCAGCTGCAGCAAATACCGGATATCTGTCTCCGGGAGGGTTTTGACCTTCTTTTTCCTTTTCTTCGGACGCTGGACGCGTTCCATGGGATTATATTCGAGGATTCCCTGGCGGACTGCTGCAGCCAGCATGGTCTTTACGCAGCCATAATAGAGCAGGACGGTTTTGACGGAGAGCGGCTTGTTTTGCTGTGATTCGGTGATTAACTTTTCGCCGGATCTGCGCGGACGCTTCAGATCCGTCTCTTCCATGCGGGTGCTTTTTCGTTTATCGTGCCGGAGCTGGTGCATCCAGTCCGTGAGGATGGCGGGGGACAGATCCGTGAGGAGATAACCACCCAGCTGCGGGAGGATCCGGGAAGACAGCAGATATCTGTAATTATATACTGTGACCGGGCTGGCGTCATCATCCAGGTGTTTGGTCAGCCAGATTTCTGACCATTGTCTGACAGTGTAATCTCCGGATGCTTCACCGGCCAACCGGCGTTCCAGCTTCTCGAGTTCGCGCTGGGCGTCGCGGCGCTGGATGGATTCCGGCAGGGATGGATCCATGCGCAGCGTCATCCGGACCGGCTGCATCGTGTCGCCGACCTTTACCTGGGAGACGATCCGCCAGGAGTTTTTTCCGCGTTTTTCGATATAACCCATGACGGCCTCCATGAAAAAATATTTTAGTAGGTGGGGTGTATGTCTTTTTTTCTGTTACACTGTTACATTTTGGATTTTATGTTCAGAAAAGCAATATAAATCAATGGTCTCAGTGTGTAACAGTTTTTAGAATTTTGGTGTAACTTTCCTGTTACACGGGCCTTTTTTTCTGTTACACAGGCACAGATCAGTATTCCATGGTGACTTCGCAGCCGTAGGAAATCCGGTTCCCGTCTTCATCCTTACCGCCGCCGATGATCCTGGCTGACGTGACGGAACAGGTGGCGACGTGATCCTTTGCGTTTTTGACCTTAGTGATTGATGCTTTCGGGACGTTGCCGATCTGGTAGCCATTCGCGAGAACAGCATAGGCAAGCTCGCCATTCCAGGTTGTTTCCTCGATCGTTACGTCCAGATCATCAGGATCCAGATCTTCTGCATATGGAGCATCGCCAAATTTCAGGGCTCGCAAGATTTCCTGGCGGCTTGTTCCGTCATCATTGTCAAATGTGACGCCGGCGACCCGGAAGGTGACTGTGCCGGAGTCATTCGCAGCGGGTGCCGGCGCAGCTGCACGCTGCAAACTCTGAACTACTTTTTTATTCGGACGGGTGAGCCGGCGGACGGACCAGATGGCGATCAGTACAAACAGAACAGCGATGATAACAAGCGTTTCCATGAATCCGATGATCCGGAAACCATGGAAAAGAAACTGTACAACCAAAAAGGCCCAGGCTACTAATGACAGAAAGATAGGAAACATGTGACATCCTCCATCAAATAATGATATAATTGCAACCACGTGAGTAGTATGGATGGTCCATCAGAAAGGATAATAAAAATATGACCAGGGATGAAATTATTCAGCGAGTGCTTCTGATGGATCAGGAGCAGCTGCAGCAGGTGAAGATATTTCTTGACCAGCTTCAAGGCCTGTCAGAAAATCAGACAGACGAACAAGAGCAGGATCCGGGAGCTGCTGGATCCGATTGATGATCTCCAAGCGAGTCCCATCGCCGTCGGCGGTGGGACTTTTATTATTTTTGGCGTTTTCGGTCCGGCCGAGCAAATAATCCACAGAAACATCCAAGCGATCAGCCAGGGTAGAGATGGTGGTGTGGGATGGCATCCTTTCACCGGATTCCCAGAATGCAATGGTACGCTGAGAAACGTTGGCGAGCTCACCAAATTTTTCCTGGGATAATTTTAATTCTTTTCTGATGGCGGCAATGCGCTGCGGGAACATCATGCAACCACCTCCTGTTCTAAATTTTAGCACAGGGAGTGCATATAAAAAATGAACTAATTGTTCATAAAACACTTGACAATCCAGAACTATATGTTCTAAAATGGAACTCCACCAGAACGGGAAGGGGTGAAAAGATGAACAATAAGAGCAGTGCGGGTGCTGAGATGGCCAAGCTGAGAAAGGAAAAAAAGCTGACGCAGGCAGAGCTGGCTCAGATCTTAGGTATATCGCAGCGAATGGTTGCAGCGTGTGAAGCGAACGAGCGCAGACCGTCGCCGGGACTTGCGCAGCGGATCGGCGCGGAGCTGGGACTCAGATGGACGGATTTTTTTGACACAAAGGAGGAGTGAATGATGGCGGAGCAGAGAGCGGAAAAGATGACAGGATTCATCGTGCAGCGGAAGGACGGGACGGTGTACGTCGGAAGCGGATACGCGGGGCCGGGGAATCCGGTGCCGTACTGGGAGCCGACCGGAAAGGGCCTGGATGCTGCGAAGGTGTACAAGACCCAGCGCGGAGCGCGGGAAGCCGCGGATAAGCTGGGCGGGATCGTGGGGGTCGTGGAGCTGGACGGAAACGGGAAGCCGGTCAACTGGCTCGGGTATGCAATCAGGCTGGGAAGCTGGAACCGATACGCGGTCTATGGCCGATGATGTGAAAAGCGACAACGTTGACGCTTTTGAGGAGGAAGAAGAATGAGACTGCCAAGGATTCGGAAAAGGGACAGGATGGATCGCGGGATCTGGTATGTGTTCAATCGGAAGACGGAAGACGAGTTTGCCGAGTGCTCGGTCTGCGGGCGCGAGGTGCTGCCGGAATTCATAGCCGGCGAGGACGTGATCGGCGTGAGCGTTACGTATCCGGAGCGCTGCCCGGGATGCGGCGAAACGATGACCGGGACGATGACAGCCGAAGATGTGGACGCGGAAGCGAAGCGCGGAGCCGTTGACGGATAAGGGCTGCGGGAAATCCCAGGGAAATGCCTGGGAAATTGCGGAACCGTTGAGGGATAAGGGCTGCGGAGGATGATTCGAAAGCGACAACGGCGATGCTTTTGAGAGACGAACAGGAGGGCAAGGGAATGAAGAGCAGGAAGCTGCGGGAAGTAAAGAAGGGCGAGTTTTTCCGGCTGAGGGAAAGCGAGACGGCGCCGGTATGGATGAAGACCGGATGCTGGAGCCGGACGGGCGGAAAGCTGAAGTATGAATGCGACCAGGTCGAGGACTGCGGGAGAAGCAACTGGTGCAGCGCGGACCGGATCGTGTTTGTCGGGTTTACATACTAAGGAGGGCGAGGATATGTATCGGGGATTAATTGACAACCTGGCTTTTGTGTACGGGTTCCTGTACAAGGGGCGCGGGCGTTTGGACGCGGAAGAGATGCGGATGATCGCCGACGGGGCGCACACGATCACAAAAAAGGCGCCGGTGGTGCTGGGCGGCCGCGGGGAAGAGTCGGCGGATGATAAAGCGGATCTGGCTGCGGCGCGGAATATGGACAAGCAAATCGAAGAGGCGACGATCTTCCTGACCAACCTGGAGATCGTCTGATCCTCAGAGGAGGGAAAAGGATGCTGGTGGAGTTTCGCGGGGCGCGGGTGGAAACAGATCTCGAGGGCGAGAAGGAGTACCGGGACCGGGGGCCGATCTGGATCGAGACGAAGGCAGTGATCGGCATCTATGAGCACACGATCGTCACGGAGCGGCGGAACTTTTTCGTGATGGAAACGGTGCCGGAGATCATCGGGCGACTGCAGCCGAAGGACATGAACGCGTTCCTGGACAGGGCGATCCGGAACGGCGGGATCGCGGAGGCAGCGGACGCGAAGGCCGAAAGCTGGAAAGAATCGCTGAACGAGATCCGGAGAGGATGATCCGAATGGTCCGGGCGGATGGCCACGCCCGGAGAGCGACGCATGGAAGCGGCGCGGGGATGGGGATCCGGAAGAAGGCCGCCCTGAGAGACGCCTTCCGGAGATGCTGCAATTTTGCAGCATCGCGGGTGAAATCGCTGCGAAAGCGCAGCAGGAAGAACGCGCTGCGCTTTCGCAGCGGAATGGCCAGACGCTGCCGATCAGCAGCGGAACGGGAGGATGCGCTGCCGTTTGGCAGCGGGCAAGGAAGCAAGGAAGGAGGGCCGCGGGGATGGAGCTGAGGCAGATCCTGAATATGCTGCAGGGCGTGAGCGGCCCGAACGCGAGCGGGGAGTATACGGCGAAGTGCCCGGCACACGAGGATCACACGGCGAGCCTGACGGTGACGGAGAAGGAAAGCACGAAGGACGGGAAGCGGAAGATCTATCTGTGCTGCCACGCGCACTGCGACAACAAGCGGATCATGGAAGTGCTGCGGATCACGCCGAAGGACCTGATCGTCAACCCGGATCCGGACGGACGATGGAAGGGGAACCGATCCGGGAGGCAGGGGGCCGCGCAGGGTGACAGTCCCGCAGTGCGAAAGGATTCGCACAGGGGACAGTCCCCCGGCGCGGCGCCGAGCGACCGGGACGCGCCGCCGGAGGTGGATCCGGAGACCGGCGAGATTATCCGGGGCGTTACCGTGCACACCATGAAGGGCGAAGGCGGGAACGGAAGCCAGGGCGGCGGATCCGGAAAGAACGGCTCAGGTGGGAACGGAAGCCAGGGCAAGGGGAACGAAAGTCAAGGCAGAACCGGAGGCCAGGGCGGGTCCGGAAGCAGCGCGGAGAAGAAGGAAGAGCTGAAGATCGACTGGGCGCACCCGGACAAGGTTTACAGCTACCAAGGGCCTGACGGGGCCGAAGTGTTCCAGGTCGTGCGGTACCACTACCTGAACGCGGAGGGGAAAACCTTCCGGCAGCGCCGGTACCTGCCCGGGGATGAAAAAGCGAACCGGGACGGATACGTCAACAGCGTGACGGACGAGCTGCGGGACACGACGATCTATAAGCTGCCGGACGTGATCCGGGCGATCGCGGACGGGAAGCCGGTGTACGTGGTCGAGGGCGAAAAGGACGTGGAGACGCTGAACCGGCTCGGGTTCTGCGCGACCTGCAACGCGGGCGGGGCCGGCAAGTGGCGGGACGGCCACAGCCGGAAGCTGCACGGAGCGGACGTGATCATCCTGCCGGACTGCGACACCGCCGGGAACGAATACGCCGGACAGAACCATGCCTACGACGTGGCCGTGAAGCTGAAGAACGAGGCGCAGCGGGTCCGACTGGTGGACCTGAAGGCCGCGTGCCCGGAGATCCCGGAGAAGGGCGACATCAGCGACATGGTGGCGCTCATGGGCGACGTGAAAGCGATGGACGCGCTGGCAAAGCAGGTTGCGATGACGCCGGACTTCGACCCGAACGACGTGCCGTTCTGGCTGACGCCCGCCCAGCAGGCGGAACGGCTGTACCGGGCGGTGCCCGGGTACGGGGTGAAGGACGGGTGCATCGTACAGGTCAACGGCGACACGACGAAGGCCCTGACGGACTTTTTCGTGATTCCGCGGCAGGAGCTGATCCAGGACGACGGCGTGGGGCAGAGCCTGAGCTTCGTGCTGGACGGATGGAACAGCAACCAGCGGAAGCTGGGGAGGGTCACGATCCCGGCCGGAAGCCTGGACAGCATGGACTGGGTGACCAAGAGCTGGGGGCTGCGGGCCAGCCTGACACCCGGGAGCACGGTGAAGGGTAAGGTGGTCTGGGCGATCAAGAAGGTCGGACAGGTGACAGCCAGGCGGGTGACCGAATACACCCACAGCGGCTGGCGCCGGATCGGCAGGGACTGGTGCTACCTGTATAACGGCGGGGCGATCGGGAAGGACGGGATCACCGTCAACATGGGCGACAACCTGAGCGCCTACCGGCTGGACGGGAGCGGCGCGGAAGGATTCGACCAGATTCCGTATCCGGAAGCGGCAAAGGTGAGCCTGCGGATCCGGGACGCGATGAAGGAAGAGATCGGGACCGCGCTGCTGGGAACGATGTACCTGAGCCCGCTGCGAGAATGGCTGAGCCAGAGCGACATCACGCCGGCGTTCGTGCTGTTCCTGTACGGTCCGACCGGCAACCATAAAACGACGGCCGCGGCGCTGGCGATGGCGCACTTCGGGAACTTCCACGCGAAGAACCCGCCGGCCAGCTTCAACGACACGAGCAACATGATCCGGGAGAAGGCGTTCCTGGTGAAGGACATGCCGCTGCTGGTGGACGACTTCCACCCGGTGAGCACGCAGCAGGAACGACGGCAGCGGGACGGAACCGCGCAGACGCTGAGCCGGAGTTTCGGCGACGGCAGCGACCGGGGCCGGCTGAACGCAGACGGATCAGTGCGGGCGAAACACCCGCCCAGGAGCGTGGCGGTGATCACGGGGGAGGATCTTCCTTCGATCGGCGCCAGCGGATTAGCGAGGTATTTCATTTTGGACATCGATAAGGGCGACATCCCGATCACCGAAGAGCTGACGGAGCTGCAGGAGCTGGCCCGGAAGGGATACCTGCAGCGGGCGATGCGGGGATATATCCAGTGGCTGATGAAACAGGCGGACAGCATGCCGGACTGGCTGCGGGATCTGTTTTACCAATTCCGGACAGAGGTCCGGGCCGAGAGCGAGGGCCAGCACGACCGGGCGCCGGAAACGGTGGCCTGCCTGCTGGTCGGATATTTCATGATGCTGAACTACTTCCGGGACCTGGGGATCATTACGACGGAAGAGGCGGCGCGGATGCAGGCGCGGGCCCGGCGGCAGCTGCTGGGCGCGAGCCGGAAGCAGGCGGCAACGATGGACGCCGAAAAGCCGACGCGGATCTTCCTGGACGGGCTGAGCGAGCTGCTGAACAGCCGGCAGGCCAGCGTGGTGGATCTGACCGCGGACACGGTGAAGGAACCGTACCTGAGCGAACAGATGGTCGGATACCGGGACGCGGACTACTACTACCTGCTGCCAAACCTGGCGTTCCGGGCGGTGGCGAAGCTCTGCCGGGAAGAAGGCACGGAGTTTCCGGTCAGCCTGAAGGCCCTGTACAAACACCTGCGGACGGACGGGGTGATCGAGGTCCCGGAAAAGGGCGAAGACATGACAAGGCTGAAGCGGGTCACGATCAGCGGCGTGAGCAAGGCGGTCCGGGTGTTCTGGATCCCGGCGGAGCTGATCAGCGGCCCGAAGGCGATCCAGGAGCAGATGAAGATGACGGACGTGACCGGACAGGTCGATCATCCGTTCTGAACGTGAAACCCGGGCGAAGCAAAAGCCAGGCGCGGAGCCCGAGGAAATAAAATGATCATGGAGGGATGAACATGACGATGCTGGCAAGGAAAGAAGAAGGACAAATTCTGACGATCGAGGGGTACGAGGCGCGGATCGCCCTGTACAAGGAACAGATCGGGACCGGGTACATCGGGATCGGGCGGACGCTGAACGAGGCGCGGACCTCCGGCCTGGTGTCCCACGGAGACTGGGAGAAATGGGTCACGAGAACGACCGGGCTCACGATCCGGCAGGCGCAGCGATGCATGCAGGCGGCGAACGAGATCCGGGACGGCAGCGCGATGGCGCGGCTGGAGATGAGCAAGGCGCTGATGCTGCTGAGCAGCGGGCTGGAGGAAGAGCAGCGGGAAGAGATCGCGGAGAGGGCCGCCGGAGAGGGGACCACCGTGAGGGCGCTGCGGGAAGAGATCCGGCAGACAAAGCTGAAGCTGGTGCAGGAGACCGGCGCGGCCGCGGAGATCCGGGAAGAGTTAAGGAAGACGGAGGCGCAACGGGATCAGATCCAGGCGCAGATGAAGGCGACGATCGGCGCATTCCAGGCTCGGCTGGACGTGGAAACGGCCAGTGCATATGAGCGTGGGAAGGATGACGGCGCGATTGACAGCCGGCGGGAGCTGGCCGCGATGGAAGCGGACCTGACGGAATCCAGACGGGCCCAGGAGACTATGGCGAAGGCGGCGCGGGAGGCCAGGGTTAGCGCAGAGAAGGAAGCCCGTGAAGAGATCCGGAAGGAATTCGAGGGGAAGCTGGAATTCAACCGGGGACAGATCGATACGCTGCGCGCCCAGCTGCGGAGCGCGAAGGACGACCTGAAACGGGTCGGAGACGAACAGAGCAAAGCCTGGGACCAGGGGTTCGCGGCCGGGAAGAACGAAGCGGAGAAGCTGCGGGCTGAGATCGAGCAGATCGAGCAGGAGCTGGAGAAGCAGATCCGCGGGAACCTGGACCTGCACGAGGAGCTGAAGGCCGCGGAAGCCCGGGAGGCGAAACGGGCCGCACAGCTGGAGGAGATGAAGAAGGAACGGCAGAGCCGGGCAATGAACGACGCCCGCGGGATCCGCGCGAGCGGGCCGGACGGGCTGGACCTGACCGCAGCGGTGCGGGAATTCATCGGGCGCGCCGGCGTGCTGCCGCAGATGGGCGCGCAGCTGGCCGGGATGGAGAAGGACGAGCTGGACGCGATCGCGCTGCAGGTGGAGACCGTGGCACGGTGGGTGGACGGCAGCCGGGAAGCGCTGAAGACCGTGCAGGGCTTCGGCAGCGTCGTGTAAGGGAGGCGGACGGGATGAACGATATCATTCAGGAGCCGAACGTCTGCGGAAGCTGCCGGGGATACAACCGGAAGAAGGGCCGCTGCGGAAACGTGACCAGCACCTGGTACCGGGAAGACCGGCATCCGGCAGAGATCGCCTGCCCTGCCTGGGAATCGCCTGCAGAAGTGAAAGAGGCCGCAGGACCGGTCGATGCGGGCGCCGTGATCCGGCAGGAGGCGCTGCCGGAGAAGACGGAAGCCGGGCAGATGCTGGCCGCGATCCGCAAGAACATGGAGGACGCGGCCCGGCAGATGACGCTGCTGGCGGACATGATGCGGGCAACGAACGAGCGGATGAGTGCGATGGAGCAGGTGATCCGGACGCTGGAGAAGGTGACGCCGCAGCAGACCAGGGAGATCAACCGGGCGATCATGGACCGGGCGAAAGAGATCTGCGAGGAATACCGGATCCCCGGAAAGGACCGGGCGGCAGCCGGCGCGATCCGGACGGACATCCGGCTGATGACCGGGACCAAACTTGTGAAGGAGATCGCCCGGTGCGACTACAAGACCGTGCTCAGCGCGATTTTGGACTGGGACAACTACGAGAAGATCCAGGCGATCCGGAAGAGGGTGAGCACATGACGGAAACCGAAAAACGGGCGAAGCTGGAAGCGTTCGGAATGAAATATAAGGCCGGAGAAGCCACGAAGACTGCGGAAGTGACGACCGGGGGCACGGTGCCTCCAGTCGGGATCCCGCGGACGAACCCGACGCGGCCGGAGAACGAGTTCATGATGAACCTGATGATCCTCCGGAACACGCTGGCGAAGAACGCGCCGGCGATCCGGGAGCGGGCGAAGCGGGCCGGCAGATGGACCTGGCGGGACATCCGGCTGATGTTCGCCCTGGTGAGCAAGGTCCAGGACCAGCTGCTGGAAACCATGCCGGCGAGCCGGGACGACTATTACCGGGCCTACGCCCGGGGCGGGCACTACGAGCTGGTGATGAACGGGCCGGTCCGCGGGACGCGGTACGTGCTGGTGAGCGACCGGCACCTGGCCGCGCTGACGGAGGCTGCGATGGAGAGCGAATGCGTGATGTGTTTCCGAGAGGGCAGCGAGATCGGGAAGTGCCCGCTGCGGGCCGCGCTGCTGGAATGCGCGCCGCCGACGCAGCTGCAGGACGGTCTGTGGCAGCGGTGCGAATACCGGCAGGCCGCCAGCCAGGTGCTGAACGATCAGGAGGTTACAATATAAGCAATGACGCTTTAACTAAATTGGGGGTGTAACAATGGTACAAATCAAAAAGCACACTGAGGGAGATTCAAGAGTTGCGAAAGAACTTCCTACATTTAGAGATTTTAACAACGCTAATGATGCTCACCGACAAGATGTTGTTAATCTTGTGGGAGAATTTTGCAAACAGTTAGAAGAAAAAGCGAGGAGACATGATTGGACAAAAGTTGAAGAACCTTACAGATCAATGTTTTATCGTGATCTGTGTGCAACAATTGAAGGAAGAATGAACTTCGTGGATGGCGAGTGGGCCGACCTTCACTATAACAAACTTGAACGTCACCACTTGAAACGGTATTGCCGTGATGATGTGAATATGTTTGATGTGATAGAGATGATTTGTGATTGCGTTGCCGCAGGAATGGCAAGAAGTGGGGAAATATATGATGTTGACATTCCTGCGGAAGTGCTGACAAAAGCAGTGAAAAATACCGTTGAAGTCCTTAAAAGAGAAATTTATGTTGTGGATTAAAGGCAGAAATGACGCCTTAAATCATAAAGGAGTGAAAAGAAATGAATGTATTTCCTGAGAGTCTGAAAAAATTTGCTGAAGAAAAAGACGTAACACTGAGAGAAGTTGCCGAGAAAATCGGCGTGTCGGATGTGCGGATGTGCAAGATCATGGAAGATCAGACACCGTTAAGACCGATGGAAATAATCAATCTATTACTTTACTTTGACTGCAAGCCAACAGAACTCTTTGGAAATATGTTTGAAGGATTCTTTGACGATTAGAACTTAAAGGAGTGAATGATATGGAAGAGAGAATAAAGTTCAAATCATTTCATAGGTTTACGGGGGTTCTATACGATTGGCACAATGACCCTTATTGTGGTGAACACTATCAGATGTCCATTACAGATGGTAAAGGGAAAGAAGTTTTGCATAGCTACAACGCAAAACCAAAGACAGTAGAAGAACTGAAGGATGTTGTGCTTGCTGTTCAAAAAGAAATCGAAATTGCAAGGCATGAAGAAAAAGAACGGGAAAAGGGATGGAAACAGCAAGAACTCATTCGGACACAACAAGAAGCGAAACAGAAAAAGGATAGTTTCAAGGCATTAAAAAAGGAAATCGGAAAGTATGTTATCCGGTATAAAGCAGGAGAACGGTGGAAAATCTTGTTCAAAGATGGAGAACCATTGCAATTTGAAACAGCTTCAGAAGCGAAAAGCCATATAGAAAAACTGAAGTTATCTCATCCAGAGTTTTAGTTTAAGCAAAGAAAATGGCTTTTCAAAAATAACATGGTTTGAAAAGGATTACTAACTTAAAGGCGGCAATGACGCTTTAATACAGGAGGAAGCATGAAAACAAAAAGGCATGAACTGAAGATTCTACCGGAATATTTTAATGCTGTCATTTGTGGAGAAAAGACATTTGAGATCAGAAAAAATGACCGTGACTTTCAGCGTGGAGATACTGTATGCCTGATGGAATATGACGGGTTATACAACACGTTCACAGGACGGCAACTGCTTATTGAAATCACATACGTTTTGAACGGTGATGAAAACACGGAGAAATATGGACTAAAGAAAGGATACTGTGTTTTCTCGTTCATCATGAAATGGTGACTTAAAGGCGGCGAAGATGAAAGTATATCAGAGTTGGAAACGGAACAAGCCTGACACAATGACCGGGGAGAGCATTACCGTTACCATTGTCTACAGTAGTTTTGACATAACAGAGATAGACGATTTGCAGAAGAAGATGCCAAAGGGAGTGCTTGTGATGGACACGAAACGAATGGAAAAATTCGATTTTGGAACAACAACGGTTGCGACTTAAAGGCGGCAATAAGGAAGGTCGGTGAAGTGAATGGACAGAGAGAATGCAATCAAAGCGGTTGAGGAAGTCTTTGACTACTGGTTAGAGCAACATAGATGTTTACACCCATTAGCGTTGGAAGATGTTCTGCAGTTGAAAGCTGATGCCCTTGCACTGCTGAAAGAGCAGGAAGCGGTTGTGCCGATTCTGAGACGTGAAGGACGAAACAAGTATTACAACGATTACGTATGTCCTCGCTGTGATAATGAAGTTGTTTATGAGCAGAATTATTGTTCAGAATGTGGCGTGGAATTTATGTGGGAAGGTCGGTGAAGTGTGAATGAGTCTTGAATTTGTAAACAGGATTTGCCCAAATTGTAAGAATCCGAACTATATGGTTTTGCTTGGGGATCTTTCAAAAAGATACAAATACAAATGTATAAATTGCAACAGATACTTTAACGACATTGATTTTGAGAAAGAACCACTTCGGCCTGTCTGGAAAAGCGAATGCATGAATGCAAAAGTAGATATGGTTGAAGTAGTCCGGTGCAAGGATTGCAAACACGGAAGTCTGTACTGTACAGAAGATGTTTGTGGCGAAACGCTGATTGAGTGCAATCGACCAGACCTTGGTGATGTAATTGAAATTCATGGGTGGAAATGGTTCTGTGCTTACGGGAATCGCAAATGACGCAATGATGCTTTAACTAAACAGGAGGATGTATGAAAGAGTCATTGTGCAGATTGAAAACTAAAGAAGAATTGAAGAAAGATATTCAAAGCAAAATGGTCGAACTGTATCAAGAACGGCAAAAAATTTCTGTTGAATATAGAGAAAAAGTCAAGAAAATTGATATTGAATTATCTGAACTTGATTACAAACTGATGAGTGGAAAATATTGACTTAAAGGCGGCAATAATTAAAATGGAGGGCAAGGAAATGGGAGACAAAGGGAAGTACATCGTGAAGGTGGAAGCAGCGGAAGGATGCAACCCGGAATACGCGCCGGATCAGCGGATGCAGGAGGGAATCCCGTGTGGCGGGTTTCTGCTGCTGATGTTTAACGAGGATGACGAACCGCAAGCTGAGAACATGATGCAGATCAGCGTGGAAATGCTCGCGCGGCTGCTGAGGAAAAGCGAAAGCAGCCTGGCGCCGATTATCCGGCAGGCCTGCGCGATCGCGGAAGGATACCTGAAGGCGCAAGAGATCGATGTGAAAAAGCGTGCGATGGAAGGCGCAGACAGTATAGCGGGCAGTATATTCGAGTTTCTGAAGACAAATCTGGGAGGCAGAGGATGAATAAACATTATATCATCGGGAACCTGGTGCGGGATCCGGAGACGGGGACGACGGAGAGCGGGATCGGCTGGTGCCGGTTCACAGTGGCAGTGAACCGGAAATACAAACGGGACGGACAGCCGGAGGCGGACTTCATGCAGGTGACAGCCTGGCGCGGACTGGGAGACAGCTGCGCGAAGTACCTGGCCAAGGGGAAGAAGGTGGCGGTGATCGGCGAATCCAGGGCCGGCGCCTGGACCGGACGGGACGGGCAGGCACGGGGGCAGATCGAGATCACGGCGGACGACGTGGAGTTCCTGAGCCCGGGCGGAAGCGGGACCCGGGAGCCGACGGACGCGGACGCGCCCGGGGCAGCCGCTCCGGCTGTGGATCCGGCGAGCGGGATGGCCGTGGTCAATCCGGAGGATCTGCCATACTGAAAGGATGGGTGAGACACGGGGACAGGCCCCATGTGCGACAAGTCGCACACAGGTACGGTCCCCATGTCTCACGCAAAAGCGACAACGTTGACGGTTTTGGGGAGGGACAGGCATGGAAGCGATGACGATCCTGCGGCGGTGCAGGCGCAGCGCGGAGGATATCGAGCGGCTGGAGAACCAGATCTGGCGCCGGCGCGACGCGATCGGAAGCCAGGCGCCGCAGATGGATCCGAACGGCGGGAGCCGGGGAACCGGAGATCCGGACAAGATCGGCTGGATGGTGGCCGACCTGGCGGACGTCGAGCGGAAGCTGGAAGAGCGGAAAGAAGAAGCCGCCGTGGAAACCGCGAGCAGCTGCGCGCTGCTGGACATGCTGCCCGACCTGGAGAGCGATATCCTGTACCGGTATTATGTCAAGCGGATGACGGTGCCGCAGATCGCGCACGCGAAAAAATACCAGGACGGATATCTCCGGAAGCGGAAGCGGGCCGGCGAGGAGCTGCTGGGACTGATCAGCGCGGAGCGGGTCCGGGGCACGCTGCCGAGATGGTACCTGGAGAAATACGAGAAGGAGGACTGGACATGACGGAGCGGAGGTTCATGGGAACAGAACACAATGTGGACTGCGGGACCTGCATCCACCGGAAAGAGTGCCCGCGGGCAGAGGAAAACACGTTCTGCGGGAAGTGGCAGAGCAAGGAGCCGCAGCCGCGGGGTGAGGATCCGAACGAGCTGTGGGTGAAAGGGGAAGAAGTTGAGCTTTAAGATGAATGAGGGGACAGGCCCCATGTGCGACAAGTCGCACACGGGTACAGTCCCCCCGTTCGCAAAAAAGCCGGCCGAAAGGCCGGGTTTTTTCATGAGCGTATATATAGGAAGAAAGGAACGTCGAGGAACGCTCAGGGAACACCGAGGAACGCAGAAGGAACACCGAGGAACGCAGAGGATAGGTCCAGGAGCGTTTAACCGTGCTATAATGGCAGCGTCGAAAAGAGGGCCGAGCGATAGGACGGCGGGGCGGACTGAAGCAGAGCAGGATGCCCGCATGAGCTGAACGCGACGACACTCTCTTTTTTTCGGCTTCTTTCCTTGCCCTGCGCCGCGGCCTTCATCCCACCGCGGCGCTCTTTCATGCGGCAGGTAAGGAAAGATCCTTTTCTTCATGAGGCGCACCGGGGACCCCATAGCCCGGCGCGCCTTCCTGTTTTTTGGAGGGATGAGATGGAAAACAAAGAGAGCAATCCGTTTTACCACCGGGTCGCCTGGAAGCGGGCGCGGGAAGAAGCGCTGCGGAGGGACCGGTACATGTGCCAGGACTGCATGGAGCGGTTCCGGGCCGGGTACGGGATCCGGCCGAGGCGGGCGACGATGGTGCACCATATCCAGCCGATCGAGGAACGGCCGGACCTGGCGCTGCGGCTGGACAACCTGGTCAGCCTGTGCGACGAGTGCCACAACAAACGGCACCCGGAGAAAGCCGGGAAGAAGTACGGAAAGAAGGAGACGGAGAAGCCCGCAAAGATGCGGGTGATCAGGGTATAGGGCAAGGGAGGATGATGGGATGAACATGGAGCTGCGGGACGAACACTGGCAGCGGATCACGGACGAGAAGGCGCGGGGCATGTATGACCGGCTCTGCGACGCCTGCGACCGGCGGCCGGACGGAATGACGGACGCGGATCAGATGCTGGTGGCGGACGTGGCGCTGGCCGAGCAGCTGAAGGGCCTGTATCTGGAGGACATCGCGCAGCGCGGGATCGGCCAGGAGCGGTCGAACGGGCGCCAGCGATACTGGCAGGAGAACAAGAGCCCGGCGCAGATCCGGGCGCTGAGCGAGCAGCAGCGGAAGCACCTGGCCGAGCTGAAGCTGACGCCGAACGGACGGAAGGCTGCAACCGTCGAGATCGATGACGACGATTTTGACAGGTTCCCCGACTGAGCAACCATCGACCGCGGTGGCGCGGTGCATGGAATACGCCAGGCAGGCGGTGGCGGGCGAGATCACCGTATGCCATAAAACCAGGATGGCCTGCAGCAGATTCCTGGAGGATCTGGAAAAGAGCCGGGATCCGGCGTATCCGTGGACGTTTGACGAGCACAAGGCCGCCCGGCCGGTGGACTTTATCGAGAAGTTCCTGAAACCGACCAAGGGCGACTATGACCGGATGGTCATGATGGGGTGGCAGTGCTTCATCGAGTGCAACCTGTACGGATGGGTGGATAAGCGGACCGGGCTGAGGCGGTTCCGGGAAGCGCTGGTGATCGTCGGCACCGGAAACGGGAAGAGCACCATGATGGCAGGGAACGCCACGTTCCTGGCCTGCAAGGACGGGGAGCCCGGCGCGGATATATACCTGCTGGCGAACAGCAAGGAACAGGCGGGGATCGTGTTCGGCGAATGCAAGGCGCAGATCGACGCGAGCCCCTACCTGGCGCCGCGGTTCCGGACACTGAGGGACGGCGTTTACTACGACAAAACCCACGCGACGATCAAACACCGGAGCAGCGACAGCCACCGGCTGGACGGTCTGAACCCGCACGGGGCGATCTTTGACGAGATCCACGAATACCGGGATTTCAAGCTGCTGAACATCATCAAGCGGAAGGTCGTCAAGCGCCGGCAGCCGCTGACGATCTACATCACGACGATGGGGTCCGTGATCGACGGGCCGCTGGCCTATTATTACGGGCTGTTCACCGACGCGATGGAGGGAAAGCTGGCGCCGGACGTGGCCGACCGGATGTTCGCCTACATCGCCGAGCTGGACGAGGGCGACGACGTCGAGGATACCGACGCCTGGATCAAAGCGAACCCGGGCCTGGGGATGACGCTTCAGCTGGAGACGCTGAAGGAGACCTGGCAGCGAAGCCGGATGATCCCCAGCGAGCGGGCGGACTTCATCTGTAAGCAGCTGAACGTGATGGTCAACGCGGACGACATGGCCTTCGTGCAGCCGGAAGTGATCCGGCGGAACAAGGACATGATCGACGAGGAGAGCCTGCTGGGCCGGAGGTGCTACGGCGGTTTCGACCTTTCCAACCGTGAAGACTTTACGGCAGCCGCGCTTGAATTCCCGCTGGATGACGGGCGGATCTATGTGAAGCTGCACAGCTGGGTGCCGCAGCGGAAAGCGGAGCTGGACCAGGAAAAAATCGACTATTACGGCCTGGCCATGCGGGGCCTGCTGACGATCGTACCCGGGGAATACGTGCAGCAGGAAGATATCTATGAGTGGTTCCGGGAGCAGGGCGAGAAGTATGAGATCGTCTGCATCGGATACGACCCGGCGAACGCGACCCGGCTGCGGCAGATGCTTGAGCAGCGGTTCGAATGCAAGGTGATCCGGCAGGGGCCGATCACGCTGAACGACCCGATGAAGGACATCAAAGAGCAGCTGCTGGCCGGCCATGTGGTCAGCAACCAGGATCCGATGCTGGTGTGGTACACGGACAACGTACGGATCAGCGGAGAGCGCCGGCACACGGACAAGGAAAACTGGATGCCGACCAAGCGGAACCGGTACCGGAAGATCGACGGATTCATGGCCTGGCTGGACGCCCACGCGGTGAAGATGGAGATGCAGCCGGCCGGGGTGATTTATACGGAGCCGCGGATGCGGGTTGTGAAACTTAGCGGAAGGTTAGGAAGAAGGTGAAAGGCAGTATGAAGTGGCCCTTCAGGAAAAGCAGGAACGAAGCCAGGGCGAGGGATAAGCCCAGGGCACGGGAGCGGGACCTGCGGATGGTGCAGCGGCCGAGGGCCGACGCGACGATCCAGGGGAACGAGGCGATCTACGCTGCGGTGAGCCGGATCGCGAACACGGTCGCCAGCATGCCGATGCACTATTACAAGGGGTTCGAGATCCAGAAGGACCACCCGCTGGAGCGGCTGGTGAACCTGGAGCCGAACCCGAACATGAGCGCCTTCGGCTGGAGGCAGACGATGGAAGTGCTGCGGAACACCGAGGGCAACGCCTACGCGCTGCGGGTGCTGGACAGGCTGGGCCAGGTGGAACGGCTGGACATCCTGAACCCGACAAGGGTGCAGCCTATGCAGGACCCGGAGGACCACAGCATCTGGTACAAGGTGACGATGGACGACGGGAACACCGCCGTCGCGCCCGGGTTCCTGGTGATTAACCTGAAGCACATGAGCGCGAACGGGATCAAAGGGATCCGGCCGATCGACGTGCTGCGGAAGAGCCTGGACTACGACACCCAGGTGAAAGAGCTGAGCCTGGACCAGCTGGACGGCGTGAACCACGGGATCATGCTGACGGTGCCGAACAGCGGGCTGAGCCAGGAACAGAAGGACGACGTGGTTGAGCGGTTCCTGGAGACCTATGAAAAGAGCGGCCGGAGCGTGGTGATCCTCGAAGGCGGGCTGACCGCGACCAACTTCTCCAGCCAGCCGGTGGACAGCCAGCTGCTGGACGTGGAGCGGATCACGCGGAACCGGGTGGCGACGGTGTACAACCTGCCGCCTCACCTGCTGGGAGACTACACGGACACCAGCTTCAGCACGGCTGAACAGCAGATGCAGGAATTCCTGCAGCTGACGATCACGCCGATCGTGCAGCAGTGGGAGGACGAATTCAACCGGAAAATGATCTCGCCGGAGGATTACGCCGACGGGTACCGGTTCCGGTTCGACCTGAGCGCGCTGCTGCGGGCCGACCAGAACACCACCGCGAACATGAGCCAGATGGCGATCCGCGGGGGCTGGCGGAAACCGAACGAGGTACGCGCGATGTACGGTCTGCCGCCGGATCCGAGGGGCGACGAGCTGATGAGCAGCCGCGACCTGATCCCGCTGCGGGTTCTGGTGGAACATCCGGAACTGCTGCTGGGAATCGTCGGAGCGCAGCCGGCGCCGGATTCTGACGAAGAGGAAGCGCGCGCGCACCGCGAGAGCGGAACGTCCTCCGCTCCACGCACCGCGCACGGAAAGGAGGGAAAGACTGAATGAGGTTTTGGAACCTGACGGAGAACGCGGAGCAAGCCGGCGACGGCGTGCTGGATATCGACGGGGAAATCGTGACTGAGAAGAGCTGGTTCACGCCCTCCGGCGCGGTGGTGGCGAAGGACTTCCGGAAGGCGCTGGCCGGCGTGAAGGACGTGACGGTGCGGATCAACAGCCCGGGCGGCGACGTGATGGCCGGCGCGGAGATCTACAGCGCGCTGCGGGAGCACAGCCTGAACGGATACGGCAAGGTGACCGTGATCGTGACGGCTCTGGCGGCCAGCGCGGCCAGCGTGATCGCGATGGCCGGCGACCGGATCCTGATGAGCCCGACGGCTTACATGATGATCCATAATCCATGGAGCGTGGCGGTCGGCGACGCCCATGAGATGCGGAAGACGGCCCGGACGCTGGACGTGATCAGCGAGGGGCTGATCAACGCCTACCAGCAGCGGACCGGGAAAAGCCGGGACGAGCTGAAGCGGATGCTGGACGCGGAGACCTGGATGAGCGCCGGGACGGCGGTGACGGAAGGATTCGCGGACGGGATCTACGGCGAGGTCGCCAGCCAGGGCGGCACGCGGGCCGTGGCCTGCCTGATGAGCGCGAAGGCGCACGGTGCCCAGGAGATCGCCGCGCGGTACGCCGCAGAATCCGAATGGGCGCACACGGGTACAGTCCCCGATGTGCGCGGAGAGGATCCGGAGGAAGAGGATCCGGAAGAAACAGAAGAACCGGACGAAGAGGAAGAGGAAGCCGAAAACGTTCGGGAAAATGCCGATCCGGAGGAAGAACCTGACGCGGATCCGGCCGAGGACGATCCGGATCCGGCGGAAGACGCTGAAGAAGAACCGAACGATCCCGACGAAGAGGATCCGGAGGAACCCGAGGAAGCGCCGGAAGACGAGGATCCCGAAGAAGAACCGGAGGAAGAAGAGCCGGACGAGGAAGAACCGGACCAGGAAGAGCAGGCCAAGCGGGCCGAGATTTCCAGGCGGGCTGCGATCCTCGCGGCGCTGTATTGAGGAGGGGAAAGATGAAACTGCAGGAGATGATGAACCAGATCAGCGCGCTGGGCGCGCAGATCAAGGCTGCCAGCCAGGCACTGGCCAAGGACAGCCTGGACAACACGATCCCGCTGAGCGAGATCGAAAAGAAGCAGGCGGACATCGCCGACATGCAGACGCGGATGACCGCGCTGCAGGCAAGTTACGACGCCGTGAAAGGCGAGAAAGAAGGAGGACTGAAGACCATGGAAAACAAGGAAATGACCCGCAGCGAGATCCGGAAGAGCAACGAGTACGTCCGCGCCTTCGCGTATGCCCTGAAGCACGGCATCACGAAGCGGAACGGCCTGGGCAACGAGAACGTGAAGATTCTCTACGACGCCCTGACCGAAGGCGGCGGCGATCCCGTCGGTACTGACGGCGGCTTCCTGGTTCCGGAAGACATCGACAACCAGATCCGCGAGCTGAAACGTGAGCTGAATCCCCTGGCGCCGCTGTTCACGGAAGAATCCGTCACCGCCCAGAGCGGCTGGCGCGTGATCGACACCGCGCCGACCAGCGCGATGCCCAGCATCGACGAGATGGGCACGATCGCCAACAACAGCGATCAGCCTGCCTTCGCGAAGGTGACCTACAGCCTGACCAAGTACGGCCTGCGGATCCCGATCAGCAACGAGCTGCTGAACGACGAAGTCGCCAACCTGATGGGCTACCTGGCCCGCTGGTTCGCCAAGAAACTGGTGCTCACCGAAAACAGCCTGCTGATCACCGCGCTGAAGACTCTGGACGCCAGCGCCCTGACCACCGGCAGCGTTACGCCGGACAGCGCCATCAAGGCCATCCTGAACAAGACGCTGGATCCCGCGATCAGCCTGCGCAGCGTTATCCTCACCAACCAGACCGGCTTCGACGCCCTGGACCAGCTGACCGACGAGATGGGCCGCGGCCTGCTGCAGCCTGATCCCACGAACGCGACGCTGTTCAAGACGTACGGCCGCCGGGTTGTTATGGTATCCGACGCGCAGCTGCCGAACACCAGCAACAAGCCGGAATTCTTCATCGGCGATCTTAAGGAGTTCGCCACCCTGTTCCGCCGCAACGCGATGGAAATCGCCAGCACCGACATCGGCGGCAACGCCTGGGCGACTGACAGCACCGAGGTCCGCGGTCTGGTGCGGATGTGCGTGAGCAAGTTCGACGCCAGCGCGGCGGTGCGCCGTCAGCTGACGTTGTCCTGATAAGGCAAAACCCTGAGAGAAAAAGAAAAGGGGGACATGAAGATGGCAAAGACCAATCTGGAGAAGATCGCCGACAAGCTGAACAACATGAACGCGCTGGGCGAGCTGCCGGTGGTAACCGCAGACGACAACGGCAAGGTGCTGAAGGTCGTCAACGGCGCATGGGCCGCTGCCGCGGAAGCGGAACTGCCAGCTGTAACGTCCAGCGACGAGGGCAAGGTGCTGACCGTCAACAGCAGCGGCGAATGGGTCGCCGCTGCGCTGCCGACCACCTGATAAGGCAGCATGATCGAGGGCTGGGATCCGGATGGGTCCCAGCCCTGTGTTTTACCAATAAGGAATCGCGCGAGGGCGCGAGAGGGAAGGAGGTGGCCGAATGGCAGCGACGGTGGAAGCGGTGCGCCGGTTCGCGGGGGCTGATCCGGAGGCGGACAGCACGGTGCTGGAAATGTGCCTGAGGGCCGCCGTGGAATGGTACGCACAGGCCGGGGTACCCGCGAGCACCAGCGGCGACCTTTATGATTTTTGGGTGGCCAACCTGGCGGCCTGGATGTATGACAACCGGGGCAACGCGGATCCGAACGCGAACATCCCGAGCTTCATCGTCCAGAGCGTTCACCAGCTGCGGCCCGCGAGGGGGTCCGGCGGATGAGGGCATACAAGGCCGGAGATCTGCGGCACCCGGCGACGCTGCTGGAGCCAAATGCGACCATGAACGGGAATCGGCGGACCGTGACCTGGACCGAGCATGAAGTGATGGCCGGGAAAACGGACGTCAGCAGCCGGGAATTCGCCCAGGCGCTGGCGTATCACGCAGAGGATATCGTGACCTGGCTGGTGCGGTACCGGACGGACGTGACCAGCAGCTGGCGGCTGCGGCACGGCGGACAGACCTACGAGATCGTCGAGGTGAACCACCTGGGATATATGGGCGACTATATGACGCTGAAGTGCCGGAGAGTGACGGGAGGTGGCGTATAAATGGCGGATGACGCGAACACAGCCACGAACGCCGCGGGCGCTGAAGCGGTATGGCCGGATCTGGACTTCGGGGAAGACAGGGACGCGATCGACGCCCTGATCGAGGACCTGAACGAGGCAACCGGCGGGGAGCTGACGTTCGAGCGGGACGTGCTGGACGTGGACCGGCCCGAGGACTGGGGCGCCGTCGAAATGACCGGAACCCGGGACGAATGGGCCGACGGGAAGATCATCGACCGGATATACGTGCTGGACGTGTGGGCCGCAGTGAGCGACCGGGCCAGCGAATGGCTGGCAACGATCGAGGGCGTGCTGAACGCCTGGAAGGACCGGATCGCATGGCGGCTGCGGGAAAGATCCTACCTGCACGACCTGAAGAAGGTCGTGTGGCGATGGACTGTGGAGATCGACAGCCTGGAAGCGCCGGAGGACGACGCGGCGGACGGTGACGGCTGATGGCGAAGATGATCATCGACGGGAACGAGTTCGTGGTTGAGAAGATGGCCCGGATGAGCCGGACCGCGATCCAGCAGATCACGATGGCCGGAGCGCACGCAGCCGAGGAGCGCATGAAGGCGAACACCGAGGCCCGGAGGCACGTCAGGAACGGCGACATGGTCGGATCGATCGGGAACAACGGGTACCGGGAGTTCTACGGCGGCGGCGCCACGGACGTCTATCCCCTGGGGGAAGACCAGAAAGGCGTCCGGAACGCGACGAAGGCCTACGTGATCAACTACGGCAAAGGGCGGCGGCCGGAGACCAAGCGGAAGAAACGGAACAGGACCGGCGACCATTTTATCACCGGCGACGAAAAGAACACGGAAGCAGCGGTCAGGCAGGCCATGCAGGCCGAAAGCGACCGGCTGTCTGAGGAATACGATAAGGAGTGAGGACAAAATGGCGAAAGCAACATGCAAGGGCCTGACCTATGCCAAATACAGCAGCGGCGGCAGCGGGAGCGCGATGGTTTACAGCGGCGGGACGTCGAAGACCGACTACCTGTGCAACGTCGACATGGGCGAGGAACGCGCGGACGACAAGGAATACGCGGACGGCCACCTGATTGACCACGCGAACGACATGACCGGCGCGACCGTAAACCTGGAGCTGGCGAACATGGACGGCGACATCAAAGCCGACCTGCTGGGCTATGTCGCCGGCACGAGCACCGGCGAGCTGATCGTGACGGAAGCCGAGGCGCCCTACGTCGGCGTCGGGTTCATCATCGCGAACCGGCACAAGGGCGTTGTCACCTACGAGGGATACTGGTATTACAAGGTCCAGTTCTCCAGCGCGGGCGTCAGCAGCAGCACCAAGAAGGAGAACGTGCAGTGGGAGCACGAGACCATCAACGGCACGGCGGTGGCAGTGACTGTGGAAACGTCCGGCGCGGGCCGGTTTATGGAGCAGATCATCGGTCAGAGCACCGAGGCTGCTGTCCGGACCTGGCTGAACGGAAAGGCCGGAATTAGCGGCTAAGACAGAACGACCGGCACGGGGGAGCCTCCCCTGTGCCGGTTTCTCTTGCATAAAGGCAAGGAAGGAGAAAAAACGGGATGGCTAAATTTGAAATCAGCGGCCGGACGTACGATCTGGTGATGACCGTTCGGGCGATGGCCGAGATCGAGAAAAAATGGGGAGACCTGCAAGCTGCGATGGAGCAGTTCCGGAGCGGCGGCAGGAATATCGAGATGGTCCGGGAGATGTTCCGGATCCTGGCGAACGCCGGGCAGCATGTGAACAAGCTGCCGGAGGACGTGACCGGGGACGAGCTGGACGACCTGGGCCTCGGCGGACTGAGCCGGCTGAGCAGCGCACTGCGGACCGCGATGGATGAAAGTATCCAGGCTGAAACCATCCGGGGCGGGCTCGCGGACGACGAAGAGTACGACATCTACGCTGAAGAGCTGGAGAAACAGCAAAAAAACGTGAAGGCCGGCGGGGGACCCGGGTCCGTGAGTATTACGGGTACGCCCTGATCGCCGGCATACCGAACGACGTGGCTGAGGATATGACGCCGGGATGGATCCTGGATATGTATATGATCCGGTTCCGCTATGACGCGAAGCTGGCAGGCGCGAAGCTGGCCAGGCGAATGATGGGGGGAGACTGATGGCGAAGGACATCAAACAGAAAATCGTCCTGGAAGGCGAGAAGCAATACAGCCAGGCTCTGAAGGACGCGAACCGGAACCTGAAAACCCTCCGCAGCGAGCTGAAGGCCGAGACCGCGGAACTGGGAAAGAACGCGACCGAACAGCAGAAAACCGAGGCGAAGGTCAAGAGCCTGAAGAAGCAGATCGCGGAACAGGAGAAGATCGTCGCCACCTACCGGAGCGCCCTGGAAGAGGTGCGCGAGAAATACGCGGACAACGAGGACGCGATCGCCCGGTGGGAGACGAAGCTGAACGACGCCAGGACGACCCTGGCGAACATGAAGAACGACCTGGACGACGTCGGCGGCGGGATGCAGAACCTGGAAGCGGACGCCGCGGCCACCGTGACCGCCACCAAGAGCGTGGCCGACGCGCTGGGCCAGATCGGCAGCGCGGGGGATACCGTCGCCAGCGCGATCGAGGGGATCTTCACCGGGATGCTGGATATCGTAAAGGACGCCTGCAGCGAGGTGTGGGCGCTGATCAGCGAGACGGCGGCCCGGGCGGACAATTTCGGGGACGTGGCCGGATACTGGAACAGCGACGCCCAGGAGATCCAGCGGTGGGCCAACGCGGTGGAAGGCGCGAACGACAGTTTTGACGACCTGCAGAACGCCGTGAGCAAGCTGGTCCTGGGAGATCACGAAAAGATCCAGAAGCTGACCGGCACAAGCTGGGTCGGGGATATCGACCAGTGGAAGTACGCGATGTCTGTCATGAACGCCATGAGCGGCATGGACTATCAGCAGAAGCTGGAAACGGCCGGGGAACTTTTCGGCGAGAAACGGGCATCGAAGATCCTGGATCTGCTGAACGACTGGGACAAGATCAGCCTGAAATACAACGAATGGAACGGGGACGAGAGCGGCTACGGCATGACCAGCGAAGGCCTGGCAACCATGCAGAATCTGTACAGTATGATCGGCGAGATCAACCAGGAATGGCAGATGCTGAAGGACCGGGTGGCCGAAGGGCTTGGCACGGCCGCGATGAGCCTGGTCGTCAATGTGGACGGCGCGATGGACGGACTCGCCGAATTTCTCGCGGCGGACAGCGAGCACGAGCGGCTGGCCGCGCTGCGGAAGATCCGGGAGAACCTGGAGGAATTCTTCACGAAGCTGGGCGAGATCGTCCGGGAATGCATGAAGATCCTGAACCAGGTCGGCGAGGAGCTGAAGAACAGCGACGACCCCGTGACCCAGGCGATCGGAAATATTCTGGTGGGCCTGACGGAAAGCCTGCAATGGATGATCGACCACCAGAAAGAGGTCAAGGCCGCGTTCGAAGCGGTTTTCGGCGTGTGGCTGCTGGCGAAACTGGCGGCGATCGCCGGGAAGCTGACAAGCATCATAACCCAGATCGCGGTGATCAAAGGATTCAGCACGCTGAGCGCCGCCGGAGCCGCCGGATCGGCTGCCGGAAGCGCCGCCGGAGCTGCTGCCGGAGGAAGCGGAGGCGGATTCCTGGGCGGGATTCTGGGAAGCACCGCCGCGAAAGTGGTCGGCGGGGTCGGCGCCGGGCTGGCTGTGCTGTTTGAAAACGCGATCAAAGCTCAGGGAAACGACGATATCTATACCGCGGAAGAGCTGGCGGAATACGAAAAGACGCACCCGGAGGTAGGCTTCCAGCGGCTGTACGGAGCCATTACCAGAACGGCCAACGGGCTGCAGAGCGCGGATCCGCTGAGCCTGTTCGGCGGCGCACTGCGGCAGATTGTCGAAGACGAGCTGCTGGACGACGACACCGGGCTGGTGCTCAGTCCGGCGGACCGGCAGGCCATGGAGAACTACTGGGACGCGATCCGGGAGGATAACGGCGAGGGCACTGACGCGGCGAACGCCTACCTGGAGCTCTGGAACCATTTCAACGGCAGCGCAGAAGATCTGGCGGTATTCGACAAGATCACAGCCATGATTGACGGGCTGAAGGAATTCGGGAGCCTGGACGTGGACCTGCCGAGCTGGTGGTTCAGCGACGGAGGCATGAACGACAGCGGCGAAGGCGAAGGCCTGACGAGCGAGGATATCAGCGGATTCCGCGGGGTGCCCGCGAAAATCGAGGCGGCGGCCCGGAAAGGCATCGCGGCCGGGATCAGCGGGATCAAGGTGCAGATGGACGGGGTGACGGTCGGGCACCTGGTGGCGCCGACGGTGAGCCAGGATATTGCCGGGGCGATCCTGTAAAGCGCCGCGAAAACCGGAGGGCGGTGAAACGAAATGATAACAAAAAGACGGGTGAGCCTGGACGGGGTGCAGCTGGACGAGATTGACGATCGGATCATCATCCAGGGCGTGGAACCGCAGGCCGGGAAGGATACGATCAACACAGTGAGCCAGTGGGGCTCAGACGGCAGCCGGGTGACCGGGAGACACCGGGACAGCCTGGACATCAACGTCCGATTCGCGCTGGACATGAAGCGGAACGTGTATGACGAGCGGAGCGAAGTATTCGAGGCCATTGCCGGATGGGCGATGGGCGGCGGGTGGCTGAGAACCAGCACGAAGCCGGACCGGCGGATCCGGGTGATCTGCGCGCAGCTTCCGGCGGAAGGGGATCCGCTGGCCTGGACGAGCGAATACACGATCACCTTCCGGGCCTACGGGGTGCCATACTGGCAGCAGGACGGCGCCGGTCAGCTGCGGCTGCAGAACGTCAGCAGCGTCAATACCGTATTCGGCGTGGCCGGGAACGTGGAAAGCGTGCTTGAGGTCACATTTGAAAACAGGAGCGGCGGGACGATCAACGACTGGAAGATTGAAGCCGGGAACAGCAAGATCGTGCTGGCTCAGCTGGGACTGGCGAACAAGGAGACGCTGGTGATCGACCACCACGACAACGGGCGGCGGAGCGTGATCCGGATCCGGATCAAGAACACGAGCGGAAGCCACCGGAGCGTGCTGGAGAAGCGGACGGCGGCGAGCAGCAACGACCTGCAGGTGAGCCCAGGGGATAACACGGTGAAAATGACCAGCGGTGGCGCCGGGGATCTGCTGATCAGCTGCCACGGGAGGTTTGCCTGATGCTTAAACTGATCAACGGGCATGGACTGAACACGGAACGGATCTTCCGGGGCGAGACCATGGCCCTGAACCTGAGCGAGAGGGACAGCACGGCGAGCGTGACCGTGGCAGCGAACGCCGGGAGCTTCACGACGGGGAACTGGGTGCAGGACCTGGAAGACCCGGGGAGCGGGATCGTATGGCGGATCAAGACTGTCGACGACCAGCGGGACTCCGGAAGCCGGACGCTCAGCCTGGAACACCTGATAAATACGCTGAAGGACCGGATCATTCCGGACGAGATCACGACGGAGGACATCAGCGGAAGCAGCAGCTCCGCCACCGCCAGAGCGGCCATCAACAAAGTGCTCAGCTACCAGAGCGACTGGGAGCTGGGCACTTTTGATTATGATGCTGTATCGAATCCATACCATTTCGACGGCGAAACGCTAAAGAGCGCTCTGGAGACGATCAGCGGGAGCCTGGAGGACCCGGTATGGGGCTATGATTTCAGCAGCTATCCGTTCAAACTCCACATCCGCCACCTGGGCGGGGACGCGGACAGCGAGCTTCGCGGCGGGCGGAACCTGACCACGATCAAAATAACGGAAGACCGCAGCCAGATGTATACCCGCTTCTACCCGAGGGGCAAAAACAACCTGAAACTCAGCGGGACGGAGTATATCGAGAAAAATGTGGACCGGTACGGGCTGGTCGAGAAGACGGAGACGGACAGCGCGAAGGAAACCGAAGCGGAGCTGATCTCCTGGGCCAACGACCGGCTGAACCGGCACGCGCGACCGGGGCACACGGTGACGATCAGCGGGCTGGAGATGAGTGCGAGCACCGGAGAAGACCTGGATCACCTGGTGATCGGGCACAAGTGCCGGGTGCCGCTGCCGGACGACGGGGAAACCGTGATCGAGAAGATCACGAAGCTCAGCTGGAAGGACAAGATCAAGGATCCGCAAGGCGTGACAATCACGCTGGCGGACGCGCTGGAAGACGTGGCCAGCATTGTCAAGAGCGAGAGCAGCAAAAGCAGCTCCGGCAGCCGGAGCGCCGCCAAGGCGGACGAAGCCAACGAGCTGCTGATCGGAACGGTGGAACAGGGCCTGTACAGCGTTATCGCGCAGACGAGCACCAACATATACATGCACGTCCACGACGAGATCCAGGGCGTGATGAGCACGATCGAGCAGACGGCCTGCAGCATTATGCTGAGCGTCAGCACGACCAAGAGCGACCTGTACAGCTGCATCATGACCACGGCGACCAGCATCACGCTGACCGTGGCCAGCGCCAAGAGCGACATGTTCTCGAAGATCGAACAGACAGCGAGCAGCATCCGGCTGGAGGTCAACAGCTCAAAGAGCACGATCTTCAGCACGATCATGCAGACGGCCACGAACATCTACACGCAGGTCGGCAACGCGAAGAGCGACACCTACAGCAAAATCGAACAGACGGCCAGCAGCATCCGGAGCGAGGTCAACAGCTCAAAGAGCACGATCTTTTCCTCGATCATGCAGACGGCTACGAATATCTACACCCAGGTTGGGAACGCGAAGAGCGACACCTACAGCAAAATCGAACAGACGGCCAGCAGCATCCGGAGCGAGGTCAACACGGCCAAGAGCAGTCTGTGGAGTTCCATTGTGCAGACCAGCACACAGATTTCACTCAAGGTCGGCAAGGGAGAAGTCATCAGCAGCATCAACCAGTCGGCTGAGGCGATCACGATCAGCGCCAGCAAGATCAACCTGGAAGGCTACGTGACGACCAGCATGCTGACCGGCGACTTTATCTGCAGTAAGATCTCGGCGAGCAACAGCCTGACTGTGAACAGCATCCTCGCAAACAGCATCAACGTCGTCATAGGCAATACCACCAGCCCGGTGGCCACACAGACCTACGTAGAAGGGTGCGTATGGGATCTTCAGATCACCAGCAGCGGGAATACCTACACGCTGCAGAAAAAGGCCCTGGGACCCAATGCCGCGACATGGGTGGACGTAGGGTCTTTTAGCCGGGCCGTTTCAAGCTGGACGGGCACTTGGAGCGGCAGGAAGCTGAAAGTCAGCGTAAGCCCTCAAGGTCAACACAAAAACTATTACCTTTACAGTACGCTGGTCAAAAGCGGAACAGCTTCGCACACAACCAGCGACGGCAATCACTACGCAACACAGACAATCAAGGTTTACAGCGACGATGACGGAACAGATACAGACGCCGGAACAGAGCTGCTGAGCCAGTCGGTCAGCATTCTGGCGAACGACGTGTACAGCGCGGGATATGCGGTCAGTAACAGCCAGATCAGCATGGACACATTCTCGTGGGTGCCGACATCAGCAGGACAGACTGCAGTTGACGGACGAAAAAACATGGGAACACTGACAAGACAGAGCGTCAGCTCATATCTGCTATTCAGCATCAAGGTCCATGGACATACGGCATTGTGTTACCTGACGCTCAACTGACGGAGGAAATATGAACGAAAAAGTTATCCTCGGGGATGAAACCGAATTCGCCGGCCGGTGCCTGATGAGCAACAGCCGGCTGTTTATCTACCTGGATGGGCTCGGGCTGGGGGATATGGGGCCGGTGTTCGACCTGTTTTATGAGCAGCCGGAGAAGACGCAGCGGATTATCTACCAGGCATATGAGAACGAGAGGGTGTTTGAGGGATACACGGGACTGTGGTCGATGAACCGGGAGAACGGGAACATCAACCTGACCATGGTGAGAGACGAAACATAAAAAGAAAAGAGGCAGGGAAAGATGGAAGAACGGATGACGGTGGAACAGGTGATCGGGATCGTGATTGGAACCCTGAGCGGGATCCGGGTACCGGCGGAGCTGACGGAAGAGATCGGGATTCCAGTGCTGAGAAGCATCCAGAACCTGAGGGAATGCCTGCGGGCCTATGAGCAAAGCGCAGCGGAGCAGGCGAAAGCGGCAAAAGACGAAGCGGAACGGCCGGCGGTCACGGAGGAAGAGATATGAGCGAGAAAAAAGGCCGGCCGCTGCTGGATCTGTATATCACCCACTGGACGGAGCCGTGGGAGATCGGGGATACCGGGCTGGAGATGATCAGGCGGCAGCGGTGCGTGGACTGGAGCCAGGTGCGGATCACGATCGTGCACGACGGAAGCGAGCCGTATGTTCAGGGTTATTTTGATGATCATTATCCCTGTGAGATCCGGCAGGCATGCATTCCGCACGGCGGGATCGCGAGGGCCCGGAACTGGTGCATCGATCACAGCGAGGCGGAATGGATCAAGTGGAACGACTTCGACGATACGTTCTGCAGCCTGTATGCGCTGAGAAGCATCCTGGACAGCCTGAAGGCCGCGCAGGAATATGACCTGCTGTGGTTCGACGTGTATGCTGAGGTCGACGGGATGAGATACGCAAAGACGGAGCGCGATCCGGTGGTTCTGCACGGAAAGGTGTTCCGGAGATCCTTTATCCAGGAAAAGGGGCTGCGCTTCAAGGAAGACCTGACCTGGTGCGAGGACAGCGCGTTCCTGGCGGTGCTGGAGATGGAAATCGACGTGCAGCGGATCGGGAAAATCGTGACGGACGCACCGATCTACGCCTGGATCTGCCGGGACGGGAGCCTGTGCAACCGGCCAGAGATCAAATTCGCGAACCTGAAGAGCTTCTTTGAACGGCATTGTTATGTCCAGGAGGAATTTAAAAGGCGGGGAAAGATTAACGAATACCACGCGATGACGGCGCGGGTGCTGGCGGACAGCTACTTCACGCTGAAACTGGCTGGAGTTACGGAGGACATGAGCGAACACGAGCAGGCAGTCCGGAAATACTACCAGGAACACCGGAAGGAGTTGCTGCGGCTGACAAACGGGTTGTTCATGCAGGTTTTGGACGCAGTGAACAGGGAAAACCAGTGCAACATTACCAAAGAGGCGTTTACCGAATGGCTGCGGAGCCTGAGGGACTAATACGAGGAGGCGGGAACATGTTTGTAGTGGACGAAAACACCGGCAGGATTACGCTGCACCGGGGCGATACGGGAAAGGTCGGTATCACGGCGGCGACGGAGTACACATTCGGAGCGGACGACGTCGCACTGTTCACGGTGAAAAGCCCGGACGGGACGATCATCAAGAGCGAGATACATATGCTGGACGACAAGCGCTTTGAGGTGGCCTTCACAAACGGTGAGACAGATTACCTGTCTCCAGGTACGTATGAATGGGACGTGCGATACATTGCGAATCCGGTATATGACGAAGACGGCAGCGTCGTTGATGGTGACATTGTGGCGACTCCGCGGGACCCGATGGCTATGAACGTGCTGCGCACCGTCGGACAGATCTGACGGAAACGGAGGGACGAAGATGCCGAACGAAATCAGCCTGGCACTAACAATCCAGGACACGGTCGAAATCAGCCTTCCGGTGATCATGACGGATTCAGTATCAGACGGGATGAGATCCATCGTTGAGCATCCGGACGGCAGCCGGACGGAATATTTCTTTGTGCTGTTTGAAAACAAGAAGCGAGTCGGCGGGCTTTTGGATTTTGATCAGTACGGGAACCAGACGAAAGTGACCGGCAGAGTATTCTCCAGGGACGGAAATGACAAGCTAGTCAGAGACGAATACAGAGTCGAATTCCCAAACGACGGAACCGTGATTCACGAAACCTACGTGGACAACGTGCTCACAGACACAGAGACGCTGGCGTTTGGAATGAGTACGATGCAATTCTTTATCCGTGCTTTCCCGGAGGCTAAGCCGTTCCCGGTCGGTACAGAGATCAGCATGCCGTGGGAGATCAGCGACGGCGGGAATGTATACGACAATCCGATGATCCTGGTGCATTATGGAAAGTTTGTCAAACAAGCAGATGCGGCGACCGGCACTCAGACATGGATGGCTATTTTCCGGCAGAAGTACATCTATCCTCCGGTTGTGATGGATGCGCCGGAACAGGTGGAAGCATCCGAAGCTACAGCACAGGAGGGATTGTATTATTACGGGAAGGTCGCTGCAAGCAAATATCAGCTCCTTGATTTGGAAACCGGAGACACAATACCATACAGTGATTATATGGCCGTTTACAAAAATGAGATCGAGGATACACGTGCGAATGGAACGTATTCATCGAACATTGTGTCAGAAGGATACTCAAGATGGAGCCACAGCGCGTTACGCCAGTGGATGAACAGCGACGGAGACGTAGGAGAATGGTGGACTGCACAGCACATCGGAGACTGCGCGCCGAGCGACCACAGCACAAAGCGGGGATTCCTGGCCGGATTCAGCGCGGAAGATCTGTCAGCTCTCCAGACAATCAAGATCGCAACCAAAAACGAAACCGGAGAAACGGACTATACGTTCGACAAGTTCTGGCAGGTAAGCGTAAAGGAAATGTATGGAGGCCAGAACATCGACCCGACGGAGGTCAGCAGCTGGGAGGAATACTGGCATGATCTCATCGGGATAGAAACTCCTGGAAACAGCAGGAATGACCTGCGCGGAATGAAAAGACAGGCGTGGTCAGGAGCGGGAGCGATCGGACTGAGGACGCAACGCTATTCGTATAATGTATATAGTTACAACCCAGAAACGTACGGAAGCGGCATGAATATATCGTACAAGGGAACAATCAGCACAAGCGGACATCGCGCAAGCCAGTCATGTGGCGTGGTCGCATGCTGCGCGGTTGGATAAGCTATGCGTAAAAAAATGGAAATCAACAAAGGAGGGGCAAAAAATGAGAGTTAACAAGCCGTATCTGTACGACGAGACCGGGCTGCAGATCAACCGGCAGCTGGGGGCCATCGTGCACGCGCTGAACCAGGACACGGCCGGCGTGTGGCGTGTGCAGAGCCTGACCGAGGGGCAGCTGATCGCCCAGGGGACCGTGCTGGACGTGATCGGGATCCCGGTGTATGTCAGCGACGTCAGCGACTACAGCGCCTACAGCCTGACGGACAAGGGCTGGTACGTGTTCGCGCGGATCAGCGCCGAGGCGGGGAAGGGAGTCAAGGCCGGGACGACCGTCACCGGCGCGGCTGGGTACATCAAGAGCGTCGGCGCGGACCACATCGACGTGGCCGTCAAGTTCGAGGTGGCGGCACAGAGCAAGAGCGTGGCGATCACCTGGGACACGGACGACAGCGAGACGTTCATCTTCCGGGCGGCTGACCTGGCGATCCGGAACCTGGACTACCGCAGCACGTTTTACATTTATGACATCGCGGAGTTTGCCGAGTGGGTGTACGCCCAGGCGACGGGCGCGTTTGCCGGCACGACCTACTATGTGCTGGACAACGGGGAATACGTCAAGGCGGCCGTGAAGGCCCGCGCGGACGTGACCGCCGAGACCTACTACGTCCACAGCTACGCGCTGACAGAGGACGAGACCTTCCAGGCGGACAAGACCTACTACACCAAGAGCGGCGACGTGTACACCGAAGCGGAAGTGACGCCCGGCGAGGCTGTGACGGCGAATACCTACTACGAGGACAAGTACACGCTGACCACGGATACAGCCTTCGCGGGGACGCCGTATTACACCAAGAGCGGCACCACCTACACCCAGGCCGCGGTGATCGGCGGCAACGAGATCCCGGCCTACTACGAGGATCACTACGCGCTGACCGCGGACGAGACCTTCCAGGACGGGAAGACCTACTATACCAAGAGCGGCAGCACCTATACCGAGGCGACGGTGACCACGGGCGAAGCCGTGACGCCGGATACGTATTACGAGCACAGCTACGTGCTGACCGAGGATACGACTTTCCAGGCGGACAAGACCTACTACACGCTGAGCGGGACTACCTACAGCGAGGCCGAGGTCAACCCGGGCGACGCCGTGCCGGCGTACTATACGCACAGCAAGCTGGTTTTCAGCGGGATGGTCCGGAACGTGACGTACAAGTTCGACGAGCTGGTGGACGTGCCGGTCGAGATCGTTCTGCCTGAAGTGCCGGATGACGGATACGGCTGCTGGTTTGAGATCCAGACCCAGTTCAGCGGGCAGTTCAGCGTGACGCTGACGCCGACGGACGAGACTGTCAAGATCGGCACCGCGACCACCCAGGGCCTGACGGCGGGGATCAATGTGCTGGATCTGACGTATGCCGATATCAACGGCGTGAAGGTCTGGACGCTGCTGAACACCCACAGCAACCTGCCGGCAGCGGCGGCGACCTGATGAGGAAGGAGGGACACGGCGATGACATGGGATTATGAAAAACTGGACGAAAACCTGAAGCGCCAGTGGCTGCCGATTAACGACTTCGATGGGAAGATCACCGGGAAGATCGTGTTCGGCGTTAAGGCCTGGATGGATGAAAACCCGGAAGAGCGGAAAGCCCGCGGATGGATTAAGCATATCCATTTTGAAAAGAAGGAAATGGATGAGAAATGGCCCTACAACCCGCGGACCCAGTACCGGCTGCAGAGCCTGAAGAGGATCGACGAGTGGACTGTCGAGGATGACTACCACATTATCGACAAGAGCGAAGAGATGATGCAGCTGGAAGAGCTGCTGGGCGTCGTCAACGCGTTTGGCGATGATGACAGTGTTATTACGTTTGGAGGTGTTGGGCTGTGATGGATCTGAATGTGATGGCTGAAATCCAGGACGAAAAGGCCGCCGAGATGGCCGCTGAGACCAGCGAGCTGGATCCGGAGACCGCCGAGGTGGCGGAAGAAAAGCGGAAGACCTTCGACCTGCCGACGAACGCGGCCAAGGTCGACCCGCTGCGGTAAGGAGGAAGAACGAGATGTATGACGTGACTCCGATCACAAGCAAAACCTATGTGGACTGCGGGCCGGCCTGCCTGGCGATGCTGCTGAACTACTACGGCGAGCCCTGGGATCAGGATCAGCTGATCAAGGAGTGCGGCTGCGAGCTCAGCGGCTGCACCGCGGCGGATCTGATGCGCGTCGGCAGGGCTCACGGGCTGGACATGAAGAGCTACAAAACCGACCTGGAAGGCCTGTTGAAGAGCGACCGGCCGGCGATCTGCTGGTGGAAGTACACGCATTTCATCGTATTCTGCGGGCTGGACGATCAGGGCCAGGTGGTGATTTGCAACCCGGATCGCGGCCGGTACCCGATCAGCCAGGGCACTTTCGCGGCCCTGTACAGCGGGATCGCACTGACCAACGGTGAGATGGAAGACCTGCCGGAAGAATAACACAAAAGCCGCCTTCGGGCGGCTTTTCTTCATAAGCGGAAGGAGAAAAAAATGGCTGCTGTATTGATGGACACGCTGGACAGGATTCGCGTGAAGGACCTGACCGGCAAGGAGTACGGATACAAGGACCTGCAGCAGGAGAAAAACCGGGAGTTTATCCGCGGGATGGCCTGGGCGTTGTGCCTGGTGAAAAGCTACGAGCTGGCCTTCGCGGAGACCGGCGACGCGGAGTTCGACGCCAGGCTGATCGACTATAGGGATCAGTACCAGCAGGGCGCAGCGATGAAGCTGCTGTCTGACTGCGGGGCCATGCTGATGAGTATGATCGGCGAAGAACAGGGAGGAAATAATACGTGATGCAGTTCCTGGTCGGCGTGGTGATCGGCGCGCTGGGAGCTGCGTGTGCGTGGATCGTGTTTGTTGTCATCTGGAGGGACCTACATGATAAGCGTTAAGGAGTTTCTGAGACGGGTCGAAGAGATCGCCACCGAGGCGCCCAGCTACCGCGAAGGCGGCACCGGAACGGACGGCACCTGTGACTGCATCGGCCTGATCGTTGGCGCGATCCGGCGGGCCGGCGGCAGCTGGACCGGGCTGAAGGGGAGCAATTACACAGCCAGGAACGAGGTCAGCGGACTATGGGAGATCGGTAGCGAGAAAGACCTGGCGATTGGTGAAGTGGTGCTGAAAAGCCACAAGCCTGGCGAGGCGGGATATGATTCTGACACGCTGAACGGCCGATACAGGAATTCGCCTGACCGGCTGGATTATTATCATATCGGCGTTGTGGAAAGCGTCAGCCCGCTCCGGATCCGCCACATGAGCACCGGCGGGCCGAAGATCGACACAAAGATCGGGAAGTGGACCCACCACGGATGGCTGAAGAAGATCGCAAAAGACGGAAGCGAGGAACCGACAGTGGAATACGAAAAAGTAATCATTAAGGGCGGCGTCGACACTGCGCCGATCCACATGCGCAGCGGGCCCGGAACAGGACACAAGATCCTGACGGACATCCCGCAGGGCAGCGAGGCGGACTTTGTTGGCAAAGCTGACGAGAAGTGGAGCCGGATTATTTACCGCGGCCGGCAGGGCTATGTGATGAGCGTGTTTGTGCAGCACGCCGATGGAAATGGCCAGCCGGATAACGGGGCGATTGCTGGTACCGTGATCGTGGACAGGGCTGAGCTGGAGCGCGTGTATGACCTGATCGGCAGCATGCTCGGGCTGAGGGGGTGAGAATTTATGCCTGAAGTTAAACTCCCCGACGTGGTTGTCTCCTGGCAGTCAATTATCAATGCCGTGGCGCTGGTCGTTGCCATCGCCGGGGTGCTGGTGGCCATTGTGAAAGGCTGGGAGGCGTATAACAAGATCAGCGTCCGCGGGCGTGTGAAACGATTGGAGGAGCGTATGGACAAGGTGGAAGCCAGGCTGCAGCTGGGCGATCGTTTGTTTGAGCTGCAGGCCGCTGACATGGGCCAGGCGCTGAAGACCCTGCAGTCGTTACTGTTCCATTTTATCAGCGGCAACGATCACAACAGGCTGCGCGAGCAGCTGGATGACCTGACGGAATATATGGCTGACAGAGCGACTAAGATACAACAAGAAGAGACAAAGGGGGAGCTGTGATGGATTGGAAGGAATGGTTCAAAGCTGCAGGGATCAGAGCGCTGCGGACATTCGGCGAAGCTGCGCTCGGGTACATCGGCGCGGGAGCGCTCGTTCTGGGCGATGTGAACTGGATCGGAGTGTTGAGCGCTGGTGCACTTGGTGCTATCACTTCCATCCTCCTGGCGCTGACAGGGCTGCCAGAGGTGGAAAAGAAAACAGCGGAAACCTGAAAAGGGGCGGGCGCAGGCCCGCTCCTTTTTTTGTGCCTAAAAATCGCGATCATAAGGGGATCGGGTCACACGGCTTTGAGTGTAAAAGCGATTTTTTCTAAATTACTAATGTTTTTCGCTGCATCAAATGAAAGGCCCCTTGGTGCCCTGGGCGTTCAACAATTCGGACCCCATCCCGCCCCTAGTTGAAAAGTTTCAATAAGGGAGGCGCACACA
>Ga0265298_10001225_pt1 | contig 37957 bp, 22 predicted proteins | sample AusTroGonzalo_MG_3_FD_193486 | JGI IMG/M metagenome (GOLD analysis project Ga0265298, IMG submission 193486) | Bovine rumen microbial communities from tropical cattle in Woodstock, Queensland, Australia - Gonzalo_01 | ecosystem: Host-associated > Mammals > Digestive system > Stomach > Rumen ...
TTGCAGCCGTAACCTTCCTGCGGCATTTCGGAATTGCCGAAGATGCCTTTCATCCAGACGTCGATATTGCGGTCGCCGAGCGTGGGCTTGAACATGCCCATCCAGATCTTGCGTCCCTCATGGGAATCCCAGCCGTGTTCCCAATCCATCAGCACGGCGACCGGGGTATAGACATGGCCTCGTTCCGGATCGCGTTCCGCGAATTCCGCGGCCTCAAGCACCGCCTTGCCGTGAGGCGAAAGCTGCGGCTTCTCGCCCCGCACGAATTTCTTCGTCACGAACGCGATGTCGGGATGTTCGTAGTCCACATACGTCACGCCGGTCAGATAGGCGTAATAGATCTGCCGACGGTAAAGCGAGGCGGATTTGCCGCCGTTCGGTCCGCACGTGCTGCCGTTGGATTTGAGATAGTTCAGATAGCCGTGGCCGAGGTAAGTGGCGTAATAGCAGCCCCAGGGCTTGTTGCCGTATTGGCGCGAGGCTCCGCGGGCGGCGGCGATCTGCATGGAGAAGACGGGACAGCCGCCGAAACATTCCATGACGGTGGAGACCGCGCCCCACTCCATCGGATGGTGGTGCCAGATGGTCAGCGAGCTGAAATTGGCGCAGTCGTTGAACATCATGCGCTGGTAGAACTTGAAGATGTGTTCATACTTGCCGACGGCCTCGGCCCGGGTGTCGGGCAGTTTCGGGATCGGACGCTGGATCACCAGCTGCTTGCTCGCCGAATCGTAGACTGCTTTCGCGCCTTTCTGGTCGCGGTAGGAACTCCAGCCGAGCATGCAAATCAGGTCATTGTCGAATTCGGCCAGCTGGAAGCCCATGAAATTGGGATGCGCGGCCCGCCATTTGCGGTATTTGTCCATGCCCGGCGGAGTGAAACCATCCGGCGGCAACGCATAATGCAGCTTCGAATCATGGCCGAGATACCAGTAATGGAACGTGACGTCGTCCGGGATCTTTTCGGTCTTCTTCAGGTCCAGCAGCGCATTGTCCGCGGACCAGTCCGCCGCGCTGTAATCGACGAGCGGATTTTCGTCCAGGATCCGGAGCCGTACTGCGGCGGTTTCGAGGCCGTCCAGCGCATGTTCCGTCTGCTCTTTTTTATTATTGCGGATCTCGCCGCCCGGCACGGCGGTCCATTTGCCGTTCTGCAGCGATTCCAGGACAAAATCCTTTGCGGTCCAGCCGATCCGACTGCCGTTGCGGCAGCCGTGATACAGGACCGCTTTCGAAAGCCTGACCGGACGCGGGAAAGTCAGCGTGATCTCCGCCTTCTGAGGCTGGCCGATCCGCGCCTTTTCCGCCTTGGCGGCGCTGTCCGGCGAGGTGTTGCCGTCAATGGCTTTATCCAGGTCCTGCCATTTCAAGTCGCCGCTGCCGGATACCTTTGCCCCGGAAATGATTTTGCCGTCGGAACCGAAAACCTGAAATTCGCGCAGGGCGGCGCGGTGACTCCATTTCACATATTTTGCGATCGTCGCTTTGGAAGGATTCCGGTTCAACCCGGCATACGGCAGGAACCAGCCGAGGCTCCAGACCCGGCGATGGGTTTTCCCCTGCATCAGCAGACCGCGGTCCAGCAGTTCGCGCGGACTCATCATCTGGAAGTAAGTCCGTCCGCAGACCACCGGCTGTTTCCAGCCTTCGGGCAACGTGAACGAGGGTGCGGCCAGGATCGGCTGCTTATGCGTGAAAAACAGCGGGATCATGGGCGGATCGGGCTTTTTCAGCGCGGCGGTCCAGGTGTCCTTCGTCCCGTCGGAATAAAACACTTCGCAGCGGTAGGACGCGCCTTCGGCATAGCCGCCTTCCATGACCAGATCGAGGCAGCTCAGTCCGGAATGCAGCGCGCCGTCGAAATTGTTGCGGGGATTTTTCCGGGCGGGGAAATCGGCGGAATCGTAATAGTCGATCATCCAGAAATTTTTCTTGACGTCATCGCCGGAGACCCACCGTCCGCCGGGACGGGTCACCACGACCTCGCGGATGCTTTTCGCGGGATTGACGCCGGTCAGGTGGATATGGAAATCGGGCTTGCCGGAAGGTCCGCGGGTCACCGGGCCGACCAGGTCCGGCGTATTCCGGTAATTCAGCGTGATGCTTTTTTCCGTCCGGGCAGTCTTGAACGTGATCCGCCGGAATACGAGAGTCCCTTTCTGATTGGCGCGGTAGATATAGATCTGGTATTCGGTTCCGGACTTGAACCTGCCGGCGGGGAAAGTGAAAGTGAGCTGGCCGAAACTGTCGATCGGCACCGCTTTCAGCCAGGCGGGAGTGGAGATCCGTTCCAGAACACGTTTCGCATTGCGGCGGTACAGGATAACGCCCAGCCGGGAGGGAGGCTGGCCGGTGGTCTTCAGGTCCAGTTCCAGCGTGCCGGACGCGGAAGATTCGCCTTGAAAACGGATGATCGCGGCAACATAGTTTTTGCTGTTGACCCGAACTGCCGCACCGTCTTCCTGACGGGTATCGCCGGCGACCGAGACCGCATCGGGCAATTCGCGGTCGAATACACAGTTCAATTCAACAGCAGAGAGCAGGCCGCAGCCCGTCAGGAGCAGTGCGGCGGACAAAAAAGATTTCAGCATGACGACCTCTTTTCAGTTTTATCAGGAAACGGCGGATCGATCACCACCAGGGCCAGCGCCAGCCTTCAACATAGTCGAGGGTGGATTTGCCGGACTGGAACAGGGAAACCGTACGCAGACTGCCGGCTTCGTAATGATTGTCCCAGAAGACGATGTTGAGGTTGTTGACATGACGGAACGCGGTCAGCGTGTTGGTCCCGAAAGTCTGGACCGTGCTGTAGGAATTGTTCGGGGCATCGGTCGCACAGGCGATCCTGGCGGGACGGTCGACCGAACTGAGTTTCACCAGACCCGTTTCCATGAACCAGGCCCGTTTCCCGGCGCCTTTGGAAGCCTGGTTCTTATAGGCATTGTCGGGAGCGCCGCCCGAGCGGTGCAGCCACATCATATTGGTCCAGCCGATATGCGTAGCCGGATAATTCGTGGATACCGGCTTGCCGGAAGGGCAAAGGAAGATCGAACCTGCTTTGGGCGTCCCCACCCCCTGATATTTCGGATTGATGTAACCGGTATCGCTCAGGAAGGCAAACCAGGTTTTCTGAGTCTTTTTGCCGAAATAGTTGTAACTGTCGCCGACGGTCCAGGTATCGAAATCGTTGGAATAGGCAATGCCGATAAAGCCTGCCTGCTTCATACTGTTGGCGCAGGCGATCTTTTTACCCATTTCCCGGGCCTTGTTCAGAGCCGGCAGCAGCATGCCTGCCAGGATTGCGATGATCGCGATCACCACCAGGAGCTCTATCAAAGTAAAAATCCTATACTGTCTGAAAGTGGATTTCCACAGCTGGTTTGATGCATTGTTCATTTTTTTCTCCTGTATTTTTTTAAACTTAATTCAGACTGAAACGGACCATGAAGACGGCGGAACCGGCAGCTTTGGTGAGCCGGAGCTTTTTGCCGTCCCACTGGACCGGCACCGGTTCGTTGTCCACATTCTCATCCAGCTTGACAGCGCTTTCGATCTTTGCGGTGTCCAGTCCCCGGACGTTGATTTCCAGAGAATCCCCCGAACCGCGGAAATCGGAGATCAGCAGCGCGGCGGATTTTCCGTCTGCCGATTTGGCCGCCATCAGACGGACCGATCCGCGGTTTTCGACCGGACACAGCTCGGTGTAGTCCCGGACCATATCCCCCATGAGGCACATGGAATAGAAGTTCTTGTCCAGCTGGCGGTCGGCCGTGATATAGCCCCAGTTGCCTTCCCAGCGGGCGCCGTAGTAAAACGCCGTATCCAGCGTGGTGTACTGCCAGCCGGAAAGGACGGCAATGTTGAACGCGGCGGAGTTTGCCCCGTGAAAGACATTCTGGTTGCGGCGGAAGGACTCGACCGTCACATTGCTGTGGACGCCTTCCCAGGTTTCCAGATAATGCCACTCGTTGATGCAGGTTTCCGTCTCTTCGAAACCGGCATCGTCGAGGAAATTCCGGGCCGAGGCCGGCTGGGCCGTCAGTCCGTCGGGATCGGCCGTGTAGCAATGCCAGGAGAGGAAATCCGGCTTGATTCCGGCTTTCGCACAGGCGGTCAGAAGCTTCCTGATGCAGGCAAAACTCAATCCAGTGAGAGCGGGACCGCCGATCTTGAGTTCCGGGAATTCGCTTTTCAGCCGTTTCAGCACGGTCACGAAGAAGGTGACGAAGGAATCAAAATCGCCGCACCACATTTTCGGCCCCAGATTGGCCTCGTTCCAGATCTCCCAGTAACGGATATCGTAATGGAATCCGTTGGCCCAGCCGCGGGTATAGTGGCGGATGATCCCGGCGAGCACCTCCGCATATTTGTCAAAATCCTCGGGGACCAGCGTATTGAAATGGCGTCCTTCGGTATGTTCGATACTGGTTCCGAGCCGGTAGAAAATCTTGATCCCCGCCTCTTCCTGGCAGACCCGGAGCGCTTCGTCAGTGGCGTCGAAATAGTAGTTGGTCGGATCTTTCGGATCCAGCTTCATCAGCGGGAAAATGAAATGCGTGTCGATGATGCGCTGTCCGCCGGTCCACAGTGCCCAGTCATGGGTGCGCGACATCCCGAAATTCATCCTCCGGAGTTCCTCATCGTTTTTCCGGATGGAACGGATGTGGATATCCGGCGCGGAGTTGCTGTTGTGAAGCAGCGGATTGACCTTTCCGACCGTCCGGCCGAAATCCGCCGACGAAGCTGCATCTCCAAGCACCGACGCCGGGAAAATGCAGACGCAGAGCTGTGCCGTGGCCTCCCCGCGGATGAAACGGATGTCCAGCACATGACGGCCGGCGGTAAGTTCAAGGGACGCCTGGTGGTTGGTGACCTTCGGCGGATAATGGACATTGCCTTCGGAACAGTCCAGCACGACCTTTCCGTCGATCCGGACGACCGTGAACCAGTCGGCACCCATGCCGACAATGTAACTGCCCGGAGTTTTGACCTCGAAATCAGCACGGAAGAAAAGCGGCTCACCCGGCTTTGCATAAGGTTCCAGATCAAACAGGAAACCGGTATCTTTCAGCTTGGCCGCCGGTGCGAACGCCGATTCTTCGGCCGTTTCCTGTCCGGCCTTTCCCGGGGCGACCCGGATGTTTGCAAAAGGCAGCGCGGCTTGCAGAAAAGCCTTCGGTCCGGCCAGGGCGCTCTTCGATTCCGTCTGCTCGACGAATTCCGCCGACAAAGTGTCTCTCCTCATGGTAAAATTCCTTTCCTTATGGTAAATTCAGATTTCAGCATTCCATAAAAATAACTATATTTCCCGAAAAGTCAAATCGGAACAATAAAAAAGAGAAAAAATCTGCGTTAAATAACCGGTCAGTAATTGGGGAAACAAGGCCGACTCGGATTCCGCGATTTACGGACGGGACGGACCTCACGGACGGGACGGACAAAGGCGCGAAAACCAGGCATATCCCGAGAGAAAAAGAAGGGACCGGCTGCGCAGGAAACTCGAAAGCAGCGGCGGCCGGAAGAGTTCAGCCGGAATTACAGATTATTTCTTCGGATTTCCGGCGCACCAGCGGAAAAGATGGAACAGCATCTTCCATTCTTCCAGCTCGGGCTCTACCATCCGGTCGGCACGGTCGATGGCAAAGATCTCGCCGGTGTATATGACGCGGCCTTTGCCGAAAGTGCCGGAAATGAGTACGGGCTTCCCGTCGTCGTCGACCAGTTCGATCCGGCCTTTCGGACCGGGCAGCAGTCGGCAATGGTCAAAATAGGCATGCCTGTATTTGCCGCCTTTTTTCAGGAATCCGGCCGCCGCAGGGTCTTTGGCCGTGAGATCCGGCTGATTCGTGCCGGTGTCATCGAAACCGCGGCAGATCTCCGGGAACCATGATGGAGTGAACGAGCCGGTATGCCGGCCGACAGCATTGTGGGCAAAGATCACCGCACCGCCGTTTCGGACAAATTCCTTGAGATTGGCGATCGGATCTTCCTCGCAGTCGCCGATCAGCCTGGTTCCGTTGAACATCAGCACATCGATATTTTTCAGATTCGACTTGACCGGATTGCGCAGCACGGTCACGGTCACACCCGGAATATTGGAGAACCCGTTCAGGATTCCGGTATTGAAATCACGGAAGCCGCCGGAACCGCGGTAGCCGTAAAGGGCGACCCGGACCTTGACCGGCTTGACGGTTTTCAGATATTCCGCCCGGCGCAGACGTTTTTCGATCACGCCGGCGATATTGAGGTCCATGGCGATCTCTTTCCAGTAAGGCCGGACACCGCCCTGCATCCGACGGTCCCTGAGGATGGCAAGGCCTTTTTCCGCTTCGGCTTTTCCGGCCACGGCATTGCCCTTGTTCAGCTCGGCGCGGGCACGGATGGAACAGAGCCGGGCGGCGGCGAGCAGTTCGCAGCGTTTCACATATGCGGTCAGTTCGTCAAACGGCAGCATTTCATCCTTCGGGATAAATTTCCGGACGCTGTTAAGCTGTTTGAACGCGGCGGCGGCATCGGACTGCATCTTCACGAAGGATTTTTCCTTGTCGATGTTCGGCGGCATGACGCTGTCCGGATGTTCCGGAATGCGCGCGCTGAGTTTGAGCGCATAGACTTTGGCGATCACATCGCCGGCCCGGTCGCCATAGATCCGGCGGAAGATCCGCGGCAGCAGCTCATTTTCCATTTCCGGACAATCGGCCGTGACGACCTCGAACGTATGCTTGCCTTCGGGCACCTCGGCGGCGCCGGGAGCGAACGCATTCCACATATATTCGCCGGCGGCGATGTCGGAAGCGCCGTGGAACAGCGAGGCCACATGCCAGTGGACAAAGCCGATGCCGCTTCTGTCATTGTAATACATGCTGCCCGCATAGCGGCCGGAGTTGGTGTAGGACATCAGCAGGCTGTAGTCATACGGATAGATCGAACCCAGCACGGGATGAGCGGACAGCCGTTTGGCACTGTTGAGGAAATCCTTACGCGGCCCTTCCCGCAGCACCAGGGCGATTTCCGAGGGCATCCGCTTGCCCAGGTCTTCGAAATATTTGAGCATCTTCGGGTCCTTGACGCAGGTATAGGGATACTGGCAGAAACCGACCAGAATATCCGGATTTTTCTGCCGGATCTCCCGGGCGAAAATCGAGATCAGATTGGTCTCGGCGCCGACGCGGTCGTCACCCCAGCGTTTCCGGTCCCGTTCGGTCCGTCTGGCCCAGTTGCCCGGATTGTCGTAATTGCCGCAGTCGATCGAATGGAAGCCGACGGCGCGGAATCCCCGCGAGGAAAGATAATCGGCCAGTTCCTTCCCGTTCTGCTCCGCCAGGTCGTCCCGCGACCAGGAATAGGCTCCCTCGAAGTAGCCGAAGAGGCCTTCTTCCGGTTTATACGGATAATAATGGGTGGAATATCCCGGCGGAATCAGTTTACGGTAATTGTCGCCGAGTTTGACGATGGAAGTCTTGTCGACCGCCAGCAGACGGATGCCCCGTGCGGCGGCATAGGCATTGATCTGACGCCAGCGCGCAGCCGGGTATTTCCGGCTGACGGCGAGCGCGGTCTGTCCGCAGAGCGTGACCAGGTTCGCGCGATGCAGGAAAAACGATTCGATGATCCTTTCACCGTATTTTCCCGCCAGGGACGCCACCCCGGATTCCAGCTTGCGGATCAGAAAATCCGGCCAGTCGGAAATCGTCGCCGGCGTCAGCTGTCCGTTTTCCCGGATCAGTCCGGCGAGGGTCTGCCAGCCGTAAAGCAGGCCGGGGACATCGCTCCCCGCCAGCAGGATCGCGTCTTTCGAGGCAACCAGCACATATCCCTGACGGATCGGCTTGGCCGGAGCATCCGCATTTTTCAGTTCATCCGCCAGTTCGTCATAAAGACCGGCGCGGATGATCTTTTTCCCCGATTTTCCGACAGGGGCGAGACCGATCCGTTTCAGTTTCCGGGAAAACACGGCAAATCCGGCATCATCGGCAGGACTCTTGCGGACCACCTGCCATTCGGCGGGATCGAACTTGAACGGCTGGCCGGTGATCTTCAGTTTTTTGGGTGCGGGCACCAGATCGAGCCCGGACGCCTTGAGCGTTTTCCAGCTGGCGGCCACGTCCGGGGAGACCGGCAGCGGGACGATCCTGGCATTGAAGGTCTTCGCCGGCTGGAAATCCCGCTTGGCCCCGTTCCAAAGGATAAGCTCGTCGATCCGCCCCTTGAAATTGCGTCCGATCACCAGGTCGAAAGCGGCTTTGCTGAAAGTCTTCTCCATCGTATCGTCGGCATCGACCAGCATCTTGCCGTCCACATAAAGCGAGATCCGTCTGGTCGAGGCATCGCGGACGACCGCAACGCGGAACCATTTGTTGAGCATGATCTGATACGGAGCCAGGAGCCGGAGCGTCCTGGCGGCGCTGCCCTGGAACATCGGCCGTCCGATGGAACCGGAGGCCATCAGGCTCCAGCCGAAACCGCGGGCGGAATTCTGCAGGAGCACGCCCCAGTTCTTTTCGCCGGCCGGTTCCGGATAATAACAGACTTCCAGCGTGAACGACTGGTCCGGAGCGAAAGTGAAATACGGCGACTTTCTGATCCTGAGCGCCGACTTGCCGTCGAAATAAACGCAGCCGCCGGAGACCCCGTCCGCCTGCCATTGCGGACGTCCCGCCGCAGTCTGGACCGTCACCTTGCCGCAGCTGTCTTTGAACTCGCCGTCCCGGTCGAACGACAGATGGACCACTTTTTCCGGAGCGGCCTGCACCAGCAGGGAACCCGCAAACAGGACCGTCAGCAGTAAGTCTTTCAGCATGATCTTCCTCCCGTGAAACGTTCCCGATCAATACTTGACAATGTTTCCGGGCCGGCCGGTGAAGATGCCGTCGGACCGGAAAGACCAGAAAATATCCACTCCGACATCGTGAATGCTGCCGTTATGAAGTCTGGCCGATTGCTGGACCGTCCCGTTTTTCATCAGATAATTGATTTTTCCGTTGTGCCGGTCCGCCACCCGGGTGGCGCCGGAATAGATGATATATTCATTGTTCTGCTGGGCGCCGCCTAGAAAAGTTTCAACATGGTTATCGGGATTCCAGAATTCCACCAGCAGCATCATTTCACTGTTTCTTCTCCAATTGACATCCCGGAAACCGTAATAGTCATAGATTTCGAGACTTTGCCGGTTCGGCGCTCCGGCCACATGACCGTTCATCGCATAGCCGCGCGGAGCGTCTCTGTAAACCGATTCGGCGGTAGTCACAATTTTACCCTCCGGGCAATGGAAAGCGCGGGTTTTTGTGCCGGTAATGACAGCTCCGGTCGTCGGACTGAAATTGAGGTTCATATAGTAATAACCAAGCTGAAAGGTCCAGCAATGTCTGTCGGTCGTTTTACCGGGATAATGAGGATAATAATTCTTGAAGTCATTGGTGTACATCTTCATGAAAGTTCCGAGTGATCTGAGATTGCTGCGGCAGCTGATGTCCTTGGCCGAAGCCCGGGCACGGTTCAAGGCAGGCAGCAGCATCCCCGCCAGGATCGCGATGATCGCAATCACCACCAGGAGCTCTATCAGCGTAAAATGCCGGGGTATTTCACGCTTCAAATATGAAACAGGAAATATGAAATATGAGTTGGCGACAGTCTTCTTTTTCATCTTCTCTTCCTTTCATTATTTGTTGGCAACTTGAAACCGGCAAAATATAGCCGTAACTAAACTGGTCTAGCATTTCATATTATAACCGAAAAACAATTATTGTCAAGGTCTGTTATGAAAAAAAGCGGATTTTTCCGCCGGAATCGGCGATCAGGCGGAACACCGGATCGACAGCGTGGTTTTCAGGACCACATTGTGCGGTTCAAGACCCGAGATCAGATCTTTCAGCAGCGAGAAAGCCGCTTTCCCCAGCTCGAAAGGCAGATAGTCAAACGAGGTCAGAGTGGGCGAAATGACGTCGCACATGCTGATATTGTCCGCGCCCGCCACGGCGATCTGTTCCGGTATGCTGATCCCGGCATCAAGAAGGGTCCGGATCACGCCGATCGCCATGATGTCATTGCCGCAGACGATGGCGTCGCAGTCCAGTTTATTGTGCATCCAGAGGGACCGAACCAGCGCGGCGGCCTGCTGGCGGTCGAAATTGGCGGGAAAAATATTGCTCTCCGGAAAATCGATCTTATGGGCTTTCAGCGCAGCCAGAAAACCGCGGAGACGTTCCCTGCCGGGATAAGAGGTTTCGATGCCGGAGACATAGAGGAACCTGCGGTGTCCCCGGCGGATCAGGTGGCGGGTGAGTTCGAAGGAGGCGCCGTAGTTGTCCACGTTCACGCACGGCACGCCGTCCGCCGGATCGATGGAAATGCCGACGGCCTTGAACTTTTCCCGCCGGATAGTCTCGATCCATTTCGCCGGCATCGTGGTGCCGTAATAGATCAGGCCGCCGATCTCCTTGCTGCGGAACCAGTCGAAGACCGCATCCTCCTGCAGTTTCGGGGAATAGATCTGGCAGCTGAAACGGTAGCCCGCGGCATCCGCCGCATCGGCGATCCCGCCGATGATATTGGCCACGTTCAGATCCTGAAACGGGGATTTTTTATCGACTGAGATATTTTCATTCAGCAGGATGCCGATATTTTTGACCTGTGCGCTGTTCATCCGCTGGGCGTGGATATTGGGACGGTAATTGACCTTGGCGCAGAAATCCAGGATCTTTTTTTCGAGTCCGCGGCTGATCCGCAGATTGTGCGCTTTGCCGCTCAGGACAAATGACACCGCGCTTTTGCTTACTCCAAGCTCGGCAGCAATGGTGGACAGGGAATATTTTTTCGGTTTTTCCCGCTTCATCCGTCAACTCCTTCCATACAAGCCATCCATTTTACAGAAATAGCATGTTTTCATCTGAATTTCAAGCTCTGAACGGAAAAAAAGAACTCTTTTTTTCAACCGGACGCTTGAAATCTCCGGCAGGGATGCTAAATTAGTCTAGCAAAAAAAAAACGGTTTGCTGAAACCGGATGTCACCGGAAAACATCGTCATCAGCATGGAGTGAGCCATGGATCCGAAACTGTTCCGTAAAAAAGTCATGGGCTGCTGGCTGGGCAAAGCGGTCGGCGGCACGCTCGGACAGCCTTACGAGGGCTGCGACGGGCCGAACCAATTGTCCTTCTACGATCCGGTCCCGACCGACATGGTCCCCAATGACGACCTCGATCTGCAGGTGCTGTGGAGCTGCGTGATGGATGCCATGGAACAGCCTATGGCGGACCGGAAGGTTCTGGCCCAGGCCTGGCTCGATCACGTGGATTTTCCGTGGGATGAATACGGCATCGCGATCCGCAACCTGAAAATGGGGATCCCCGCACCTTGGTCCGGCAGCTACGGCAACTGGTTCACCGAAGGTCTGGGCGCGGCCATCCGCAGCGAACTCTGGGCCTGTCTGGCCCCGGAAAATCCGCAGCTGGCCGCCCGTTTCGCTTACGAGGACGCCTGCGTCGACCATGCCAGAGACGGGATCTATGCGGAACAGTTCTGGGCCGCCGTGGAAAGCATGGCATTCGGGGAAAGCAGTCTGGACAAACTGCTGGACACCGGCTTGTCGGTCATCCCGCAGGGCAGCCGGTTCGCCGAAATGGTCCGGGATGTCCGCAAGCAGTGTGCGTCCTGCTCCGATCCGCTGACGATCCGCCAGCACATTCTGGACCGCTGGGGCAGCGAAAGTTTCACCAACTGCGTGATGAACGGCGGGTTCGCAGTCATGGCACTGATGCTCGGCAAGGGCGATTTCAGCAAGTCCATCTGCCTGGCGGTCAACTGCGGCCGCGATGCGGACTGCTCCACCGCCACGGTCGGCGCCCTGCTCGGTCTGATCGACCCGGATTCCATGGACCATAAATGGCTCGCGCCGATCGGACGCAAGCTGATCCTGAACAAAGGCATCCGCAATATCCAGGCTCCGGCCACGCTGGACGAATTCACCGACATGGTGATCAGGCTCGGCCAAAGGGTCAAACTGGACGAAAATGCCGTTGAGGCTCCCGAGCCCGACTGGAGCCGGTTTGCGATTTCCGCCGACTGCGGCTGGTTCGGTCCCTGGTTCCATCAGGACGACAACCGGTTCAAGCCGAAAATGCCGGAACGGACTTTCCGGAAAAGCTTCCCCGGCAATTTCGCCTCCCTCCCGGCCAGCGAATTCCCGCCTGACAAACTGCTGATGATGCGGTTCCGTTTCGAGCTGGATGAAGCCCGGTCCGTCCGGATCATGTTCAACACCAATGCCAACAGCCGGATCTGGATCGACGGTGATTACGCGTTCGGCCGTGAAGGCGGCAGGATGGCGCCCAGTTTCCACCGCGCGCCCTGCAATCAGTTCAAGAACATGGAACTGACGGCCGGCGTCCATGAATTTCTGGCGGGGATCGCGCTGCTCGACGGTATTGAGACCATCACCTTTGTTTTCGGTGTCAGCGACCAGAAATCGAAACAATGGATCCCGGTCAAGTGGCTGTAACGCCAACTGATCGATCCTGATCACACCCCTGCCTTGACTCCTGAAAAAGGCAGGGGATTTTTATTGCCGGACGGGAGTGAACGAGCGGGAACCGCCGTCAATGCGACAAGTGCCGGCCGCGCGGTCGGCGGTCAGGTGTCCGCCTCCAGGCAGCAGCAGATTCTCGATCGTCACTTCCGGCCATTTTTCCGGCATGCCGCGGAACAGGTAAAGTTTGTCGAAACGATCGTAGGCGCACATCTGAGTGAACGCGTCCAGGAAACCGCCGCAGCCGTCCAGCTGCATGATTTCGTTCTCATCCTTCGGTTTGGCGATATCGTGCCGCCGATGGGCGATCAGGCTCAGCATCCGCGGCAGATAGACTGTGCACAATCCTTCGTTGACGAAGATCTCGCGCCAGATATTGAAGAGCTGCATCGGCGCCTCGCGCAGCCCCATCCGGGTGTAGATGATGTTCGCCCACGGAATGCACCATTCGCTCCATTTGCCGATGCCCATGGAGATCCAGTGGTCGATGCTGTTGGAAAGGACCGTTCCCATTTCCGGATCGGGATTTTCCGGCAGGGAATCGAACGGCCAGATGCACCCCAGATGCGAATGATGGCGGTGGCAAACCTCGAGGTCCTGTCCTTCCCAGATGCCGATGCGCTGTTCATTGGTGCCGGAATAGGAATCATAACCTCCGACCACGCTGAAATACGGCATTTTCTCCAGAATTTTCCGCCAGACCGGACGTTCTTCCCGTTTCAGAATGGCGGAAAGTTCGATCAGGATCGAAGCCAGTTTGCGGATCGCCGCCAGCTGATACGAAGGATTCCTCCCGGCCACGGTGCTCATGTTCCTGTTCGAACTGGCATATTCCGCAGAGATCGCCAGCGGAATATCGAAGTCGCGCAGCATTTCCTCGTAACCGCGCATGATCCCGTAGATATACGGATACGCCCGGTTTTTCAGAAAACCGAGGTCATTCGTGCAGCGGAAATAATCGTAATACAGCAGTGCGGTCCAGGCGCCGCAGGCCGGGTCGAGGACCGATCCGCAGGAAATCCAGCCGCATTGCATCCCGCGGTCATCCACCGCATGGGTCTGCCACAGGGCATCGTCGACCCCGAAAAGGGACTTGGCATTGTGTTTCATCGCCGCCTGGAACGCCGGACTTTCGATCATATCGAAAAGCGGGAGCAGATGTTCCGGCACGCCCAGTTTCGCCAGTGGTCCGTAGATCATCTGCATATTGACATTGAAATGGAAATCGCCGGACCATTTGGCTTCCTGATATTCCTCATGCCACGGCCCCTGCAGACCCCCGGCTTTACCGAACGGACAGGTGGCGGCGCCGAGTTTGTAGATGTTGAAATCGTAGAACCGGTTCCACCAGGCGTCCGGGGTGGTGACACGCGCAGTTTTCGCACAGAATCCGCTCCACCATTTTGAGGTAAAATCCAGCTGTTCCGCCTTCCGCGAATCATCGCCGTCGTTGTTGGTGAAGATCTTATATCCGTATGCCGTTCTGACCGCGCGGAAAGTCATTCCGGGATCTTCCGGCAGATTGATCCGCCAGCCATCGGCCAGCCGTTCATAAGGTCCCACGCCGCGTTCCGCATTGAAGTCCCTTACTTTCGGAAAATCCGAGGCGGGACGCAGCTTCACTCCGGCAATGGTTCCGGAGGGATCGTCCAGATACAGGATATTCTGTTTCAGGACCATGACCAGGGAAAATTTTCCGCCGTTGTTCAGCGTGACAGTCAGCTTGCCCTCGGCATAGGTCAGTTCGGCGGAAACGGGTTTCACGCCCTCGGGAAAAACGAATTCGAAACGTCCGGACGCCAGCCGCCGGGGACGCCCGAAAAACTGCTGTGTATGATGAAACTGCTCCTTGAGCGAATGATCGAAGTGATGCTGTTCCGCGTATTCGACCAGACCGGCGTAGGAATCGCGTTCGTCGACCAGTTCGCCGCCGCGGTGGTCCCAAAGGTCGTTCTGGTTGACCGTGACATTGAGGGTATCCCCGCCCCAGACCAGCGCGCCGAAATTGCCGTTGGAAAGCGGAACGCCGCAATGCGGGCGCTGCAGCGGAAATGTAAAAGAAATGCTTTGATTCATGTGTTTCCTTTGTTATTTTTGAAAATCCAACCCCTCTTTTTCGAATATGAAATGTCTGATTTTTCCGTCATCGGCATTTTTTCAAAAAAATTGTGATTTATTGAAAAACCAGCGTGACATATTGGGCAATATCCTGTAATCCGGCACTGCCGTCCGGAGAAAAAGAGAGCCAGTAACGGGATGCGGCATCCGAAGTCCGGTTGTTGTCATGAATAATGAAATTGAACCGCAATCCGTTTCCTTTTACCGGTTTCAGTTTAAGAGAAGCTAACGGAACGGCAATTTCGTAAATGGTGAAAATCCCGTTTCTGGTAACTTTTGCCGGCCAGTTCAGAAACGCGTTCCGGGGCAATCCGGCGCAATTGGAATATGGTCTGGACTCATTTTTTCTTCTCAGGGCTTGAACGACAAGGTAATCAGCATTTCGAACCGGACGGCTGATCCGGTCCTGCCGCTGCTGCATGGATCGTTCCAGCCGTCCCCGCAATTCTGCCGGAAGGCCGTACCGGGAGGTAAAGCCGATCTGGAGGGCATCATCTTTCCAGACATACCTGCCGGCGTATCGCTGCTGATGGACCTGATCTTTCACCTTGACTCCCAGGTACAAATTCCGGTCGTCATACCCTAACGCGTAATCCGCACTGATGTCACTGCCGTCCCATTTGAAAAGGCCCCATTCCGGGATCAAGGCCCGTTTGGGATACACATTGTCGGGAATTATCAGTTTCCCCTGTGCAGCTTGCGTGAACCATTGTCCGGAACCATCAAATTCCGGCGGGTCGATTCGTTTTACCGGGAACGTGTGAAAGTTGAACGGCAGATCACAGCGCCGTCCATCCGATTGAATCAGGTAAAATCGACCATCCTTTTCCACTGGGATCCGGAACATTCTGGTTTCATTCGGTTTCAGTTCAACAGCAATCGTTTTTCCGCTGGGAAGTTCAACTTTTACCTTATGGATGACATTTTCCCGGTTGGCCAGGAACACAACGCCTTTTGCCGCACTCGCCATATAACCGCCGCCGATGACCGGGGTCTGAATGACAGTCTGAGCATCCGACACGGATCGATCAAGTTTTTCCACAGGGACATTGAGGGTCAAGTAGACCGGATCCTGCGTCAGAAGGATCTCCTGTCGGCCTTCCGTCATTTTCATCGTTCTTCCCACCAGATCCGTCCGGATTGCCGGACCGGGCAGTTCCAGCTTCAAGATCATCGGATCTTTAATGCTCCACAGAGCGGCAATGGATTCATTTCTGGAATTGGTGAAAGTGTAAACATAAATATCATTCCCCAGCCGGATTTCTTTGGAAGGCTTGGCAAAAGCCAGGATCCGGGCAGTGGTCGCATACACTGCTCCCGGCAGTAGCGGCACTTCCGCAAATTTCCTTTTTTCGCCCGCATTGATCGTTTTCCAGAAGACGGCCATGTCCCGCACCGGCGCACTGATCTTATACTTTCCGCTGTTGATGCCGGCAACGACCGAAGGATGGGATGCCTTGTGCCAGAAATTGAAAAGACACGGAACCGAACGGTTGATGATCAGCCGTCTGGCCGTAAAACTCGCGATCTGGCGCAGCAGGGCATCATCATATCCGGCGCGGAAGTCGTAGGCATAACCGTTTTCCGCATTGATGACGGTCCGCGGCCGTCCATAGGCAGCGGAGAGCTCGACCGTATCCTTCAGGAAATTCCGGAAATCATTTTCCGGCAGGTTCAAAGGGCCCCTCAATCCATGCCAGTTCCCATTGTAAGCATCGATACAAAGCAGATCGAAATCCGTCTTCAGGTCATCCAAAATCAGTCTTGTAAGCTTGAACTTCGGAGTCGTATGATAATAGTCAATCCCCATCATGCCGAGCACTGCCACCTGGGCATCCGGCTGGATTTTCTTGATTTCCCGATACGCCAGGCGAGTCAGGAAAACATGGTTGGCCAGCACCGCGGTACTGGAGAAATAGGTTATTTCAGGACTGCGGAAAGCTGCATCGTATTCCGACATGATCATCCAGACTTTAATCCGGTCCTTGAGCTCCGTCACCAATCGTCTGACGTATTTCCTGTAGTGCATCACTTCTTCATCACACAACGGCGGCAGGCCATCCTTCACCCGCTGCGCTACCCGCTTGTCTCGATACACGGTCGGCCAGAGCGCTCCCACCAGCGTCAGATCCGATTTCAACAGTTTCTGCCAGTCTGAAGACTTCACGCGCCGCGGAATCACAACATCCGGATCATCCGTCGATCTGCGGCCGATGCAGATCCCCGCCGAGCCCGCGCCCAGCCGTTCATACGCTTTGACCATCTCTCCGTTGACTCCGTATTTGTCCAGCCCGAAAAACGGGTCCCGTTTCCCCTCGAACGGAGTCGTTACCGTATATGCGCTCTGCACCGCGGCAATTTTCCGTTTTCCCGCATATATGCTCGTGTAAAGGATATAATAATTCGGTTCCGACGACGCCGGAGCTTCCAAGGTGGTCCGGGCTTCCGATTCCGCTGCAACCGTCAGGGTCCGGACCGGCAGTTCGCAGATTTTCTTCCCTTCGTAATCCTTGATCTCCGTTTCAAGACGCAGATGCAGATCCTCTTTCAGATTGTTTTTCAGAAACAGCACAAAGGATGGTTTTTCTCCGGGATAATACATCCCACGGGTCTCTCCCTGCGGGAAAAAGGAAATCCGGCTCAGATCTCCGGTCAAATATTTGACGAAGGGTTCGGAGGAAAATCCGCTCAGAAACAGGCAGAAAATAACCGCGATGCAGAATGAAAATTTCATAGTCCGCTCCATTCACTGATTAAAAGAAATTCGTAAAATTCACATTGACATCATCATTCTTCATATTCACGTGTCCGTCTCCGAAAAGGATATTGGCTCCGCCGTTGTGGGCTTTATACTGTCTGATATCCAGATAGGCCGCCGAAGTTTCGGTAATGAATTTGTATGTTCCTTTTATGAAACTGTATTTCCAACTGTCGGCCATGACATACAAAGCGGACGGGGAAAATTTGCGCAGCTGGGACATTTTACGCAGTATCTGCCTGGTGGTGCTGTCTGCCTTGTTGATCCTGACATTGTATCCGTATCCCAGCGTAATGGGAATTTTTTTATAGTGAGTATAACCGGAAGTGACATATTTGGCAGAGCTTGCTAAATGGCTCCGTTCGGTTGGGCAGTTGAAATATTTCATGGCTCCGAATGTCGGATTGCTCAGCGTGAGATAAACATTGTCGGATTTAAGATAGTTGTAAGGAGCCCCATGGTTATTGTTCACCCATTTGACTCCGGGAATCCCGCAGACCTCTCCGACTTCAGGATGAAGCAGCATTTCGGCCCAGTTGTCCGCGACAAACCATTGGGGGTCCAAACCATTGCCGCTGCCGGGAAGCAATTGTTCCGAGAAAGCTTCCTGATACATGACCTGCCACAGCCCCTGCTGTTTCAAATTATTGCTGCAGCTGATACTTCTGGCGGTTTCTCTTGCACTGTTCAATGCCGGCAGAAGCATACCGGCCAGAATCGCGATGATCGCTATGACGATGAGCAGTTCGATCAAGGTGAAAGATCGATTCCATGTGCCATTTCCTGCATGGTTTTTCGCGGTTCCTGGATTGATTTGGACATTTCGATGTTTCGGCATAATGACTTCCTTTCTGTTGAATATTGACAAAATTTTACTTACCGGTCGAGGAAAATCCGTGTTCGATCACAAATAAAGCAGTATCCGGTTTTTGGAATGAATATTCAAAACATCCGTTGGATACGGTGATTTTTTTCCCGGTAAAAAGCTCCTTGACAACCGCTCTCCGATAAGGGATCCGGATCGGTTCCCTGCCTCCGGATGCGGAATGGATCGCCAGCAGATCGCCTTCGGCGTAAACCGGCCATTCCCGTTTCGTATAAAGCAGCACTCCGGCGGATCCGGCCAGTTCCTTCAATACGGAGGGAGTAACCTTTCTGTAATCCCGAATGAAAACCGATTTCCAGGTTTTTCTCTGCTTGACGGCAATTTCCGCATCCGGGGAAATACCGGTCAGTTTCCGGCAGTTATCAGGATCGTATTTTTCATGATCGATAATTCCGGCAGGCCCCAGCCAGAGAACCATACGTCCGTCTTTCAGCACATAGTTCTTCAGGATATCCTTTTTCTCCGGAGTCAGATGGAACAGGGAAGTGAAAATGACCAGCCGGTACTGCGCGAAATCTTTGATTTTCGGGATATCATTGAACGAATACACTTCAAACGGAGCCCCGACCCGGCTGAGTTTGTTTCGTGTTCCCAGGTTGATTTCCGGAATGTCAGGATGTTCCTGATTGAGATAATAGGTGCTGTCCGGATCAACGATCATGGCGATTTCGCAACGGTTTTTGGCTGCTGTTCCGGCATAATCGTCCCAGATTTTCCGGATTTTTCCCAAGGTTTTCATGACCGCTTCACCCTGATAGAAATCTCCCCACATATCGAACCACCAGAGATGGGTGCGGTGAAGCAATCCGAGCGCGGCTTCCCGTTTCAGCCCGGCAATTGTGGCCCGTTCATCCGGCCAGGCCGCATCCGTGCGCAGGGTAATATCGGGAGTCAGATAGAAATTGTAGGTATTGGTCCGCTGATCGCATTCATGGAACAGTCGTTTTCCTCTCACCGCTGCAGAACCGTGCGGAATCAGGAATCCGCTTCCCCCTCCCATCCTGCGGTCCGTATACGTGCCGGGCGAAATCAGAAAATCTATATCCCGGGAATCCAATACCCGTTCATAATCCAGATGCCCGCAGGAAACCAGATTGTTGCGTTTTTCCAGAATATAGCCATAGAAACAGCCGATCTGTGCCTTGCGTCCGATGACTTTTCGGGCAACAGACGCAAAATGAAGAATGGCATCGGCTATGGACTGATTGCAGAAACGCCAGTAATCCAAGGCGAGCCCATCCGAAACCGGATCCCGCAAAAAACCTTCATGCGACACTTGCTTACGGATCGATTCCGGCGGAATGTCCACCGGATCGGGCTTCTGACGGGAACGGCACCATTCACGCCAGGCTTCCCGGCGGCGGAAATTTTCAGTCCCGTCGGAGTTGTCATACCATTCATCGGTGGAACCGCAGGCCAGAATATAAGCCCGGATCCGGTCCCCGTAATGCGCATCGGCATAATTCAGGAAACTTTCCAGATATTTCGTTACATTTTCACGCCAAACCGGGGTATGAACTGCTTTTCCCAGATTGTTGAAGGAGTCGCAGCACTCACGCAGATTGTGATGTTCCAGCCAGACCGGTGAATTCAAATCGATCATACAGAGAAAATCTGCTTCGGGCATTGCTTTCAGAACATCATGGATCATCTGGTCAAAAGGGGTAAAATCCAGCCTGTCAAACCAGCGCCAGGTGGAAGGATACGGACTGTATGGTGTCCCCAGAGAATTCACGGTATGTGCAGGAAACAGGCACAAGGTCGCATATCCCTCGGCAGCAAATTTGCCGATCGTGCTGAGCGGAGTCAGAAATGACCTGTAAGCCAGAAATGGTTTTTCCTTTTTCATGACCGAACCTGCCTTTCTCGATTTGAAAACTCAAATTTTGATGGTATATTCCGTCCTTGATGTTCATAATTTAATTCGATGATTCTAAAAAGTCAAGGTTGAAAATGGCTACAAATATGTATAATATTGTCAAATTTGCCCAATTGGGACGGAACCTTGAACGGGTGGATATCCGGATCGTGAAATATGATCTGAAACTCCAGGTCGATCATTGGAAACTGGCCAACAGACTCTCACGGTTCTGGCTGGTCTACTGGAATGATACCCCCGGCGCAACTCTGGAATTTCAAAATTTCTCGGTCGACATGGCTCCGGGAAAAATGATCCTGATCGCTCCGTATACCCTGGTAACTGCGCATACCCTGAAACCGTTCATCCATAATTTCGTGGAATTTGAGGCTGACAATCCTTTCAAAATGGTGAAATGCGCACCCTTGGTCTTTCCCGCTGCGGAATTCGTCCCCGAACTGCCGGCTCAGAGCACCGCTGTCCAGAAATCATTGGGGCTTTATGCCATGGTGGAACACCTGCTGCTTCAGGTTTCACAGAAAGAGCATCCTCAGCAGAAACAGGATATCTTCGATCCGAGGATTCAGGCAGCCTTGAAATATATGGATGATCATTTCATGAAAAAATATTCCGTCTCGGAACTCTGCCGACATGTCAACCTGTCGAAACCGCGTTTCCTGCATTTGTTCAAAGATGAGACCGGTTTTACTCCTCGCGATTACTGGTTGAAACAGCGGCTGGACCTGGTCTTGAGAATGCTGGAAGATACGGATCTTTCCATCCCCGAAATCGCCGAGGAAACCGGATTCACGGACCGCTCGCATTTGTCCCGTGTCATTAAAGCACAATTCGGGCAGACCCCGGCCGCAATCAGGAAAAAAATACATGCGGCCCGGAAAAACGAAAAAGAAAGCCAGGACGAAAACTGATCCGGCCTGCCGGATCTCAGACGGCCAGACCGGCTTCCGCCAGGTGGATCCGGAATCCGAGCTTGCGAAGATTGTCCTGCAGGTCGGCGATATCCAAGTCCCAGACCTCTTTTTTCTGCTCGATGGACATCACTGCGGCCAGTCCGGCGGCCTGTCCGGTCAAGCCCGCCGAGGGGATGACGCGGGTGACCTCCCAGGCGTCACCCGAGGCCGCGGTGCAGCGTCCCGCCGCCAGCAGTCCGCCCAGCTGTTTCGTATACAGCGTGCGGAACGGAACTTCCCAGACCGGGCCGGCTTTGCGCCAGTCCGGCAGCAGTCCGATCGAATCGTCGAAATGCCGGTTGTTTTCCCCGGCTTTGAGCACATATTCGCCCGGTATGCAGTAAGTCTTGCGGAACTGCGGCATCAGCGGCAGCTTGAGCGGATAACATTCCTTTCGGGACAGTCCTTTTTCCTGCTCGGACCTGTAATGTTCGCGAAGGATGCGGTGCGATTCGGTGACAAATCTCGTCACGGTCCTGCCGGACAGTCCGCGATAAGTGACTTCGCGCCTGATCTCATCTTCATTCAGACCGGGATAAAGTTTCTGCTGCATCTCAGCGCTCAGCCACAGGTTATGCGGCTCATCCAGATTCGCTGCCGTGCAGAAATACATATTGACATCGCTTCCGAAATCACCGTTGGTGCCCGGCTGATGTCCCAGCGACCACATGGTCAGATAATTGTCCTCTTCCAGACATTTCACGCCGGCCCGCCGCGCGGTGATGCAGGACCCGGACGCGTCGATGAAACATTGGGCGGAAATCTTCCCCCGGCCGCTTTCGTTTTCCACGATGACCGCGGTCATCCGGCCATCGTGACATTCCGTATCGCAGACCAGCGTGTCCAGCCAGAGTTCGACCCCGTTTTCGAGCAGCATTTCCTCCATGGAAAGCATGAAGGCGGCGGGCGAAAAACAGACGGCGAAACGTTTGGGGCGCCTGGCATTTTTCTCCTGCTGCCAGTTCGCGGGAATTTCGCCCGGTCCGTATTGGTAACTGCGGCGCAGCAGTTCCTCGGTGATGCCGAAGGAAACCTGATGCCCGTTGCCGTCGCAGAGCGGCAGATAGATGTAAACCAGTCCGGAAGTGGCCAGTCCGCCCAGCAGAATGGTTTTTTCGATCAGCACGGTTTTTCTGCCCGAACGGGCCGCCTGGAGGGCCGCCGCGGCTCCGGCGATCCCGCCGCCGATGACCGCAACATCATATTTCACCGAAAAGTCCATTTGAGTTTCTCCTTGATCCGTTCAGATTCCGACCGGTAATATACTCCGACAGGTCCGGAAAAACAAGCAGAAAATGGCAATTAAGCGGATTTCGGCCAGAGTATGGTGACCGCGCGCTGACAGCCGGGGATTTACGGCTGCAGATACAAAAAAAGGAATTGCGAGCCGTCAGCCGAGGGGGAGAGCCGAGCATTACCCGCAATTCCAAAATTATTTTTCAGCACCGGCAGCTGAACGGAATTATGCCGCCAGCCGCCGGAAACCTCCGGTCCGGGATTATTTCTCGTGATAGACCGTATGCAGGAGATGATGCGCTTTCTCGCTGCCCGGTTCGCCGAGGAATTCCTTGTAGAGGGTCTGGATGTCCGGGTTCTCATGGGAGAGACGCAGGGTCTTGCGTTCGTCTTCCGTATAGAGGCCTTTCATCCGTTTTTCGAGCAGAGCAGCATCGCCGTGCAGATAGGGCTGGCCGCCGCCGTTGATGCAGCCGCCGGGGCACGCCATGATCTCGATCGCCTGGAACCGGTTCCGGTCCTTGCGGACCATTTCCAGAACCTTGCGGGCGTTGCCGAGGCCGGAAGCGACCGCAACATTGACGGCGAGTTCGGGCGTGACCTGAACTCTGGCTTCCTTGACGCCGTCCAGACCGCGGACCGCGCGGAAGTTGATCGCGTCGCCTTCCAGGTTCTTGCCGTTGAGCATGAAATAGACGGAACGCAGCGCAGCTTCGAGCACACCGCCGGTGACGCCGAAGATATCGGCTGCGCCGGTGGATTCGCCGAGCGGGCTGTCGTATTTATCGTCTTCCAGGTTGGCGAGGTTGACGCCGGCTTCGCGGAACATCTTGCAGAGTTCGCGGGTGGTGACGACATAGTCGATGTCGCGGATGCCGTTCGGAGCGAATTCCGGACGCGCGGCTTCGTATTTCTTCGCCTGGCAGGGCATGACCGAAACGACGATCAGATCTTCCGGCTTCACGCCGATCTTCTGCGCATAGTAAGACTTCGCGATCGCACCGAACATCTGCTGCGGAGATTTGCAGGAAGACGGGATGTCAAGCAGATCGGGGAAGTTGTGCTCGATGAAGTTGATCCAGCCGGGGCAGCAGCTGGTCAGGATCGGCAGATTCTTGCCGTTCTTGATGCGTCCGACCAGTTCGTTGCCTTCTTCCATGATCGTCAGGTCGGCGGCGAAGTTGGTGTCGAACACTTTGTCGAAACCGAGGGCGCGAAGGCCGGCCACGAGTTTGCCGGTCACCGGAGTGCCCGGCTCAAAGCCGAATTCCTGACCGATGGCGACGCGGACGGCCGGAGCCGTGCTGACGATGACCGTTTTGGACGGATCGTTGATCGCCTGCCAGACTTTCTTCACATAGCTGATGCCGGTGATGGCGCCGACGGGGCAGACGTTCACGCACTGACCGCAGAAGGTGCAGTTGGTATCCGCCAGCGGGATCAGACCCGCGGTGCCGACTTTGGCCTTGAAGCCGCGGCCGTAACCGGTCAGGGCACCGACCGTCTGGACCTTGTTGCAGACCGTTTCGCAGCGGCGGCACATGATGCACTTGGAAAGGTCGCGCATGATGGCTTCGCTGGAGGTGTCGACCTTGAAGTTGTTCCGGGCGCCTTCATACTGGATGTCGCGGATGCCGAATTCTGCGGTCAGCTGCTGCAGTTCGCAGTCCTGGTTCTTGGCGCAGGTCAGGCATTTCTGGGGATGGTCGCTCAGGATCAGTTCCAGCACGGTCCGGCGGGCATTCAGGGCCCGCTGGGAATTGGTGTGGACCACCATGCCTTCCATGACCGGAGTGGCGCAGGCCGGAGCCAGATTGCGTCTCTTTTCGACTTCCACTACGCAGATACGGCAGCTGGCCGGATGGTTCGACACGCCGCAGCCGAGCTTGTCGCAGTAGCACAGAGTCGGAATATTGATATTCAGTTTCTTGGCGGCGTCCAGAATCGTGGATCCGGCGGGGACGGACACCGCTTTGCCGTTGATGGTAAGATTTACGTTGCTCATGGTTTCACTCATCCTTTGACAATCGCTTTTTTCGGGCAGCCGTCAATACAGGCGCCGCACTTGATGCACTTGGAAGTGTCGATCACATGTTTCTGCTTCAGCTCGCCGGTGATCGCGCCCACCGGACAGTTCCGTTTGCACTTGGTGCAGCCGATGCAGCCGTCGGTGATGGTCAGCGTGTAAAGTTTCGGGCAGGTGCCGGCCGGACATTTCTTGTCGCGGACGTGCGCCAGATATTCGTCCTTGAAGTAACGCAGCGTGCTCAGGATCGGGTTCGGGGCGGTCTGGCCCAGACCGCACAGCGCGGTGTCCTGGATCGTCTTCGCCAGGGATTCCAGATCTTCCAGCATCTGTTCCGTGCCGTTGCCGTCGCAGATCTTTTCCATCATTTCCAGCATCCGCCGGGTGCCGATACGGCACGGCGTGCATTTGCCGCAGGATTCGTCGCGGGTGAAGTCCAGATAGAACTTCGCCATCGCCGGCATGCAGTCCTTGTCGGACAGCACGATCATACCGCCGGAACCCATGATCGAGCCGATCTTCGCCAGGTTGCCGTAGTCGATCGGGGTGTCGAGGTTTTCCTTGGTGATGCAGCCGCCGGAAGGTCCGCCGGTCTGCACCGCTTTGAACTCGCGTCCGCCGGAAACGCCGCCGCCGATGTCGTAGATGATCTCGCGCAGGGTGGTGCCCATCGGGACTTCGACCAGACCCACGTTGTTGATCTGTCCGGCCAGGGCGAACACTTTCGTGCCCGCGCTGCCGCTGATCGTGCGCTTGAAGTTGCCGTTTTCATCCCATTCCGGCTTCCAGTTGCCGATCTTGTTGTACCAGGAAGCGCCGTTGCGGATGATCATCGGGATCGACGCATAGGTTTCCACGTTGTTCACGTTGGTGGAGCAGCCCCAGTAGCCGCCGCCGATGTTCGCCGGGAACGGCGGTTTCGTGGTCGGCTCGCCGCGCTGGCCTTCCATCGAATGGATCAGAGCGGTTTCCTCGCCGCAGACGAATGCGCCCGCGCCGAGCTTGATTTCGATGTCGAACGAGAAGTTGGTTCCCATGATGTTCTTGCCGAGCAGGCCGCAGGCGCGGGCCTGGTCGATCGCGATCTGCAGACGGCTGACCGCCAGCGGATATTCCGCGCGGATGTAAACCAGACCGCGCTGGGCGCCGATCGCATACGCGCCAATCGCCATCGCTTCGATGATGCTGTTCGGGTCGCCTTCCATGATGGAGCGGTCCATGAACGCGCCGGGGTCGCCTTCGTCGGCGTTGCAGACGATGTATTTTTCATCGGTCTTGACGCCCGCGGCGATCTTCCATTTCAGTCCGGTCGGGAAACCGGCGCCGCCGCGTCCGCAGATGCCGGAGTTCAGCACTTCCAGAACCACTTTTTCCGGAGTCATGTCGAACAGGCACTGCGCGAGGGCTTTGTAACCGTCGTTGGCGATGTATTCTTCGATCCGTTCCGGATTGATCAGACCGCAGTTCCGCAGGGAAATGCGCTGCTGTTTCGCATAGAACGCCATCTTGGCGTAATCGTGGATCCGTTCCTTCAGGGCCGGCTCGACGTAGAGCAGACGTTCCACCAGTTTCTTGCCGACGATGTGGCTTTCCACGATCTCTTTGGCATCTTCCGGCTGGACCTGCACATAGAACACGTTGTCAGGCATGATCTTGACGATCGGACCCTGCGCGCAGAAACCGAAGCAGCCGGTCTGGACGACGCGCACGTCGTTTTCCAGCCCGTTTTCCTTGATGTATTTGCGCAGGTTTTCCATCATTTCCTGCGAATTCGAGGCGTGGCAGCCGGTTCCTCCGCAGCAGAGGATGTCCTTCTTCTTGGAATTGAGATCGTGCTTATCCGTGATACGGAGCATCAGTTCGCCTTTGGAAGCATTGTAAGCAGCTTCCAGGGCTTCCCGGGATGTAATCTTATTCATTTTGCAGCCGCCTCCTTGTCCTGGATTTCTTTGATGACTGCCGCGGCTTTGGCCGGGGTCATTTTGCCGTAAACTTTGCCGTTGACCACCATGACCGGAGCCAGTCCGCAGGCTCCCACGCAGCGCAGCGCGGAGATCGAGAACAAGCCGTCAGCGGTCGGATTCGTATCCGCCTTCACGCCCAGAATACGCTCGATTTCGGCAAGCACTTTCTCGGCGCCTTTCACATAGCACGCCGTGCCCAGGCACACGTTCACATTGTATTTGCCCTTCGGCTTGGTCGTGAAATAGTTGTAGAAGCTCACCACGCCGGAGACCTGCGCCTCGGACAGAAACAGTTTCTGCGCGACATGGATTTGGACTTCACGCGGCAGATATCCGAAGATATACTGCGCACGGTGGAGCACCTGGATCAGATACCCCCGGCGGCGTTCATCGTCACGGTCGATTTTCAGACCTTCAATGAACGTGTCGAGTTCGGCGAACTTGGCCGCCGCACCTTCCGACAACTTGTTGCAACTCATGTTCTTCCTCCTTTTAGAGACACAATATTTATCTGTGACAGACTGATATTCCCGATTTTTTATCATTTCTGAACTTTTCACTAAACATTCCGGTAAAAAGCTCTGTGATTGATTTCACAACCTAATATATCTTCACTCATCCGAAAAGTCAAGCTCAAAACCATAAAAAAATCGCCTTTTTTTATTTGTTTTCATTTTTCACAAATAATGTGTATATCGTTCATTGTAAATATTTTATAAAAACAAAGCATTTTTAACGAACCGTTTATCTGTGAAAAAACTCACAGCTCGCATTTGAGATTACGAAAAAGCAGAGACATCGGAAAGAGGCATTGCCGATAGCGGCTTGAAAAAAACACGGATAAAATTGAATTTGTGATTGATTTTTTGAAAAATGGCGCTATTTTATATTTGGAATACGCCCAAGACCGGTCGCTTCAGGACCTTCTATGAAACCGGCGGCTTGGAGGGCGCTTTCCTTCTTGTTCTTATTCATAATATATCCATTTAACTTTTGTTTTTCCTTCACTGTTTTGTATATTACTAACTGAAAACTGTTCATTTTTCAAACTGAAAAGGAGAAGAAAACATGCTGGAGATCACCAATCTGAGAGACGGAGCCGTGCTGAACCGTCATCACGGCATCGAAACCGAAAACTATCTGGAAATCACCGTGGAAGGCATTGCCGATCCGCAGGCCGAAGTTACAGTCAACGGACAGCCTGTCAAGCGTTACGACCGCAATTTTTCCGCCAAAGTCAGACTGACGGAAAAAATCAACAAGATCCAGGCGGCGGCCTCGGATTATTTCGGCGAACGCACGCTCACGCTCACGGTCATGTGGGACCGTGCTTCTTTCAAACGGTATAATTTCTTTTTTGACGACTGCAGTTTTTTCCTCCGCAGCATCGCGCTCAGCCGTCCGAAATCGATCTTCGACGAAATGTTCCTCGGCCGGCTGCGGTCCATCCATGAAAAATACGGTTCGCATTTCATGCTGAACCTCTTTTTCCACGATGACCATCACGATTTTTCGATCTCGGATTTCCCCGCAGATTACCGGGCGGAATTCCAGTCCAACAAGGATTGGCTGAGATTGTCCTTCCATGCCAGAAGTGAGTTTCCGGACCGTCCGTACCAGTCGGCCGATGCCGCCACGCTGGCGGCTGATTATGACCAGGTCTACCAGGAAGTCTGCCGGTTTGCCGGACCGGAATGTTTCATTCCGCCGATGGTCATTCACTGGGCCATCACCAATCCGGAAAATTTCCACGTTCTGCAGGAACGCGGCACGCAGTGTCTTTCCGGCGGTTTCCTCGGCTGCATTTCCCATATCGGCGAAAAACACAGCATCGAAATCACGGATATCGGTTATCATTATGAGCAGGATGTGGCGCACTACCTGAAAAAGGCCGCCCACCTCTGGTATGACCGGAAATTCGACATCATCATCCTCCACAATCTGCTGTGCTGCAACTATGATGACATCGAAATGCTGGGACGGAGATTCGCGTCGGTCGCCCCGGACCGTGATGCCGTCAGCCTGATGAGCCATGAACAGTACAGTTATCCGGACTATTTCAATTACATTCCGAACCATCTGGACCGCGTGGAAGAAGCGTGCCGGCTGGCGACCGAAAACGGCTACCGTCCGGTCTGGTTCCCCGAAGGGATCCTCGGCAACACCAGCTGGGATAAATGATCTTGGTCAGGCCGGATTCAGCGGCTCAGGAAAGCGCGGATGAATCCGGCCATTTCAGCCTGTTTAACACAAGATTTATGCAACACGGCGCGGTCTTTCAGATTCGCCAGCGGCGCGGGGATCTTCGTGCCCGTGACTTTGGAAAGCTCGTCCACCATCGCGAATTCATTGTCCGCGGCCGCCTCGGGCTCGACCGCTGAAAGGACGGCTTTCGCGAACTTGTAAGGCGATGCGGTCGAGGCGATCACACACGGTTTCCAGTCGCCCGTTTCCCGCACATACTGTTCATACACGTTGACAGCCACCGCGGTATGGGTGTCGCAGAGATAATGTCTCTTGCGGAACAGTTCGGCAATGGTCGCGGAGGCGGCCTGGTCGTCGCAGAATCCGCCGTAGAATTCCTGCTGCAGCTTCGCCAGCATGTCTGCCGGGATCGTATATTTTCCTTCTGACTTGAGCTGTTTCATCAGTCCGGCAACCAGTTCCGCGTTATTGCCGCTCAGATGATACAGCATCCGTTCGAGGTTCGATGAGATCAGAATGTCCATCGAAGGGCTGGTCGTGGTATGGAACGGCCGGTTCCGGTCGTAGGTGCCGGTCCGGATGAAATCGGTCAGCACGTTGTTCCGGTTGGAGGCGCAGATCAGTTTCGCGATCGGCACGCCCATGTATTTGGCATAGACGGCGGCCAGGATATTGCCGAAATTGCCGGTCGGCACCGTCACATTGAACGTTTCGCCCGCCTTGATTCGGCCCGTCTTGATGAGGTCGCAGTAAGCAGACACGTAATAGACGATCTGCGGCACCAGACGGCCGAAATTGATGGAGTTGGCGGACGAGAATTCCATATTTTTCGCCGCCAGAAATTTTTTCATGTCCGCATCGGCGAAAATATTTTTGACGCCGGTCTGGGCATCGTCGAAATTGCCGTAGATAGCGCTGACCGCCACATTGCCGCCGGTCTGCGTGGTCATCTGCAGTTTCTGCATCGGGCTGACCCCATCCTGCGGATAGAATACGATGATGCGGGTTTTATCGACGTCCGCGAAACCGTCCAGCGCGGCCTTGCCGGTATCGCCCGAGGTGGCGACCAGGATGACCATGGTGCGTCCCGGCGCGGTTTTCGCGGCGGCGGTGGTCAGCAGATAGGGCAGCAGCTGCAGCGCCATGTCCTTGAAAGCGCAGGTCGGCCCGTGCCAGAGTTCCAGCAGGTTCATGCCGGGCGCGACCTCGACCAGCGGCGCAGGATCATCGTTTTCGAATGTGCCGGTATAAGCGCCCTCCACGCAGCGTTCGATTTCCGCCGCCGTGAAATCGGTCAGGAAAAGCGAAAGAACGGTTTTGGCGCGTTCCTTGTAATCCATCCCAGCCATGCGGGAGATCAGTTCATCGGAGAGGCGGGGGAAGGTTTGGGGAACGAAAAGTCCGCCTTCTTCGGATATGCCTTTGGTGATGACCTGTGCGGATTCCAGCGACAGGTTCCGGCGTGTGCTTGTAAACTGCATCTCGTGATCCTTCTATGAAAGTTGTTTTCTGCTGACCGTAATTTACATGGGAATGAGCAATTTTTCAAGTTTTTTCCGCCACAGCGAAAAAAAACTGTTTTTTTTCCTTTTCCCCCTTGTTTTTTTTTGATTTTGATATATAATATAACATGTAATAAATCAGAAATATAAGATCTAATATCAACATAAGGTAACCAATGTCGATTCCGGCTTATCGCATCATTACGGACGATCTGCTTCGGGCCATAACCGACGGCCGGCTGAAGCCGGGTGACCGTATTGCGTCCATTCGCGAATTGTCCGCCCAGTATCATGTCAGCCAGATCACCGTTCTGCGGGTATTCAAGGAACTGGTGCTGGCCGGCAAGATCGTGCGCCGCGAAGGCACAGGTTATTATGTGAAGGAGAATGGGCCGGTCGAGAAAAAAGGGAATACCCTGATCCTGGCCTGCCGATCCCCGAGACCGATTCCGGAAGACGACAGTTTCATCCTGAGTCTCACCGAAGGGATCCAGACCCGCACCCTGGAGGAAGGTTTCAATCTGTTTGTCCCGCGGACCATCGCCACGGTCCGGATGCCGGTCATCGATGCGGCCCACATGGAAAGTCTTCTGCGTGATCTGCAGGAAGTCCCGCATCCGGCCGGGATCATTCTGGATATGCTCTATCCGGACGAGATGATCGCAAAATACATTCTTCCGAATCTCGACGGACTCCCCTGCGTGATCGCCGGACGCCGCAGCAGACTTCCGGTCCGCACCGTTTCCCTGCCGTTTGAAAAATGTGCCGATGACGCCGCCATGCTGGCGCTCAAATCCGGGGCGAAGGAATTCTTCATTTATGAACAGGGCTCCAATCCATGGGGAGGCAACCACATTCTCTGCAGCCGTCTCCGCGAACAGCTGATCCGGAACGGAATCCCGTCCAAAATGATCCACTGCCGGGAAAAGATCCTGATGTCGCCGCAACGGGATTCCGAACTGATCGCCGAACTCGGCGAAAAAATCCTCGGCTCGAAGCATAAGATCCTGGTATTTTCCTCCTCCGATTATTTTAGCAAGGTGATCATGGTCCGGCTGCATGAAAGCTGCCGGTTCGGTTCCCGCGCTTCCCTGATCACGTTCGGAGGATTCGAATTCATCCGCAAATACGATCCCCCGGTGACTTCGCTCGTGCCGAACGCCCGCAGGATCGGTGTTCTGGCCGTCGAACAGATCCTCAAAAACGATATGGCCGCTTATTCCGCCGACCTGATGACCGATTATAAGATCGAACTCAATGGAACTTTATGAACAATAAAAATTAAAACGGAGGTTTTCAACTCAAGATAAAAATTGCGTTTCCGCACCGATTCAAACTTCAACCCTGCAGAACAATTAGGAGCAACTCATGAAAAGCAAAGAAAACATCCAGCAAAGCTGTAAGTCGTTCACCTTGATAGAGCTCCTGGTCGTGATCGCGATCATCGCGATTTTGGCCGGAATGCTGCTGCCCGCATTGAACAGCGCTCGCGAACGGGCCCGGGACACCACCTGCAAGAACAATCTGAAAACGATCGGATTGTACATGGCTCAGTATGTCGACACTTACAACGAATATTATCCGATCGGCGCAAAAAATGATGCCACCAACGATACCTGGTTTACCTGTATGAAATCATACATCGAACCCATGATGCGCGGCACCAACGGCAATTTCTACGATCCGATCGCATCCTCAACCACAAGCATTCCGGAAAACCACGCCAAAATCTTCCGCTGTCCGACCGATAACTTCCGCAAGGCCCGTTCCTCCAAAATGATCAAATGCGGACTCAGTTATACGTTCACCACGAATGTTGCCTATGACACGACCACGTCCAACGGGGTCAGAAAAGTTGTCGAAATCAAAAAACCTTCCGCCAGACTTTACCGGGCCGACTGCACTTACGAGTCGAAACCCGACAGCTATGTCAACACCACCAACTACAGCCATGTGTATGGTCTGCATCCCTCGGGGGCCAGCGATAAAGGCGAGATCGCTTTCCGGCACAGCAAAAACACCAACTGTCTTCTGCTGGACTGGCACGTTGAATCCATGAACATCGGCACGACCCTCAGCAGATACGTCGATCTGGTCGTATTCTGAACAGGATAATTCCAAATGAAATTTTTACTCTTCGCGGCGGCGGCCTTTCTGGCCGGGACGTTGACGGGTGCGGAATTCTTCGTCTCTCCTTCCGGGCAGACCACTGCCGACGGACGGAGCGAAAAGACCCCGTTCAAAACCATTCAGCAGGGCATGAATGCCCTCCAGGCCGGAGACACGCTGACCATCCTGCCCGGAAAATATCATGAAGCCGTACGGAAAGTCATAGACGGCGATCCGGCCCGGAAAACCGTGATCCGGGCCAAATATCCCGGCACGGTCCTGATCCACAGCGACCTGCCCCTGACGGATTTCAAGGTCCACGATCAGGAAAAAAGCATTTACGTCACAGCTTGCGAAGCCGCTCCCGAAGCGGTTTTCGAGCATGACACGTTCACTCTTTACGAACGGGCGGACAAAAGTTTCCTGACCAGGCCCCTGCCCGAACCCGGCCGTTATCATTACGATGCCGCGGCAAAACTGATTTATCTGCGCACGACCGATGCCCGCCCGCCGCAAAAACATGTCATCGCCCGGTCCGTGTTCCCGGCCGACGGTTTCGCGGTCGTCCCCGGCAAAAGCGGAAAAGTCGTCAATGTCGAGATCGACGGCCTCACGGCTCGCGGTTTCATGACGGAAAAAGTGTCTTTCCAGTTCGCCAGCTGGGGCATTCTGATCAACAACGCCGAAAACTGTCTGATCCGGCGCTGCACCGCGGTCCTCAACTGCGGCGGCATCAGCATGAACCAGGCGACCCGCAGCCGGATCGAATCCTGCACCGCGCTGGGCAACGGCACGCTCCGCCAGGTCTCCGGCGGCAACATCATCATCTGGTCCGGCATCGATTCGGTCATCGACAACTGTTTTTCCTTCCGTTCGCGCACCTACGGCATCCGGTTCTACGGGTCCAATACAAACGATACCATCAGCCGTTCCGTCAGCATCGAGGATGAACGCGGCTATATCTGGATCAAGCCCAGCGATCCCAAGTGCATGGTCTCCCAGGTCTTCTCGCCCGGCATGGTGGCCTGCAAAAATTCGGAATACTCGGTTTTCTATGTCAATGACTACGACCAGAAGGGCGTCAACGGCAAAACCTCCCTCGCCTTCGGACGCGAGATCATCCAGTCTTATCCCGAATCTTTTGCCGATCTCACCGCCTTCGACTTCCGCCTCACCAGAGGTTCGAAATTCAAACAGGGGTTTGCCGGACAGAATTTCTGCTATCTGGCCCCGGACGGCAATGACGCAAATGACGGACTCAGTCAGAAGACCCCGCGGAAGACGCTGAAAGATGTTCCCGCCGGCGCCGCGGTCTATCTGCTCCCCGGCAAGTATCCGGACAACATCACGATCGTGCAGAACGGGATCACCCTGGCCGGATACGGGCAGAATGCACCCGCGGTCATCACCGGCAGGATCAAGGTTAAAGCCGATCAGGTAACGCTGCGCAAGCTCGGCATCGTCACTGGGGGCGACGCGGTGACCTGCTCCGGCAGCGGACTCAGGATCGAAAACTGCGGATTTGCCAAGGCCGATACCGCGGTCAAATCGGACAAACCCGTGACCATCAGCCACTGCGCCTTTGCGCCGGATGTGAAAAAGGTCGTCGATGCGCCCGACAGCGTAATTCGTCTGAGCATCCTGAACCAGGCTCCCGGCTCCGCGGTCCTCTTCGGCAATGCCTATCCGGGCCAGCCCGCGCCGCTGGATCCCGCCGGCATCCGGCTGACCGCCAAGTTCAGCAATGCGCCGCAGGGCGATTTCACGCTGAAAAACGAAGCGGATTTCAAAGGTCTCGCCGCGGACGGCACGCTCATCGGTCCGGTCTTTTATCTCTTCGAACCCCAGAGCAATTCGTATTTCAACATGAAGATCCTCCCCGCGAGCTCCAAGGAGGTCTCGCTCCAGTTCGAGACGGATGCCGTGCTGAAGAATTCCAACGTGAACTTCCGAGAAATCGGCGGCAAATGGCGGACCAGCACGGACCGTACCGCGGCAGTTCAGCTCGCTTTTGTTTCCCTGGAAAACCTCAAGCCCAATACCCAATACGAATGTTTCGCCATTTCCAACCGGCGGAACCGGTACGTGCTGGGCAATCATTATCTGCCGGCAAAGATCAATTACAAGAAGCCGGGCAAGAACCGTTCCGGGACCGTGAAGTTCACCACGCCGGCCGCCGACCGTGCGCCGCAGACCTTCCACGTTTCCGTGAAAGGCGACAACCGGAATCCCGGGACGGCGGAAAAACCGCTGCTCGACATTTCCAGCGCCGCCCTGAAGACCGCGCCCGGCGACACGGTGGTCATCCATGAGGGGGTTTACCGCGAATCGGTCCTGGTCCCGGTCAGCGGAACGCCGGACAAGCCCATCACCTATTGCGGCGCGCCCGGCGAAACGGTCTGGTTCGACGGCAACAACCGCCAGCTCTGCCGCGCTTTCGGCGCCTTCGGAAAAAAGCATCTGCGGTTTGACAGTTTCCGCCTCAAAACGTTCGGCACCGCCCTGATCAACGCCAGCGGGCTCTTCATCTTCTTCGGCAGCGAAGACATCGCCGTGAGCCGGGTCTTCTACGATGGCCGCAGTCCGGGTTATTCCCCCGCGCTCCTGCATATCCGCCGCTGCAAAGACATCTCGCTGAAAAACAGCGTGGAAATCAACAGCATGGGTTCGATCGCCTGTATCGACAGCACCGGCGTGGTGCTGGAACACAACATCCTGAAAATGGCCAGCATCTGGCCGCTCTTCGCCATGGGGAAGGAGGATCACAGCATCCGGTTCGCCTATAATATCGTGACCGACAACCTCCGGGCCAAAACCTCCGAACCGCTACTGAAGATGACCCATCCGAAGCTGGTCGATGAATTCAGCAACCTCTACTTCATCCGTCTGCCCAAAGAAATCCGCTTCATCGCCGGCACGCACACCGGCAGGAAGTGGACTCTGGCCGAATATTACCGGCTGGCCGGAAAAGACGGCGGATCCATTATCGCCAATCCGAACTTCAAGGCGATGCCGAAGATGCTCACCTGGAAGTCCATGGCGGAAAGAGCCGTCGACATGAAGAAAGGCATCTCTTTCGGCCACAAGGTCAATGATTACGAAGACGGACGCGATCCGAAAAACTCCTCCCGGTTCCACGTCTGGGACTTCAAGGATTTCTTTGCGGATCCGGTCCGGAAAGCTCCCGACGGAAACATCATCGGTCTGGAACCCGAAGCGTTCAAAGGTTTCTCCGACCTGTCGAAAACCGAGGGCGAATGGCGGACATTCAAATAAGGAACGCTCCCATGAAATTCATCTCCGAAAATCATGAACTTGCCTGGAACAACACACTCGCATTGCTGAAACCGACCCCCGCCCAGCTGGAACACGGGCTGGAACTGCATAAGAACCTTTTCTGCATGGACGGTTTCGGTTTTCTGCCCACAGCGTGCTACAATGAAACGATGAAGCGCAAACGGCAGGAATGGTATGACAAGGGCATCGGCGCGCGCGAACTGGAAAAACGGGCCGAATACAGCGCTTACGACATGCTGTGCGACGATCCGGAATGCTGTCGGCGTTTCCGCGACGCCATGCGCGCTTCCGGCCTCAAGTGCATGGTCCAGACGGTCGCCGAAGGCAAGTCCCGCGAGGAGGATATCCGCCGCATGGGATGCAATTTCCAGATCCTGCGCCATTTCCGCGACACCATCGCGCAGGCCGGTTCGCCGGAGGAAATCAAAGAAATCAATGATTCCGGACGCATCGCGGTCGTCTGGAGCATCAACGGGCCCCCGATCGTCGGTGAACTCCAGTCCGGCGAACAGGAACTTTCCTGGATCCGCGACTGGTATCATCTCGGCGTCCGCATGATGCACCTTTCCTACAACCGCCGCAACTTCATCGCGGACGGCTGTGCCGAACCCGCCAACGGCGGCATCAGCGACCTCGGACGCGAACTGATCCATGAGATGAACAAGGTCGGGATCATCGTTGATGTGCCGCATACGGGCATGCGCAGCAGCCTCGAAGCCGCGCAGATCTCCGAAAAGCCGATCATGGCGTCGCACACCGCGGCGCGGACATTGTTCGATTACATCCGCTGCAAAGACGATGCCACGCTGAAGGCGATCGCGGAAAAGGACGGTCTGATCGGCGTCTACGCCTTCCCCGGCATGCTCGGCGGCAGCGATGACCTCAACATGATGCTGGACCATATCTGCTACATCGCCAAACTGGCGGGCGTGGAACATGTTGGAATAGGCACCGACCAGCAGTATTATCACAACTGGCCGGAAGAACTGATCCGGGTCGCCTATTACAAGGATGCGGAGTACTCCAACAACCGCTGGTGGGGCGACTGGGCAAAGTCCCCTCACCCGCCGAAAAATCCCAAGGAACATGTCACCGGTTCATTGGCCTGGATCGTCTGGCCGCTGTGGACCGTCGGTCTGGTCATGCGCGGATTCTCCGACGACGACATTGCGAAGATCCTCGGGCAGAATTTCCTGCGGGTGCTGGCCGCAAACCGGCCCGAACCGTTCGCCTGATATAAATCACCGTTCAGGTTTTATTTTCCGGAACCGGACAGCATTCCGGCGGCGAGTCTGGCGGCTTCGGCGCCGCCTCCGAGCATCCGGGCGATCTCCTTCACCCGTCCGGCATGATCCAGCTGACGGATATGAGTATGCGTCACCTCGCCCTTTGACTCTTTGGAGACATTGAAATGGGTGTTGGCGCGGCTGGCGATCTGCGGCAGATGCGAGATGCACAAAATCTGCTTGCTCGCGGCCAGGACCGCGATCTCCCCGGCGACTTTCGTGGCGGTCTCGCCGCCGATATTGGCATCGATCTCGTCGAAGATCAGGATCGGGATCAGATCGGCCTCGGCCAGCACGGTTTTGAGCGCGAGCATCACGCGGGAAAGTTCGCCCGAACTGGCCACGTCCCGCAACGGCATCGCCGGCACGCCGGGATTGGCACTGAACATGAATTCCACGCGGTCGGCGCCTTCCGGTCCGGGCTCGGCCGGCAGCAGTTTCACGGCGAATTCGGATTTTTTGAAACCGAGTTTGGCCAGTTCGGCCGCAGTCTTTTTGGCGACGGCGGAAGCGGCAGCTTGACGTTTTTCCGTCAGTGCGGCGCACGCCTTGGCCAATTCCGAACGCAGTTCTTTTTCCCGGCGGTCGAAATCCTGCCGCCGCTGTTCCGCATTTTCGTAGGCATCGATCCGGGTTCGCAATGAATCGAGATGTTTGAGCACATCTTCGAGCGTGGGACCGTAACGCCGCTTCAGGGTCTGGAGCACGTGCAGACGTTCCTCCATGGCCTGGAAAGCAGCCTCGTCGATCTCCACTTCGGCGGCATAATCGGAAAGCGCGGAAGAGAGCGAGGAAACCGCCTCGGATGCTTCATCGAGCCCCTGCAGGAAACGGGCTGCGCCGTTGGGATCGCATTTTTCCATATCGGACAGCAGACGCCGCACGGTGCCCAGACGGTCCTGAATGGAATCTTCGCTTTCGGACAGCGCATTGGACGCGTTGAACGCGAGCTCGATCAGGGTGCGGGAATGGGCGGCGAGCGCGTGTTTTTCCGCGAGCGCGTCATCCTCGCCGATTTCGGGCGCGGCTTTTTCGATTTCCGCGGCATCACGGCGGAAACGGGCCGTCTCTTCCGCGGACGGCATCGAGGCGGCGAATTCCTCGCGTTCACGCTGCAGCGCGCTCAGATCCTGCCAGATCCGATGTGTTTCGGCGAGCTCGGTTTCGTGCCTGCCGAAATGGTCCAGCATGTTCAGCTGGTTGCGGACTTTCAGCAGGA
>Ga0265298_10001227_pt1 | contig 37945 bp, 26 predicted proteins | sample AusTroGonzalo_MG_3_FD_193486 | JGI IMG/M metagenome (GOLD analysis project Ga0265298, IMG submission 193486) | Bovine rumen microbial communities from tropical cattle in Woodstock, Queensland, Australia - Gonzalo_01 | ecosystem: Host-associated > Mammals > Digestive system > Stomach > Rumen ...
TGCTCCCCGCCTGTTTCTGTCCGTCGCCCGAGGGCGTGATCGTGTAGCTGCCGAAACAGGCGGGGAGCAGGCACGAGGATCCGGTCGGGACTTCCGTGAGCTTGCCGGCGCGTCCGACCGTGAACGGAGCGGAGACGGCCGTCAGCACATGGAAGCTGGCGGTCGAGGCGGTGGAATCATGCCAGTCGGTGGTGAGCAGCAGTTCCTCCACCCGGAAGAACGGGCAGTGGTTGAGCAGCGGGAACTTCCGGTTGTGATTGACCTGGTCGCTGGGGCCGGTGATGCGCGGGACGGTACGGTCCATGAAGTCGATGCATCTGAGCGCCTGTTCGATATGCAGTTCGCGCGGCTTGCCGTCGGCTCCGACCCGTCCCCAGTCGCTGATACGGTAGGTGGTGTCGCTGTTCTGCTGGATCTCGAGCAGAAGATTGCCGGCGCCGATGGAGTGGACTCGTCCGGCGGGGATGAAATAGGCATCGCCGGGGAAAGAGTCGAACACCTGAAGCTGTGCTTCGATATCGGGTGAGTGCAGGTTTTCCAGGAAACGCATTTTGGAGGATTTGGGATTGATTCCGGCAAGGATCGTGGCTCCCGGGTCTGCGTCAAGAATATACCACATTTCGGTTTTGGGTTCGGCGGAACCGCCGATCATGGCACAGGCGGCGGCATCGGGATGGACCTGGAGCGACACTCTTTTTTCCGCATCGAGCAGTTTGACCAGGATCGGAAAGCGTCCGCCGCGGAACGATCTGCCGACGAATTCCCGGCCGAATTTTTCCACCAGTTCGCGGATGGTGACGCCTTTCAGCGGACCGTTGCTGACAGGACTTGCAAATTCCGGACGGTCGCAGATCTCCCAGGATTCTCCCACCGGAGCGCCGTCTTCGGGCAGGGCACGGCCGTATTTTTCGGCCAGACGGTGTCCGCCCCAGATCACCTGCTTGCAGGCCGGTTCGAAAAGCAGCGGATAGAGCGCATCTTTATCCAGATTGACCATGACTGAAAATCCTTTCCTGTTTTCTGATGATATGGAAATATACAGCATATATGTCAAAATGACAATCCGGAATTGAAAAAATGCATGTATTTTCCGCAATATTTGCCGATCCGCCACTGAAATGACTTGAAAAATTCTTTTTTTCAGGTTATCTTACTCTGTTTTGGGATTTCAACCTCAGGAACTGCAACAAAAAGGAGAGAAAATGAGGATCATGTCAAAACTTTCGATCGGACTGCTGGCTGCGGCCTGCATGGGCATGCTGTCGGCCCAGGAAGTCAAACTCAGCATGGAAAGTCCGGCGGATTTCACCCAGTCCAAACGGATAGTTCAAGCGGAAGATGTTTTTTCGGTCAAGGGCCTCGGCGCCTTTTTCTCCATAAAGTCGCTGACCATCGATCCGGCCAGAAAATATCAGATCAGCGGCGAATTCCGTATGAAAAGCGGCAAGCCGGTTTTGCTTTATTTCGGATTCGCTCCGTATGACGCCAAAAAACGCCCCATTCTCCCCAGACTGGTCAACGGCAACAGTAAATCCATGACCGAAGTCGCCGAAGCGGCCAAAAAGGGAGACCAGGTCATCAAGGTGAAAGATGCTTCCCAATGGAATACCAAATCCAAGTTTTGCCATATCGCTTTCGGTGCCAAGGCGGATCTGTCCGACCTGCCGAACCGCGATCTCGTGGCCACTGTTCCTCCGAATGTCCGGCAGAACGGCGAGGTCTGGGAGGTCCTGCTGGCCAAACCGCTGGCCAAAGATATCGCGGCCGGCACTCCGGTCCGTCAGCATTCCGACGGGGCGGCGTGGATCTATACTGCCGGTCTGGTCAAGCTTACCGACCAGTGGGTCACCCGCAAGGGCGTCATAACCGGTATCGCTCCCGGCGGCATTCCCTCGAATAAATTCTGGAAAGGGACTGAACAGGTCAAAGTCCTGATCCTTTGTTCCGTCGGCGCTCCCGATTCCGAGGTCCAGTTCCGGAATATCAAAGTCAGCGAAATCAAGTGATCCTTTTCCGCTCTTCAGTCAGGGGACGGCCCGGCTGTCCCTTATGAAAGATAATTTTTCACCGCTCAAAATAACCAAAGGAGAAAAAAATGAGCATCGTGTCAAAACTCACAGTCGGCCTGCTGGCTTCGGCCTGCATCGGCATGCTGTCGGCCCAGGAGATTTTCAGCGTGGCCGAACCTGCGGATTTCACCCCTGCCAAGAAGATATCCAAGGCCGATGATGCATTATCGGCCAAAGGAACCAGCTATTTGTTCTCCGCCAAGAGTTTTACCCTTGATCCGGCGAAAAAATATCAGATCAGCGGCGAATTCTGCCAGAAAGGCGGAAAACAGGTGACTCTCTATTTCGGATTTGCCCCATATGATGCCAATGGCCGTCAGGTCGATGCCCGGAAAGTCAATGTCAACAAAAATTCCCTGACCGAAGTTGCCGAAGATGCGAAAAAAGGCGATAAGGTCATCAAAGTCAAAGACGCCTCCAAATGGATCACCAAAACCAAGTATTCTTATCTTACTTTCGGGGCGAAAGAAGATTTTTCCGATCTTCCGAATGGAAACCAGCAGGCAACCACGGCCCCGAATGCCCGGAAGAACGGCGAAGTTTGGGAAATCCTGCTGAAAAATCCCCTGACTAAAGACATTGCCGCCGGAACTGTGGTCCGTCAGCACTTTGACGGCGCTTCCTATATTTATACTGCCGGTTTCTGCAAGCTTACCGACCAGTGGGTCACCCGCAAGGGAATCATCAGCGGGATTGCCCCGTTTGGAAATGTCTGGAATAAAATGTGGAAAGGCACTGAAAAAGTCAAGGTCCTGATTCTGCTCCTGTATGGCGATGCTGATTCGGAAGTGCTGTTCCGGAATATCAAAGTCAGCGAAATCAAGTGATCCTTTTCCGCTCTTCAGTCAGGGGATGGCCCGGCTGTCCCTTATGAAAGATAATTTTTCACCGCTCAAAATAACCAAAGGAGAAAAAATGAGCATCGTGTCAAAACTCACAGTCGGCCTGCTGGCTTCGGCCTGCATGGGAATGTTGTCCGCACAGGAAATCATCAGCATCGAAAAACCTGCCGATTTCGCACCGAGCAGACAGGTCGCCCAGGCGGAAGACGGCGCCATTGTCCTGAAGGGGAACGGGGCTTTCACCTCGGTCAAGGATATGACGGTCGATCCGGCCAAAAAGTATCAGATCATCGGCGAATTCTGCCTGAAAGGCGGAAAAACGCCGAATGTTTATCTGGGATTCGTTCCGTATGACGGCAAAAACCGTCAGATCACTCCCTCCATGATTTACATCAATGTCAAGTCCCTGACCGAAGTTGCCGCTGATGCGAAAAAAGGCGACCAGGTCATCAAGGTGAAAGATGCTTCCAAATGGGATGCCAAGTCTCCGTATTCCTTCGTCGCTCTCGGCGCCAAAGAGGATTTTTCCGATCTGCCGAACGGCGATTGCATTTTCAATCAGCCTGGCATCAAACAGAACGGTGAAGTCTGGGAAATCGCTTTGAGAAAGCCGCTGACCAAAGATATCGCAGCCGGGACTCAGGTCCGTCAGCATTTCGCCGGTTCTTCCTACATTTATACCGCAGGGATGTTCAACAAACCGTCTGGACAGTGGGTCACCAAAAAAGGCGTGATTTCCGGCATTGCAAAATTCGGACCTTCCTACAATAAATTCTGGACAGGAACGAAAAAAGCCAAAGTCGTGGTTCTGATCCTGAACGGCGACGGCAAATCGGAAACGCTGATCCGTAACATCAAAGTCGTCGAAGTGAAATAAGCTTTTCCGGTTCTTTGCTGGAAAACTCCCATGCTGACGCATTGTCCCGGACCCGCCCGGAATACGGTCGAGTCCGGGATTTTTCTGCAGTTGTCCTGCCATACGGGGCATGGCGTTCGGGCTGAATGGGATTGGACAGTTTTCCGTCGGTAAAATTTTAAAATCCGCTTCGGGTGGGGAGTGTTTGGAAAGCTTCGTAGCGGAATGACTCCGTAGTGCCGAGCAGAGTAAAGTCTCCGCTGATGCTCCAGACGTCTCCGGATTCCATTTGCAGTTCAAATACGAGCAGGCGGTTTTTCAGATCTTCATTGGTGGTGTGCTCTTTCCATTGCGGTTCCCAATCGATGGAATCTCCGGTAAATGGGATGCAGTCCTTGTGCGAACGCAGTGTTTTTCGGCTGTCTTTCGTGATTTCATAAATCGCGCAGGTTGCGTTTTCCCCATTCAGATTCCAGTGGATGGAACCATTGTGAAGGACACATTGCCGCAACGCCAGTTTTCCGTAATCTGCTCCGGGATCGACTGCAAGTGAGAGAAAGCGATGCACCCGGGTGCGGTAAATCTTAAGCGAGCTGCAAAGCCGATCCGGGAAGAAATTGCCATGTTCCACTTCGGAAGCAGTTCCGTAAAGATAAAAGTTCCCGTCCTCCACCCGCGAACTGGCCGGCCAGAACATGGCGTTTTCTTCCCCGACGAATGGGGTCCTGAGAGTCCTTCTCCAGAAGGAGCCGTCCAGAGAGTAAACCAATTCGCATCGGATGGGACCGCCTTTGGACTTAAAATGAAGTGATGTCTGATCTGCCGGCTCGTAGACCATCAGGAGTCCGAGCATGATCTGACCGCAGTTGAAGGCATACATCCCGTAGTGTTCCGCCATAGATCGATCCAACGCATCAGGCGCCATGACCATTCGAGGCGCGGAGAAGGTTTCCCAGTCCCGGGTCTGGATCATGGCGATTCGGCGGTCACCCCAGTCCGGACGGGTAAAAATCAGAAAACGGTGACTTCCCGGATCGTAAAGGCTTGATCCGACCGGTTCGCAACCGCGCTGATGCCAGCGCACTGTGGGCAGTTCGGTCCAGTGGATCAGATCGGGCGATATGTGAACGGTATTGATGACTGCCAGTCTGTTCGGGTCGTTCTGGCAAACCAGCATTTTATAACGGGCGTCCGGACGGGCTTCCGGGTCTTCGATCATCGAATGGATTTCCGTTCTGGGCGAAAAATCCGGAATAAACTGATGCGGCACGGCGGGATTTTTGACGCCGGCTCCTGCAGCCGCCTTTTCGTCTGGCTGAAAATGAACCCCATCGCTGCTTATGGCAGTCAGATAGTGAAGCTGCCGGCTGCCGCCGGGTTGAGTGCCGGAATAAAAGAGCCGAAACAGACCGTCGGGCTATGAAAAAATATAGCCGCTCGGATGTACTGTGTTCATGACTCCGTCGGAATAACTGGAAACTTGTTCCATTGGCGTGTTTCGGCGGGAAAGATTATCCCTGCAGAAAAGATTGGTGTCGTCAAGGAAAAGTTGGATATTTTTCATACTGATTCCCCTTCCATTTGAGTGAGGGTCTTATTCACTGCTGTCCGGTAAAATCCAGCTATGTGCTACTGTAGCATCTTTCAGCCGCTTTTCAAATTCATTTCCCGATATCGTTTTGAAATATCCGCAGAATCTTTTCGGCGGTTCTTGCATTGATTGAATATTGTGATATATTTATCTCAAAATAAGGAATTTTAATTTCACAATATGAAATCACTGCAGAAGGCATTTGATATTCTGGAATACGTGGTCCTGCAGAACGGGGAGCCGGTGACGCCGACCCGCGCGGCGGAGGCGCTGTCCATCAATACGGCAACCTGTACGCGGATCATGGGCGAACTGGTGAAACGGAGTTATCTGGTACAGATATCCCGCCGGGAAGGCTATATCCCCGGTCCGATGATACCGGCCCTGGGGACCCGACACAACAGTTATGAAATGCTGACGGCCGCGGCGCGGGCTCCGATCGAACGCCTTTCGGAACAGCTGGGATGTCAGGTGAACTTTTCCGTGCTGCATGCCGGCCGGCGGATCATGCTCTGCTATCATCTGGGCCGGCGGAGCCTGAAGCCGTGGGACCATTTTGTCTTTTCCGACCATTGGGAAACCGCCACGGGACGCCTGCTGACCGCTGCGCTGGAGGAGCGTGAAGCGCGCCGTCTGACCGCTGCAGCGGGCATTCATCCTTTTCCCCGGAAAGAACTGCAGGAGATCCGCCGGACACGTTCGGTCCGTTTCCGGCAGGACAGACTGGAAGTCATGGGGCATCTGATCGAATTTCCGGGATATCCGGCTGCGGCATTCGGTTTCGGCGTGCTGCCGGACCGGGCCGATGAGGCGTTCGAACAGTCTGCCGAGACCGCGGCGGAAATCATTGAGATTCTGAATCAGCCCAATCAATCATTCTAACCCAACAGGAGAAAATACGATGATCTTGAACTGGAATCCGAAAAGCACCGAACACAATGTACGGGAAGTCCTGCGTACCCTGGCGGAAGAGTATCCCCTGCAGGAAGCCGCGCAGAATGTCAATCTGATCCTGGAAAAGGCCGACGATCCGATGGCCCTGCGGGTGACCCGGCGGGATGACTGCTGGTTCGTCAGTTACGGACGCGATTCCCTGGCGGCCCGTGGCGTCGCGTATGCGCTGTCCGGACAGGAATGCGATGAAAAAACTTCGTTCAAGACCTTCGGGATCCTGTTCGACTGCACCCGCGGCAATGTGATCACCGTCACGCATTTCAAGCACTGGCTGCGGCGGCTGGCGCTGATGGGCTACAATATGGCCATGCTCTATACCAAGGACGCCTACCAGCTGCCCGATGAACCGTATTTCGGCTACATGCGCGGCGCTTATTCCATAGAGGAGATCAAGGAATTGGACGCGTATGCCAAACGGCTGCGCATCGAAATGATCGGGTCGATCCAGGCGCTGGGACATCTGGAGCCGATCCTCCGCTGGAAAGCATACAATGCCGTGCGGGATACTTCCAGCGCCATTCTGGTGGATGAGCCCAAGTCCTATGAACTGCTGGAGAAAATGATCAGATTCTGGAGCGAAGCGCTGACCTCGCGGCGAATCCATCTGGGCATGGATGAATGTCATGACCTGGGACGCGGCCGGTTCATGAACGAACACGGTTATGAAAGCCAGTTCGAACTTTACAACCGCCACCTCGGCCGGGTCTGCACGATCTGTGACAAGATGCACCTCAAACCGATCATCTGGTCGGATATGTATTTCCGTTACGCCAATTCCATGCAGTCATATTACGAAACCAATGCCGTGATCCCCGAAGCGGTCAGAAAAGCCATCCCGAAAACCGTCCAGCTCTCCTACTGGGATTATTATCACCGGACCGAGAATATTTATGAGGACATGCTCAAGCTCACGGGCGAACTGAACGGCACGCGCCCGATCATGGCCTCCGGCGTCTGGACCTGGAGCCGCTTCTGGACCGATTATGAGATGACGTACGGCACCGTTCGTCCGTGCATCCGCGCCTGCCGGAAAACCGGCACCGATGAGATCATTTTCACTTTGTGGGGCGACGACGGCGGCTACTGTGAATTCGACTCCGCTTTCGCCGCGCTCGCCTGGACTGCCGATTTCGCCGCCAACCAGACCGAGAACGAGGACCGCGCCGCCAAGCTTTTCGAGGCGGTCTGCGGCACGTCCTACCGGCTGCAGATGATCTGCGGTTCGCTCTGCTACACCTACAACGGCAGTCAGGATGAGATCGTGAAGATCCTGCCCGGACCGCTGCTGTGGGACGATCCGCTGATGGGTATCGTCTGGCGGGAATTCCCCGGCTACAAGCCCCAGCTGGCCGAAACGCTCCTCACGGGATTCCGGAAGATCATGGAACTGACCGAACCGCACCGCGAAGATACCGCCGCCGGCCACCTCAATTACGCCTGGAATCTGGCCCATGTGCTCGTGCTCAAGCTCGAATTGCGCAAGATGCTCGAACACGCCTATGCCAAACATGATTTCAATACGCTCGAAACCATTGCCGAGCGCTATATCCCCGACCTGATCGATGCGATCGATGGTCTGCTGGAAGCCTTCCGCCGGCAATGGAAACGCAGCTTCAAGTCCTTCGGCATGGAACTGATGCAGATCCGGCTCGGCGGACTCAGCGAACGTTACCGCGAACTTTCCCGTGTCATCGACGAGTTCATTCACGGCGAGACCGACTCCATTCCGGAACTGGAAGTCGACCTGCCTACGCGGAAGGGCATCCCCGGCACTTATCACGAAACCGCCACCGGCAATTTCTTTATCTGAAAGGAAATTCATCATGAGCGAAAAATCGAAACTCCTGGCTTTGGATTTCATCGAAAACGAAAAACAGTTCCACCTCGGCTTCCTGCCCACGGAACAGTCCAGTCCGCTGACGAAGAATCTGGACCGCGAATTCGCCCGTTCCACCGCGGACGGCGTGAAGAATCTCCAGCTGGTCGACCGCAACGTCGCCGCCATGGCCAGACGGATCTTTGCCTCGGAACAGTTCCGCCGGCTGGTCGATGCCGGGGAAAAGACCATCCGCAGCGGCGGCAAGGTCGTCTTTTCCGGCTGCGGCGCCACCGGACGGCTCAGCATCCTGCTGGAATGCATGTGGCGTGACTGCTGCGCGAAAACGCCCGCCGTCTCGAAATATGCCGACCACGTGTTCAGCATCATGACCGGCGGCGACTATGCGCTGGTGAAGTCGGTGGAATTCTTCGAGGACTACCAGTCCTTCGGCCGCCGGCAGGTGCAGGAAATGGGCATGAGCGCCGGCGATATGCTCGTGGCGATCACCGAGGGCGGCGAAACCTCGTCCGTGCTCGGCACCGTGTTCGAGGCGCTCGACCGCGGTTCGCAGGTCTTCCTGATGTTCAACAATCCGGCCGATCTGCTGGCGGAACATCTGGAACGTTCGCGCAAAGCGATCCGCGATCCGCGGGTCTGCGTGCTCGATCTCTCCTGCGGACCGATGGCGCTGGCGGGCTCCACCCGCATGCAGGCGACCACCTCGGAACAACTGGTGGCCGGCGGCGCGCTGGAATCGGTCATGGACCGTCTGCTCGGAAGGCCGCAGTTCGATTATGCCGCCGGATTCGAAAAACTGCTCGATGCCCTCGAAGCCCCAGCCGCCGTCAATGCGATCGCCAGTTACCTCGATTTCGAGGCTGAAACGTACCGTTCCAAGGGATTGATCACCTATTTTGCCAATGATTTTCTGCTGGATATCTTCACCGATACCACGGAACGTTCCCCCACGTTCATGCTGCCGCCGTTCCGGAAAAACGACGACGCACTGTCGCCGCGGCCCTGGGCGTTCGTCAAGAATCCGCTCTTTTCCACCCCGGAAACCTGGCGGAACGGCATGCACCGTCCGCTCCGCTGCCTGGACTGGAAGCTGGACGATTACGTTCAGATGGGCGCGCCGGATTCCGTGAAGAACAACCTGCCGAAGATCCAGACCGAGGAACTGCTGAAATTCGAGGTCGGCAAGGAAGCGCCGGAAGACCGCATGGTCACCGGCAAAGACGCCGCCGTGCTGGTCACGGTCGGGACCGTGCAGAGCGATCCTTCCGTGTTCGGCGCTTTTGAAAAACTCCGGAGTGCGTTTGCAGCCTCCAGGCATCTCGCGGTCGGCGGAACCGAAGGTGATTACGTGGTTCCCTGCGACTTGCCGGAGACTTCGCTGCAGCTGATGAAACACATGGCGGTCAAGCTGGTCCTGAACACCGTTTCCACCGGCACCATGGCCGTGCTCGGACGTATCACCGGCAACTGGATGAGCTGGGTCGATGCCACCAACAAAAAGCTGATCGACCGTGCCACAAGGCTGATCATGGAGATCGGCGGCATGGATTACCAGAGCGCCTGCATCAAGGTGTTCGAGGCCATGGAAACCATCGAAAAGACCAGAAAACCGTCAGACGAAAAAGTTTCGGCCGTCCAGTATGTCCTGAAAGAGCTGGGAAAATAACGGCCGGCAGACTCAGAAGCCGGAAAACAGATCGTCTTCCGCTTTCGGGGCCGGGGCCGTTTCCTTGCCGTTGAGCGTTTTCAGCCAGTCGGCAAGCGTCATGACCTTGACCCCGAGCTTGGCGGCTTTCACCGCCTTGGAGGAAGTCGAATCGGCTTCCGCGGTCACCAGCAGGGACAGACTTGAGGTGACGGAATCGGCGCTGTCGTAACCGTTGGCTTTGGCCAGGTTCTCGTAATATGACCTTTTTTCCGGCATTTTGCCGGTGAAACAGACCGTAGGACGTTCCTCGGCCGAATCGGATTTGGTCTGGACGATGGTGAGGCATTCGAGCAGTTCGTCGATCTCCGCCTTGCGCTCGCGCAGTTCCTTTTCGATGGCGCCGGCGCGTTCGGGTCCGATCCCTTCGAGGTTCGCCAGCTGTTCGGCGTTCATCCCTTCGAGTTCCTTCAGAGTATTGGTCTTCAGAATTGCTTTGGCGATATTGGGACCGATGCCCTTGATGTTGAGCGAGGCCAGCAGCTGATAATCGGGCGCGGTCCGGGCGGCCTGGATCTCCTTGTAGAGATTGTTGGCCGAAAGTTCCTGGAACCCTTCCAGACGCATGATGTCCGGCACGGTCAGATTGAAAATATCCTTGAGGTTCTTGACCCCGAGCACTTCGCGCATGCGGCGCAGATTCGGTTCGCCGAGCCGTTCGATGCCGATGTTCTTGACCGCGGCGAGCAGCCGCATGAGCTGGGTTTCCGGACAATCGGGATTGACGCAGCGCAGTTCGGGCAGTTCGCGGACCAGTTTCGCCCCGCAGGAGGGACAGTTTTCGATCACGCAGGGTGTGCGCGTTTCGCCGGGCTGGGATTCCACGATATAAGGGATCACGTCGCCGGCGCGTTCGACCGTGACCGTGTCGCCGATCTGGATGTCATGGTCGAGGATGTTCTGCAGATTGTGGAGCGTGACGTGCCGGATGGTGGTGCCGGTGATCTCCACCGGTTCGATCTCGGCCACGGGAGTGAGCGCGGTCTTGCCGAAACTCCATTCCACTTTCAGCAGTTTCGACTGCTGCCGCACCCCGCTGAATTTGAACGCGATCTGGCCGCGCGGATGGTGCGCGGTATTGCCCAGCGAACGCGAATAAGCCTGATCGGCCAGTTTGATCACGATGCCGTCCATAGGGTAGGGGAGCTGTTCGATCCGGTCGACCAGGTCCTGCCAGTCGGCGCGGAAATCTTTCCAGGTGGTCTTCCAGGAATGGAGCGAATAATCCACCAGCGTCAGCTTGGCGTGCTGGAGCAGCATCAGGGAAATGTCCTTGAGCCCCATGATCCCCGCGGCGGCATTACGCGAATTCTTGTAGGGTCGGCCGTTCCGGTTCATGATCTTCGGATACAAGGTGCGGAAATCGTCGGCGCGGATGACGATCTCGCCGCGGGCCTGTCCCTTGAATTCGCCGAGCGGCATGATCCCGGCGGGATGTTCGAGCTCGATCAAGGGAACTTTATCGGTGATGTTTTCGCCGGTTTCGCCGTCGCCGCGGGTGGCCAGGATGCCGCCTGACCAGCTCGCGGAAATCCCGTCGTATTTCGGCTGCACCAGAAATTCCTCCCGGTCCGAACGGACAAATTTCGACGCCCAGGAAATGACCTCGTCCAGCGAATACGCTTTGTCCAGCGAGAGCATGGGGTCGCGGTGGATGACTTTGCCGGAACTGGCTACCGCCGGCGCCTGGATCGTCTGCAGCAGCGGATGATCTGGGGCGAGTTCGGTCAGACGCCGGACCAGCTGATCGTATTCGTCATCGGAAATTTCCGGTTCGGCCTCTTCCCAGTATTTGCGGTTGTGATATTCAATTTGCGCCGCAAGCTGTTCGATGGAAAGTTTTTCGAGGTCAGTCATGCCAGTTCACCATTCCCTTTCAGCAGATTCGTCAGCCGGATCTCCGACCAGTCCGACTGATTTTTCAGTTTCACATACCAGGTCTGTTCCTGCGGCGCGGCGATGATCTGGAACAGGGTGCCGCCGACTTTGGCGCCGCCTTCGGCAATGGTCTTGTCCATGACCGCGCAAAGTTCCGGCAGACCGATTTTCTGTCCGCGGTCCAGATATTCCCGGGCGCAGCGGAGCAGGTTGGCCCGGCGGTTCAGACTGGAGGCCGCGCCGCAGGCTTCCGCCAGAGGCGTGTTGCCCCAATCCGGAGAAATGAAGTGATTGGTCGCCGCCAGCAGCCCCGACTCGTGCGGCGCTTCCGTGCAGGGCCGGACCGGATGCCATTCGAAGACTTCCGCCCGGACCGGATCCGCGGCACCAATCAGATACGTGCCGGCGGCGAGGCTGGTGGCAAAGTGTTCCCGCAACGCCGCAAAATCGGCGGAATCGAGCAGAAATTCCCACAGCAGCCAGACATTGTGGATGCGTCCGTTCACCACTTTGGCATCGGCAAAAGCTCCGCTGTTGAGTTCCAGGAAAAGACCGTTTTCATTCATCCCGGTGGTCAGGTAGAGGCAGCCGGCCCAGTTGAACATCGCCACGGCATTGGCGCCGTCCGCGGGATGGAACACGGCAAGCACGAGCGTGTCCAACAGTTCTTCGAAATCCGCCAGCCAGTCATAATTCCGGCCGAACAGCACTCCACGGTCCGGCGTATTTTCGCCCCAGACCGCGACCGAGGAGCAGCGGCCGCCGTCGAACACGTTTTTCAGGTCGCCGTTCAGCCGGTCCAGATAAATGATCTCGACCGAATTGACAATCCGCAGCTGTTCGGGCGTGAGCCCGGAGGTCTCGGCCATGCCGCGGTAAAGTTCGTCATACCGCTTGAGACCCGCGATCCCGCGGCTGCCCAGCTGTCCGATCCGGCTGAATCCCGCCGGATTCTTTTCCGCGAAACGGAGCACCCGGACGAGTTCCTCGCGCATCAGTGCGCCATACTGCCGGCCCATCTGGAACCAGGAGCCGCGTAGCTCCACTGCGGGGATGTTGCCGCTGAAGAATTTGCGGCCGTTTTCGAAATAGCGGTCATGCCGGATGGTTGTTATCATGGGATCTCCTTTTCCCGTAAAGTAGCACAAAGAGCATATTTTTCAAGCGGGGAAACGGCTCCTTGCCGATTTCCTCGTTTTTCCGATTGCAAAAAAAGGGAATCGGGTGTATATTGATATATTTGATGGAATTGACAAAAAAAGAGAGATCACAAATGAAATCCAAGAAAGATATCATCATCGAATCCTTCCGGCGGCACCTTACCCTGTCCCTGGGGAAGATGCCGGGGAAATCCAGCAGTCTGGACCTGTATCAGGCGCTGGCGCTGAGCATCCGGGACCTGATCATGGAACGGTGGATCGCCACGCGCGAGACCCACGATGAAAAACAGCCGCGCACCGTGAATTACATTTCATTGGAATTCCTGATGGGACGCACGCTCGGCAATGCGCTGATCAATCTGGACATCAGCGAAGATGTGGAAGCGGCGATGAAGGAACTCGGAATCAAACTTTCCGCGCTGCGCGATGAGGAAGTGGATGCGGGTCTGGGCAACGGCGGTTTGGGCCGTCTGGCCGCGTGTTTCCTGGATTCCATGGCCACGCTGCAACTGCCCGCATACGGTTACGGGATCCGTTACGATTACGGGATTTTCCGTCAGATCATCCAGAACGGCTATCAGGTGGAAGAACCGGACAACTGGCTGAGCCGGGGCAATCCGTGGGAACTGCGCCGTCCGGAACTGGCGCGTCCGATCCAGTTCGGCGGGCATGTGGAGAAATACGGCAATTCCCGCAATCCGCACCGCCGGCGGTGGGTGGATACGCAGGAAGTGCTGGCGATGCCCTACGACACGCCGATCCCGGGCTTCCGCAACAACACGGTCAATACGCTCCGGCTGTGGTCCGCCGAATCGCAATGCGGATTCAATCTTTCGAAATTCAACCAGGGCGATTACATCAGCGCCAATCTGGAAGCGGCCCTGGCGGGGAATATCACCCGCGTGCTGTATCCCAACGACAACAACTACGAGGGCAAGGAACTCCGGCTGAAACAGCAGTATTTCCTGGTCTCGGCCACGCTGCAGGATATCATCGCCCGGCTGAAATACTGCGGCAAGGACCTGCATGATTTCGACAAATTCTCCACGATCCAGCTCAACGACACGCACCCGGCGCTGGCCATCCCCGAACTGATGCGTCTGCTGGTCGATGTGGAAAACTTCACCTGGGATGAGGCATGGAAGATCTGCACGAACACGTTCAATTACACGAACCATACGCTGATGAGCGAGGCGCTGGAAAGATGGCCGGTGGCGCTGATGGAAAAACTGCTGCCGCGGCATCTGGAGATCATTTATGAAATCAATTTCCGTTTCCTGCGCCAGGTGTCGACCCATTATATCGGCGACAACGACCGTCAGACCCGCATGTCCCTGATCCAGGAAGGTTCCGAAAAAATGGTCCGGATGGCTTATATGTGCGTGGTGACCAGCGGCAAGGTCAACGGCGTGGCCGCGCTGCATACCGAACTGCTCAAACACGGTCTGTTCAAGGATTTCTACGAATTCACGCCGGAAAAATTCATCAATGTGACCAACGGCATCACGCCGCGGCGGTGGCTGCGGAAAGCCAATCCGACTCTGTCCGCCCTGATCACTTCGCGGATCGGCGACGGCTGGGTGCGCGATCTGAGCCAGCTCAAGAAACTGGAAAAATACGCGAAAGACACCGCGTTCCTGGACGAACTCGCCAAGTCGAAACGCACCAACAAGCTGCTGATGGCGGAATATCTGGAGACCAACTGCGGCGTCCGGGTCAATCCGGATTCGATTTTCGACGTCCAGGTCAAGCGTCTGCATGAATACAAGCGGCAGCTGCTCAATGCGCTGCATGCGATTTCGCTGTATCTGACGATCAAGGACAATCCGAAGGCGGACATCGTGCCGCGGACGATCCTGTTCGGTGCCAAATCCGCGCCGGGCTACTATCTGGCGAAACTGATCATCAAGTTCATCAATGCCATCGGCGAGGTCATCAATTCCGATACGAGCGTGAAAGACCAGCTCAAGATCGTGTTCGTGCCGAACTACCGGGTGTCGCTGGCGGAAAAGATCATTCCGGCGGCGGACCTTTCCGAACAGATCTCGCTGGCCGGGACCGAAGCTTCCGGCACCAGCAATATGAAATTCGCGCTGAACGGTGCGCTCACGATCGGCACCATGGACGGCGCCAACGTGGAGATCCATGACGCGGTCGGCGCGGAAAACATCTTCATCTTCGGCATGAACGTGGAAGAGGTCAAAAAACTGCGCGCCGAAGGTTACAATCCGGCGGATTTCATTGCCCGCAGCGAAATGCTGCAGCGGATCCTGAAACTGATCGAAAGCAATTTCTTCTCGCCGGGCGAACAGGATATTTTCCGTCCTCTGCTGGATTCAATGCATTCGGACACCTATATGACGGCGGCGGATTTCGAATCCTACTGCACGGTGCAGCGCCAGGTGAGCGAACTTTACCGGAAGCCCGCCGAATGGAACAGCCGCTGCGTCAGAAACATTGCCAACATGGGCGGATTTTCCAGCGACCGTTCCATTCAGGAATATGCGAAGAACATCTGGCATCTGGAACCCTGTCCGGTCGAACTGAAAGATTTTTCCGCCCCGCGGAAATAAGGAGACGATATGCCAAGCAGCAGCCGTAAGACCATTTATCTCAGCGGTCCGATCATGGACGCGCATGAGGGTGTCGCCCGGGAATGGCGTATCGCAGCCAGACAGCTCCTCGGCGATGATTTCCGGATCCTGGATCCCATGCGCCGGAAATTCGTGGACCGCCAGGTGGACAGCGCCAACGAGATCGTGGAATTCGATCTGCAGGATGTGCGCGACGCGGATATCATCCTGGTCAATTACGACAAGCCTTCCATCGGCACGTCCATGGAAGTGTTTTATGCTGCCTTCGACCAGGGAAAATTCGTGATCACGTTTTCGCCGTTCAGCTTCGAGAACTGCAGTCCGTGGATGGTGCGTTTTTCCACAAAGATCCTTCCCACGCTGGAAGACGCGTGCACTTATATCAAGAATAATTTCGGTCCCAATTGCGAGTAAAGGAGAATGCCGTTATGAAACTGACCAGAGAAATAGCCAAAGCGCTTCAGGAATGTATCGAGGACGGATTCGAATCGGTTTCCGAATTCGCCAAATTCGCCAATGTCAGCACCGATACCGTGACCAAATATCTGCAGTGCGAGACCGCCTCGATCCGGGCCGACACCTGGCGGCGGATCCAGCCCCTGCTGAAACTGAAATCCAAGAAGATCGAGACCCATCACAAGCCGCTGGAACTGACTTCCGATGAGAAGATCCTGCTGGATGCTTTCGCCGATCTGCCCGATGACGTGCAGCGGCAGAAACTGATGGAGATCATCGAGATCGCCAAGCGCTACAACCGGCGGAAACTCACCGCCGCGCAGAATCCGGCCCAGTAAACCGGATGGCAATCAACAGAGCCGCGGACTTCGGGAAAGCATCCGGAAATCCGCGGCTTTTTTATTGCCGCCGGACACACGGACGAACACGGACGGACACAGACTGACACGGACCCGGCTTTGCTGCGGCAAGCGGGCACGGACGAGCGCAAGACATGGCTATGGCGCGGGAGACCGGGTTTCCGCGAAATCATTCAGCCTGGAACAGCATCATCAGCAGTTCGCCTTTCGGAAGCAGGGTGCGGTAGATTTTTTCCGATTTGTTTGCTTCCAGCAGGACGATCTCCCGGTCCACTTTCGGATCGCCGGTCACGCCTGCTCGTTTATCGATGGTGATCCGGACCGCGAGTTCCTGTTCGTCATCCGGATTTTCCACGATCACCAGCACCTGGCCGTCCCGGGTATGGCAGGCGATCAGGCGTCCGGCGGAAATGCTGATCCCTGTCTGGGAGAGCTCGCGCATCAGGCGTCCGGCCGCGGTTTCCATGAGATCGCTGATGCCGGTGCGTCCGTAACCGACCTTCTGTCTGAGCCGTTCTTCCCTGACCAGATGCGGCGGCACGTTGAAGAAGGCGGCCGAGGCTTTGGCGTTGCGCTTGATCGTCAGCACGGGGATCTCGGCATCCAACAGGACCTCCGCGCCGTCGGCGATATAACTGCCCCGGCAGCGCGGGTCGTCACAGTAATCGCTCATTCCAGCGCAGAAATCGCCGGTCGCGGTGACTCTGGTGATATTCTTCATCTTGCCGGTGTCTTTGACTCCGAACAGGTCTTCGAGACCGTCCACGTTCTCATTGCCGACGAGATTGACTCCGGCTTCATGGAGTGAACGGATCTGTTTGAGCGTCTTTTTGGACATGCCGCGGAGGGGGGGCAGGACGAGCGTGTCGACCTGGTCCGGCGACAGCTTGTCCAGATGGTCATCGAACAGCTGGAAGCCGGCGCAGACGCCCGCCTTTGCCGCGCATTCGTAGATATACGGGACATCTTCCGAAGCGGTTTTGCGGGCATCGAGGAACCAGTTGTAAATCGTTTCGATCATGACGCTTTTCGCGGCGCGGCGGGAGGCATCGCTGGTGACATAGGCGGCACAGCGCACGGGGCGGGCGGCGGGATGTTCCAGCACATACGGCCAGATCTTCAGGATCGCTTCGAACCAGCGGCGGGTGAACCGGCAGGCCTGGAAGCCGCACCGGTCCCAGAAATGGAAACCGTCCGCCATCAGGTGACCCGAGGCGAAGGCGAAATTGGCGATCTGGCGGGTGAGCGATTTTTCCGAGCGAGCCTTCCAGCTGATCCCGAAAGGCGGATGCGCATAGAACACGGCGCCGTCCGGACAGCCTTGTTTGAGGCGTCCGCCGGTGTAGATCTCCGGATAGATCCGGCTGCCGGGCAGCATCATCAGACAGGAAGTCAGCATGTAAAGGCCGCGTTCGAAAAGGTAGCTGCACGAGATGGGATAATCCTCGAACTGCCAGAAGGCGGTCAGGTCGGAGTTGATCTCGGTGTTGCAGAGCATCCGGACCCCTTCCGGGCCTTTGAGATGACCGGCGTAAATATGGAACGGACCGTATTGGCCGATTTTCAGTCCGGGATTTTCCTTACGGAGTTTCGTCAGGATCTCCCGGGTCATTTTCCCGACCGCCTTATTGACATAGTCCTGCCATTCCTCCCAGTATTTTTCGAAAACTTTCCGGGTGATCTCAATGGGCAGGATTTCGCCGGCCTTAAGAATTTTGCGCATGGTGCGCAGATCGAATTCCGGGTCCTTGACCGTGCTCAGGAAATCAATCAGGAATTCCAGCCGTTTGCCTTTGTAACTGGTTCCCCAGGTCAGATTGCTGCATGGGAGATGTTCGAAGATATTGACGTAATCGGCGGTGCGGATCAGGTCCATGTTGCCCTCGATGGAAGCATCGTCCAGACAGCGGCTGCCGATCCAGGCGAAATTCTGCCGGGCGTATGCCTTCGTGGTGGGATAAACGCGGTATTTCCGCGCCGCGGGCGGCAGGAAGTTCGCGCAGGCAATGTAGTGTCCGTTGTTCATCTGGGTGTTCTTCCAGGGATCGAAGGCATCGGTCATGAGCCCGCGCGTTTCCGTGCGGGAGTCGTAAAGGAACGGCAGGCCCGAGATCAGCGGCGGCGGGAGACTGCCCGGTTTGCGGCTCATGACTTCGAACGCACAGTAATCTTCCACCGTTTCCGCACTCGGATCGTAACTGCGCACCCGGAGATGCCAGAGTCCGCAGGGAGTGTCTTCCAGTTCCTCCACGGTCAGTTCCACCTGATTCACGGTGCGGATGCCGATTCGGACGGTGCCGGTTTTCATGGTGAAATCCAGCTGACGAACTTCGCGCAGGAAGGCGTCCTCCAGAATGACTTCATACATCGCGGGCAGTTCGCCGGCTCCGGTCAGCGTGATCCTGAATTTCGCCGGTTCATGTTCCATGAAATAATGGTTTTCCTGCGCGAATTTGACCGCCATATCGTAACGCGGATCGCGTTTCGGCAGCTTTCTGATGATCTCCTTGTCCGGCTGGGAGCGGAAACGGACCAGACGGGCGGATCTTTCCTCGACCGAAGCGCCGGAATACAGGACTTTCCCCTTCTGCGTGAAAACCGTTTCGGCATTGTCCATTTCCAGGTCGGGCAGGGTGTTGTGATGGTAATTCTCGAACCCGACAGCGAGGTCGAAATCCCCGGAGGGCTTCATGAACCGCACTTTGCGTTTGAACGGCCAGTCGGGTTTTTCATAAATGATCATGTAAAGATATTTCGGGGCGATCCCGGGCGGGACCAGCACGAGCATCTTGTCATACAGCACATGTTTGTCGGTGCGGTCTGCGGTGAGGATCTTCAGATATGGACGGGTCAGCAGGTCGGCACGGAGACCGTGGTAATTGCCTTCGCCGATCTCGGTTTCCGCCACGCCGCCGTGGAAGGAAAGATCGGCGTCGAGACAGTTGCCGTGATCGGTGAGCGTGACATCGCAGAAGATCGGATACCAGGTGGGGGTATCGGGCAGGGGAACGGTGAATTTGCGCGGCTTGCCGCTGGTTTCGGGCCGGCCGCCGGAGATTTCCAGACGCGTGATCTTGAGCACATCCCAGAAATGTTCGCGGGCGAAGGCGATCTTGCCGGTTCCCTTGCGGATCCTGAAGCTGACTTCCTGCCGGCCGAAGAGCCCGACCTTCAGCGTATCGCCGGAAACGGTCAGGCGGAAGGACATCTCCTGTCCGAACGCGGCCCGGCCGGCCGTAATTTTCCGGGATTCTTCCACAGTGAAATTGTTCAAGGCCGTGGTGCCGTATTCCACCTGGATCTCATCCGATTTTTCCGGATTCAGGAACCGCACGAACTGTCCGCGGCACGCTGCGGCGTCGTAGCGGAAACAGACCATGAACCCGAAATGTTCCGCGGCGGCGTAATTGATTCTGACGCTGAAATCGACCTGGCAGTCGGCGGTATCGGGGATGACGGGCAGGAATTTGTTGCCGGCGGAAAGCAGTTCCACGCAGCGGTCGCCGCAGGCGATGGCGGGCACGTCGGGCATATCGGTATTCTGTTCCACGAACCACCCGCCGGGCAGGCCGTTCACGGTCGTGGTGAAAGTTTCGGAATAAAGCGGACTGAATTTCTTATCGTTCTGTTTCATGCGGGATCCTCCGGTAACTTCAATTATGCTGAAAACTATACCCCGTTTCCGTCATTCTGCAAGGAAGAAAAGCTTTTTTTGAGCCATAAAATGTTAAAAAATAACATCGAGTTTCCGGCGTCCGCGCAGGCAGAAGAAAATATTATGTTTTTGCGGTTGAAATATCTGTTATAACAGTTATATTACACTGAAACTGACAGAAAGGCAGGGAATATGCAGACCAGTGAAGAAAAGACTTATTACAGATTGAAAGAGAAGATATTGGAGGGCGGGTTGCCGATCGGGAAATTTCTGCCGCAAAGGAGTCTGGCGGCGGATGTGAATGCGACTATCGTGACGCTGCGCAGTGCCCTCCGATTGCTGGAAAATGACGGATTGATCGAAAATGTGCCGAAATGGGGGGTTCGCATTCCGGAGGAAGATGAAGCCTCGCTGCGGGACCGATATTTTCTGAGGGAAGTGCTGGAACTGGGGGCATTGAAAAGGATGCTGGAATGTTACCGGGATGATGAACAGGTGAAAAAAGAGCTGCTGAAACTGGCCCGGGCCTGCGATGAGATGAAGCCGGAAAATCCGGATTCGTTCCGTGAATTTGCCGAGAAGCATATCAAGTTGCACAGCAAAATCGTGGAATACTCGGGCAGCAAACTGCTGATCAGGGAAATCGAACGGCTGAATTTCCGTTCCATGATGCTGACCAATTCCAGCCGGGGCTGGCTGCAGAGCAGCGACTACCGGTTCACGACGCATCACAGCGATCTGATCATGGATCTTTTCACGCTGCCGGAGTCTGAGGCAATGGAAACGATGCGGAAACATATCCGATACGGCTTGGAACTGGAATTGAATGTCATACATAAGGGCAGCGGAAAATGAAATTCATGATTCGGAGCGACATAGAGGGCGTGACTGGCGTAACGACCTACGAGCAGGCGGAAAAATCATCATTCGGGCGCGATATGCTGATGAATGACCTGAATGCCTGCATAGAAGGACTGCTTTCCCGGGGTCCGCAGGAAATAGTGATTTATGATGAACATACCGACGGACGGAACATCGATCTGAGCCGCCTGAACCCCGGGGTGAAGGTGATCTGCGGCAAACCTGCCTACCGTCCTGACTGGGGCGGGATCGATTCCTCATATGATGCGCTGCTGATGGTCGGATTCCATGCGAAAAGCGGAGTGCAGGGGGCGCTGCTGCCGCACAGTTATTCCCGGAAAAATCTGGATATCCGCCTCAACGGGCTTTCCGTGGGTGAAATCGGGATGGAGGCTGCGGTCGCGGGGGATTTCGGCGTGCCGCTGGTGATGATAACGGGCGATTCGGCCGGAATGGAAGAAGCAGAACAGCTGATCCCGGGAGTGAGAACCGCAGTGGTCAAGAAAGCCATGGGTGAATTTGCCGCGGAATGTCTGACGCCCATGGCGACGTATGAACTGATCAGGAAAACGGCTGAGGGTGTGCATGAAAAGCCGGACTGGCCGGCCCCATTCAGAATATCCGGACCGGTCGATCTGGAAATCGATCTGGCGGAATCGGAATTCCGGGAAAAACTCAAAGGGAAATACGGGCAGTATTTCATTTCGGACAGCACGGTCCGGCTGACGGATGATACGGTGACGGCCGTGTGGTCCCATTACTGCCGGATCAGATCGGAGGCATCGAAATCATGAAACTGCGTGAATATGTCAGACTGGGCATCAATCATCATCTGCTTTACGCCAACTGCATCGGTTCTCCGGCGGAACATCTGGCGACCATGAAGAAACTGCTGGCCGATCCGCGGCTGGAAATCGTCGATTTATGGACTCCGGCGGAGATCGTATCGGAAGCGGCCGCGGCGATCCGGGATTCCGGGAAAACGATTTATTACAATATCGGAGACCGCAAAGGACTGCCGAAACTCGGGACGGCTTCCATGGATGCGGGCATCCGGGCGAGGTCGCTGAAACAATATCTGGATGAACTGGGGTGCGCAAAAGCCTGCGGCGCGGCGAAAATCATCACCAATTCCGGTCCGAACGATCCTGTCAACCGGGATGCCTGCAAGGCCTATCTGCGGGATTTTTATCTAATTTTCTGCCGGGAAGCTGCGCCGGCAATGGTCATCATCGAACCGACGGACTGGGATATGAGCAAATGCAAACTGATCGGATCTTCGGCGGAAGCGGCCGAGGTGTGCCGGCAGGTCCGCCTGGCTGGGTATTCCAACATGGGCAGCATGATCGACATGTGCCATGTTCCGCTGATGCATGAGGATCTGAAACAGGCGGTGTCCGGCACGGGCAAATATCTGGAACATATCCATCTGGGGAACTGCATCGTGGACAAGTCGCTGCCGGAGTTCGGCGACCGGCATCCGGGGATCGGGGCCGCCGGCGGGATCTATGGAATAAAAGACCTGGCGGAAATGTTTTATCTGGGACTGAAGACCGGATATTTCACCAGGGAGAACCGGGGCTCGGCCAGTATAGAGATGCGGGTCCTGCCGGGCAAATCGCCGGAAGAGTGTCTGAATATCTATTATGATGCGGTCTGTCAGGCTTGGGAGCTGGCTGCCGATCGATATCGGAAGGAGAGGAAATGACAAAATCAGTTGTTGGTTTCGGAGAAATTCTGGGAGCAGTCCGTCCCGTGGGCTATGCCGCGTGGGGCGACCGGAATGACATGGTCATCCTGGCCGGCGGGAGCGAAGCGAATGTGCTGGCCAAAGTCGGCGGGCTGGCCGACGGCATCCGGACGGAGCTCATAACCAAAATGAAGGCGGACCTGATGGGCCGGCTGCTGCGGCTTGATCTGCAGAAATACCGGATCGGGATGGAGCATGTCATCTGGACCGACGGCGACCGCAACGGGCTTTGTTTTGTGGAACAGGGTCTGGGCCCGATCACCGCGGAAGGCGGTTATGACCGTGCCGGTTCGGCAATGGCGAACGCCAAGCCGGGTGAATTTGATTTTTCCATACTGAAAGGTGCGGATGCATTTTTCATTTCCGGCATCACGATGGCGTTGAGTGAAAACTGCCTGAAAAATTCATTTCTGGCGCTTGAAACCGCCAAAAAGTATCTGGTTCCGTCCTTTATCGATGTGAATTACCGCAATAAACTGTGGACTCCGGCCCAGGCAAGAGCCGCCCTGGAAAAGATGATCGACCAGGAATTGTTCCATGCGCTCATCACCACGGAAACCGATGCCAAGGTCGTATTCGGAGTGGATAAGGGTTTTGACGATGACCGGCCGATGTCCGAACTGATCGGCTGCACGGAGGAGATCCTGCATGCCCTGAATGAAAAAACCGGCGGAAAGATCCCGATCCTGGTCATGACGATCCGGAAACGCATCACCAACGAACGGGGTGAATGGAGTTCGGCGGCGCTGCTCGGCGGCAAAGATTTTGTCGCGGCAAAGCCGTTGGAATACGTCATTCTGGACCGTTACGGCGCCGGGGACAGCTGTTCGGCGGGAATCATCGGCGGATTCCTCGGTGTGCAGAGCGACAGTTCGATCAATGATCGGACACCGTTGAAAGACCGTATCCTGACCGGCTTGGAATTGGGCGGCCGGATGTCGGTCGTGGTGCAGAAAACGGTGAGCGACCTCGGTCCGCAATGGCCGGCGAAAGAGTATTTCAAACGGGTTGGAAAATCCAGGGAAATCTCCCGTTGAGTTCAAGACAGAAAATAACAATCAGGAAAGGAAGAGGTGTTTTTATGGATCAGAAATGCAAAAAGAACAAGATGGCGGAACGGGTGAATTTTACCCTGATAGAGCTCCTGGTGGTCATTGCGATCATCGCCATTCTGGCCGGGATGCTGCTGCCGGCTTTGAACAAGGCAAAAAATACCGCCCAGGCGGTCAGCTGCGTGAACAATCAGAAACAGGTCAATCTCAGTGTCCATCTTTATCTGAACGATTACAATATGAGACTGCCTTATGTCAACAATGATTCCGGAGCCGGAGCCGAGTATAACAAGGGGTGGCTGTACTGGCTGATCGAGTGGAAATATCTGTTGGACGACAATTTGAAAATCCGGTTCTGCCCCGCCGCGTCCACCGGCCGTCCCAAGGACAGCGGAATCATGTCCGGCAAATTGGGCTACGGATTTTTAGGGAATCAGGCCAATGGAACTTATTTTGTTCCCAAATTCCGCTGGGATATCAATAAAGGTCTTTATGGCTGGGATTTCAAGCTGATGAAAAAGCCAGGTTCGATCTTTTTCGGAGGCGACAGTTTCGCCGAAGTATCGACGAACATTGCCGCTGACGGTTTGGCTCAGTATTGGGTGATCTCCCTTGCGGTCCGCGGACCGTATGCGATCCATTCCGGCAAATTCAACCTGATGTTTGCCGACGGTCATGTGACGGCAGTACAGCCGCTTGATTTGTATAAATTGATCCAGTCCGAGGAATACCGGTATCGCGGACCTGTCCATTATACCCTGCCGAAATATACTCCGGTCCTGCTGGGTAATTGGTCTTTTGACGGCAATTGATACATTCACCGGGGATCTGCTGCGATGAAAAAAATATTATTGCTGGCCTTATGCGGAATCTGCCTGACGGTATTCCCGCAAGAGATTTCCTTTGATGAAAACCTGAGCGGCTGGGAAAAGAGAGGAAAAAACATTGCCTCGGATCCGGTGATCAGAACCTCACGGAATTATTCATTGCGGCTGGGCAGCGATTCGACAGTGACCCGGAAACTGAAACTGGATCCGGAAAGCGAATACGAGATATCGTTCAATATCCGCGGGAAAGGGATCCGGTCCGGATTGACTGAAGATGGAAAAAAGACCGCCGCTTTCATGATCCTGCGAGGCAACAGACGAGGGAATCTGCAGGGCAGTTTTGAAACCGGGACTTTTGACTGGAAAAGAAAAAAGAGCCTGTTCGCCTGCGATGTCCTGGGAACGACGGAAGTCACCATGGCGCTGGTGATGCGCGGCAAAGGGGAAGTCTGGTTCGATGATATCAGAATCGTAAAATTGAATTCGAACACGGCAAGATCCGCGCAATATTTCCGGCAGGCTTTTACCCGCGATCTGAAAGCCGCGGCAGTGGTACCGGGCGGCACGTTTGGATTTTTCAACCCGGGGGAACCGGTAAGCTTCTCTTTCCTGCTGGATCCCTGGCCGGAAGGGCTGCAATTCAAATGTCTGGTCAAAGATGAAAGCGGGAATCAGGTCTTGAGCCAGCCGCTGAAGAAAGTCGGAAAAACCTTCACGATCCCCGGACAGGTCCCGGGCTATTATGTGGCGGAATTCGAATTTTACCTGAAGAATAAGAAAATCCACCGGGTCCAGAGTGCGTTTGCCGTCAATCGGCCGATCCTCAAACGGGATCCGTTTTTTGCCGGAGGTTTCGGTGCTTATAAGGAGTTTTCCGAAGGATTGAAACGGATCGGAATAGGGGCGGTCAATATGAAGATCACCTCAGCCATTCCGGGGAAAAAATACACTGCGGAACAGCTGGTCGAACTCAATATGCGCCGGGGTCATAAGCATTTCATCGATTCGGGTGATTTCGTATTATCGGCAGTTTTTTCAGGAACAGCAGTGCAAAAGGACAATCCGTCGAAAGAGAAAGTCAAAGCCGGATTTCCGGTTTCCACCGATGCCTACTGGAACAACTTTGCCGAAGTGGCGGAACTGTATGTGAAAAAGAATCGGGGAAAGATCCGGAACTATGTGATACAAAGCGAGATCCCGTCTCAGGCCGGGCATAAGGAGCGGAACTGCGGGACCTTCACCGAAGCAATGTTCAATCTCATGGTTTCGACCCGGATCGTTTCCCGCATCGTCCGCAGGCTGGATCCGAAGGCGACGGTCTGGTTCGGCGGCAACAACCGGATGGAATATCAGAACAGCACCGAACGGATCGTGGCGGAAGACCTGGTCAATGACATCGACGGTCTGGTCATCGACGGTTATACGGGGAACTGGTATCTGGCTCCGGGCGTCGGATACCGTATCCCGGAAGAAAAACTGCTGGAATTTTATCAGCTGGCATCCAATTTGTCGATCCAGCTGAAACTGCCCAAAGGAAAATGGATCCGGAATGAGGAACTGGGTTATGCCATGCGCTACGGGGAACCGTTCGACGGCAAATATGCGATCCTCCAGGCGGCTCTTACCGCCAGAAACCTGATTTTGTCCAAGGCGTTCCCGGTCGAGCTGATGGAGATCCATCTCCCGGTACGGTATCTGCAGAAGGAACCGAAGAATGACGAGCGTTACATGGGATTGATATGGCGGCCTTGCTGGTATCAGGCGACCGTCAAAACGCAGGTCGTTCCTCTTCCCGGAGGGGCTATGTATGCAGCCGCGGCCTCGGAATTGGCTTTTGCGCAATGCCGGGACAAAATCGTCAGCGGCAGTCTTTATGCTTACGTTTTTACGAAACCGGACGGAAAATCCCTTGCTGTAATATGGAATACCGAACGGAAGCAGGATTTTCATATCGATCTGCCCTCGCAGGCGAAGCTGGTGAATATGTATGGCAGGGAATTCCAGCTGTCCAAGGGTAAAAACGTGATCCAGGCCGGTCCGGAACCCTGTTATCTGACGCTGCCGGCCAAAGCGGAAAAAACTGCGGCGTTGATGCGTGAGGCGGTAAAAAACAACACTCCCGAATGTCTGTGCCGGGCCTACTATGATTCGGTTTCCCGGATCAGAGTTTTTGTCCGGAACCAGACCGACCGGACGCTGCGGGGAAAACTGGTGTTTCCGGCCATGAAAGATCGAACGGTCTCTATTCTGCCGGGAAAAGTTTCATCTTTCCTGCTGCCGGTAAAATCGGCGGGCAAACTGATCTCCGATACCGGGAGGGAATATCCGGTTCCGCTGGAAAAGCTTTCGGTTTATCCCGTAAAAAAAATCCCGCACAAGCCGGTTTTCAATGGAACGGGTGACTGGCTGAAAGGTTTGCAGTCCGGATCGCTGGGATATCCGGATGCGATCCGTCCCAGCGATGCCCTTCAGGAGGAACGCTGTTATTTCAAGACGCCGGGAAATCCCAATGGCCACAGTGTTTCCGCCAGATACTGGACCGCCTGCGATGATGAGAATTTTTATCTGGCAGTTGAAGTGGATGATCCGGTGCACCTGCAGCGGTATGCCGGAGCCCGGATCTGGATGGACGACAGTATCCAATTTGCCTTTACGACGGAAAACTTTCTCCCGAAGGAATTCCGTTCTGTTTCCGACCTGGATCCCGGCACCGTATTCAACTTCTGTGCGGCACTGACTGCCAAAGGTCCGGAATATCGTAAGATGAATGGCCCGGATGCCGGACTGAAACCATATCCGGCAGCAATCACCCGCAAAAATGGCAGAACGTTTTATGAAATTGCGGTCCCGTTCAAAGCCCTGGGCGGTCGTCCGAAACGGTTCGGTTTTGTCGTTTTCGACAATAATTATCCCGAATTGAAAATTGCCCCGTACTGGCTGGAATTTTCACCCGGAGTGACCTCGCATAAGGATCCTTCCCATCTGCGGCTGCTGGAATGGAAATAAACAGTCCCATGGAGAAAATAAAATGAAAATCGCTTATAATCATGAGATGCTGATCTGCTTCACCTCGCAGACCCCCTATCAGAGTTATGAAACCGAGGTGGGAAAAGAACAATTCCGGGGATATGTCCGCGAATTGGCGGGGACCGGAGTGGATATCCTGATGTGTTGTCCGACCGCCTGGCGGCTTCCGCTGTATTATTCCGAGGTCAACCGGGTCTGGCAGACCTGGGGCCGCACCCATCGGGATCCCAATGCCGTTGCCGACTGGAAATATTTTGACAAAGTCTTTCACCGGGTCCGGGAATATATGCTGAGTCCCGATTACGAAGATCCGGTGGAAATCACCTTGTCCGAAGCCCGGAAAAACGGAATTTCCCCGTTTATTTCCTGGCGGATGAATGATCTTCATCAGACCCATTACAACGAAACTCGCGTCCCGCCGGTCATGGATGATCTCTGGATCGGTCATCCCGAGATGCGGCTGGGTTCCGGCAATATGAATTACATGATCCCCGAAGTCCGGCAATGGTATTTTGACATCTTGCAGGAACTGGTCAACCGGTATGACATCGATGGTCTGGAACTGGATTTCATGCGGTATCCGATGTATTTCGAACCAGCAGATACAGAAAAAGGGATCCCGGTCATGACCGAATTTGTCCGCAGCATCCGCAAAGTGACCGATGCCAAAGGCATCAGGCTGGCCGTCCGCGTTCCCGCCAGCCTGAAAAAAGCCATTGGTGCCGGGTTGGATATTGCCGACTGGAAAGCACAGGGTCTGATCGACCTGATCACGGTTTCGACCTACTACAAAATATCCCCGGAACAGAATATCGAAGAGTATCGGGATCTGCCGGGCAAAGCGGAAGTCTTCGGGGAACTGCATTTCATCACCTTTTCCGGCGTCGGGACGGAAGTGGCGCGTTTCACCACCAGAGAGATTTATGAAACCCTCGGCGCTTCCCTGCTGGAACGCGGAGCCGATGGTCTTTCCTTCTTCAATTTCGCTTATGTCCGGGATCATCATTTCAGCGAAGCGAGACAAAGATGCTACATGGACCGCGAACCGGATTTCAGCATTTTTGCCGATCTGAAAAACGCCGGACACCTGAAGAAAATGCCGCTCCATGCCGTGATGACTGCCGGACAATATCTGCCCGCCTCCAATTTCAAGCCGGTGGATTTTCAATTCCATTTGCCGCAGAGTGTCAGTGCCGGACGGTCCGCAATGTTCCGGCTGGAATTCAACCGGCCGGGAGCGATTTACCGTTCCATTCGGGTCCGGATCAACGGACAGGATCTGGTGCAGGTGCCGGGGTCCGGCGAACTGTTCCGCCCCTTTTCCAACAAGGCCCTGCCGTCTCCGGATTGTCTCTTTTTCTTTGAAGTGCCTGTACTGCTGCTGCATCAAGGCTGGAATGATGTCCATATCGAGGTCAAATATAATGCGGAGTTCGCTTTGGCAAACGGCGGCAAATACGTGATCGGGGCGGAACTGGCCGTTTATCCGTGATCCGTCCCTGTTGATTCTATACCCTGTATCTGACAATAAACCCTTGGCAAAAGGAACCGGCAATGAAGAAAAGCATTTATGGGATCCTGGCGGCATTCGCCATTCTGAACGCAGCGGCTGCTGAAGTTGTGCTGATCCGGGACGGAAAACCGGCATCGGAAATTGTTGTGCCGCAAAAACCGACCCGTTCCGTGCAGATGGCGGCATTCGAACTCCAGCATCTGATTTATCTGATCTCGGGCACCCGGCTTGCCATTGTCAAAAAAACGCATGACGGCATGCTGCCGATCCGGCTGGGACCCGCTCCCGGAGAGAAATTCTCCGGAGAACAATATAAAGTCAGTGTCCGCCCGGACGGCATTTCCCTGGCCGGAAACGATACGCAGGATTTCGGCACAGTGGATTATCAGAATCCACGGACCTTCCCGGGGACCGGCTACAACGCCCGGGATACGCCGCGCCATGCATTGAATTATCACTCCACGCTGCTGGCGGTTTACGATTTCCTCGAAAACTGCTGCGGCATGCGGTTCTATTCCTTCGGGGATGACGGGATCACTCTGACGCCGCGGAAAACTCTCACGGTCAAAACCATGGAAAAAAACTTCGAGCCGAAAGCACAGGCTTCCCGATATGCCGGAGTCGCTCACCGGGATTCGGTCAGGGTCACTACCGAAAGAGAACGGAAACTGCTGCAGCTCCGCTGGAGGATGAACACCGTCTACGGCCTTGTCAACCATACGGTGCAGAGTCTTTTTTTCCGTTACTGGGGACCATCCAGAAGATATGAAAACGTATTCGTGGAAAAGCGTCCTCAATATTTTATCCGCGGCTATGAAAAGATGCCGGTGGACCGGCATTGGGTCCAATATTATTCCCCATCCGATCCGCCTCCGGCCCAGATCTGCACCACCTGTCCGGATGTGGCGAAATATTTCGCTTCGGAAGCGCTGGCCGTTTATGAAGGCGCCGCTTTCAGAAAACCGCCCCTGACGGGGGTGTTGTACCGTTTCCTCCCCAAAATGGAGGGAAAACCCTTTTATTATCCGGTTCAGGAAAATGACAATCAGGACTTCTGCAAGTGTCCCGAATGTCTCAAGCTGTTCCCGGGGATCCGGGATTTCAACCGGCAGGCTTATGTTCATTTCGATTTCATAAACCGGGTTTCCCGCGAAGCGAAAAAGCTCAATCCCGATCTGAATATCGCCACCCTGGCATATAACAAATGTTTCGCTTGTCCCGATCCCCGTATTCTGAAATTGGATCCGGGCATCATGGTGCAGATATGTCTCGGCGTCCATGCCTGGATGCATCCGCAGATCTATAACCGTCAGCACTCCATCTACAAACAATGGATCCGGCAGGAAGGGAAAAAACGTCCGCTCTCAGTCTGGACCTATATCCTTTCTCCGGACGATGAAGCCAGGCGGAGTTACAATTACCGCAATTTCCCCATGGTCTTTCCATGGCAGGCCGGACGGATCTACAGGGAATTCATGGACGACGGGATCCAGGGCGTGTTCATCGAATTATGCACCAAGGTCAATCTGCTGGAAGGCTATGTCGCCATGCGGCTGGCTTTCGATCCGTCTCAGGATTACAATCAGATCATAGACGAATATTTCCGTCTGTATTACGAAGATGCAGCCGAACCGATGAAAGAATTTTACCGGGAAGTGGAAAAGATCACCTGGGACCCGAAAAACTATCCGGAAAAGGACGTGAATGATTATGTCAGACGCTGGATCTGGGGCTCGGTCTGCATCGGGATCCATACACAGAAAGTGAATTGGTCCCTGGGCACCCCGAAACGGATGGAGAAGCTCGGAAAAATCATCGAACGGGTCAAAGCCGGAGCGAAGTCGCCTGCAGTCAGAAAGAGAGTGGATGTTTTTATAAAAGACATCTGGGAGCGGGCTGTACAAGGCCGGCTGGAATATGATCAGCGTCTGCTGGTGGAAAAAGAACCCCCGCCGAAGTATTCCGCCGCCTGGCTGCCGGATCAGCAGAATTTGCCGAAACCGGATTTTGCCCGGATCGACTGGGATAATATTCCTGCAGCGGGAAGCTGGACCGAGCTCAATACCCGCGAAGTCACCGCCAACTCCCCTCTGGTGAAAATGGCAGTCACAGACCGGTTTTTCCTGATCCGTTATGAGGAAAAGGGTATAGTTCCTTCGCCGGAAGGGAAAAAAGATATGTGGTCCGACGGCATCGAACTGTTCTTCGGTCTTCAGGGGGATTATCCTTTTGACCATTATGCGGTCGGATACAATGGCGGCACAGCCGGTTACCGGCATACTTTGCATGACGGGAAACGGGTGCTGACTCCGTTGGACACGGCCGATATTCTGATCTCCGGCCGCCTGGCCGAACCGGATTCCTGGAGTTTTGTCCTTGCCATTCCCCGCAAAAATTCGCCGTTGGAAAAAGACGGGATCAAACGATTGAACATTATCCGGAACCGGCCGGATGGTCTTCCCTCGGCCTGGAGTTATCTGGCGCCGCGGGATTATGCCTCGAGCGCCTTCCGAATGGGTTTTGTTCATCTTCCCGAATCTGGAAAGACGGCCGATTTCCGGATGCCGGACGGATTCGCCAAAAAGAAAAACGGCAGGGATAGCTGGATGCAGAATGTGCCTTCACCGAAAAAAATGTCTGCGGTCAACGTTTCGGACGGCAAGGCGACCTTGTCCTGCAGCAGTTCGCAGGTCCAGTATATGGCGGCCATTTCGCCCTTGGCACGCTACGGCGACCGGATCGTTTTCGAATTCACCGCTTCCGGACATGGGAAAGGCGGAGCGGGCATTTATCTTTATTCGGCCGCCGGCCGCATGCCGGCGAAATATTACGGCTCCTCTTTGCAGTCTTTTACCGTGACGGAGAAACCGGTGAAATTCCGCTTGATCTTCGACACCGGCAAACTGCACCCGAAATTCAGAAATCTGGTTCGGGTCAAACCATGTCTTATCTCACAGAAAAATGCGGAAATAACTTTTTCCGGAGTGAAGTTCTCGGTATTGAACGGACTTCAGGATGGAAAACAACCGGAGTGAAAAATGGACTTTTCCAGAAAATATGATGTTGTGGTGGCCGGCGCCGGTATCGCCGGCTGTGCCGCGGCGCTGGCTGCGGCCCGGCGCGGATGCAGTGTCGCTCTGATCGAAAAACAGACCTTGATCGGCGGCCTGGCCACTTCCGGTCTGATTTTCGTCTATCTGCCGCTGTGCGACGGATATGGTCATCAGGTCACTTTCGGGCTGGCCGAGGAACTGCTGAAACGGAGTCTGAAATACAGCCCTTACGACCTGCCGCCGGATTGGGGCGGCAGCGGCATGAGAAATTACGCCCGCGGCAACCGTTATGAATGCTATTTTTCGCCGGCCGGTTTTATCCTGTCGCTGGACGAAGCATTGAGCGAAGCCGGAGTGGATCTGTGGCTTGAAACCGCGGTCTGTCAGGTCAATTCCGATGCGGACGGAAAAGTGGTTTCCGTCGAAGTGGAAAACATTTCCGGTCATGGGCTCATTGCGGCCGGATGTTTCGTGGATGCCAGCGGCAGCGCCCATATCGTCCGGAGGGCGGGCGGTACGGTTTCCACCGCCGAAAACACGCCGTCCGTCTGGTTCATCCAGAACAGTCCGGACGAAAACCGTTTTTACAATATTCAGGACACGGTCCATATCAAGACCCTCCATGAAAAGGAAAACCGGCTGATGCCCGGAGATTCCCTGCGCGGGAAATGTGTTACCGCTTTTACCCGCAGATGCTGGAGCCATATCCGGGAGTATTACGATCAGAGTTATGCGTCCGGCAAAAACCGGTTCCGGCATTTCCCGATCCAGCTGCCGGGCATGAACGAATTCCGGAAAATCGCCTCAGCCGACGGAATGGAAAAACTGGCCGATACCGATTTCGGACGGTTCCGGGAAAGTTCCATCGGACTGGCCGGGGACTGGCGGCGGCCCGGTCCGGTCTGGGAAACCCCGTTTGGCGCCCTGGTTCCGGAAAAGACCGGCGGCGTTTTTACTGCCGGACGGTGTATCGGCGCGACCGGGCTGGCCTGGGAGATCTTCCGGGTGATCCCGGCCTGCGCCATGACCGGTGAAGCCGCCGGCATTGCCGCGGCGCTCTGCGTCAGTTCCGGAGTCGATACCCGGGAACTCAAAGCGTCTGCCGTGCAGAATGAACTGAGGAAGAATAAAATCCCGCTTCATCTGGATGAGATCCCCGGGGCAGGAAATTCGCCGGATGCTCGTCCCATGGACATAAACGAAGGAATCGCCGGTGAAGATGCCGGTTTCAAATCAGGTGAGAAATGATGAATGCTTTTTTGAAAGTAACTCCGGAATCGGTCGGGATCAGTTCCCGCTCCCTGCTGAAGATGATGAAAGATCTGGGCCGGCTGGAATATCTCAACAGCATTATCCTGCTGCGGCATGGCCGCGTCTGCCTGGAATGCTGGCTGGAACCCTACCGCCGGGAAGTCCCGCATCAGCTTTTTTCCCTGAGCAAGAGTTTCACCTCCTGCGCGATCGGTCTGGCCCAGGCGGAAGGGCGGCTCCGCATTACGGACAAACTGATTTCCTTCTTCCCGGAATATGAGGAAAAAATAACCGATCCGCGGATGAAAAAGGTCACGCTGGAAGACCTGCTTACCATGCGGTCCGGCCACAAAGTTTGTGCGACCCGTTACATGACCGGCCGCCCGGATTGTATCTGCGCTTTTCTGGCTTCCCCGCTGGATACTGAACCGGGAACATATTTCGCCTATAATTCCGGCGCCAGTTATATGCTGGCGGCGGTGATCCGCCGGGTGACCGGAGAAAATGTCCGGGAATATCTGCTGCCGCGTCTTTTCGAGCCCCTTCAGATCTCCCCCGGCATCTGGGAATGCTGTCCCGCCGGCATCAACCTGGGCGGGTTGGGATTGTACCTGACTACCGATGATCTGGCCAAATTCGCCCAGCTGATCCTTCAGCATGGCCGATGGGGCGGCCGGCAGATCCTTCCTGCCGATTATCTGAAGGCCGCCCTGATGAAACAGGCCGATAACTCCATGAATGAAAATCCGGACTGGAAAACCGGCTACGGCTATCATTTCTGGGTTTCCCGCCACGGCTGCCGCGGCGACGGCGCATCCGGACAGCTGGCCGTCATTCTGGAAGAACACGATGTCTGCATCGCGGTCACTGCCTGTCTGACCCGGATGCAGGATCTGCTGGATATTTTCTGGGAAGACCTGCTGCCGGATCTGAAAGATGCCCCTTTGCCGGAAGACCCGGCGGCGCATCGCGAACTGCTGGATCATATCGGCACTATGAAGATCCCCGCGCTTTCCGGCTCCGCAGCTGAACCGCGGCCGGCGGTCCGTTTCCATTTTCAGGACAATTCCGCCGGGATCCGGCAATGCGAGATCTCTTTCGGTCCGGATCATTGCGCCATGACCTTTCTCACTTCCCGCGGGTATGAACAGCTGCGTGCCGGATTCGGTCATTTCGAATATTCCGTTCTGCAGCTGACCGATATCCTGCCGCATCCGGTGGCCGCCAGTGCGGCCTGGCTGGATCCTTCCACGCTGGAGATCCGCAGTTTCATCTGCGACGGCATTTACCGGGATGTCTGGACCGTGGATTTTTCACCCGGCAATCCTGAACCGCTGAAAAATCAGATGATCTGCACCTGTTTCCGGCCGGAAAAACCCCGTTTCCTGCTGGCGGAACAGTAATGACTCCCGTCATTTCGACACCAGCCAGACCGGCTTCCAGATGCCGCCCTGTCCGCTGGTGTCTTCAACCCGGATGATGATGTTCTGGACCGGACGGTTCCAGTCGATGCCGGAATTGATTTCCAGCGCGAACGGCGTGGACCAATCATTCGGGTTCTTGAAAATCCGCGATGCGACTTCTTTGCCGTTCATGTAGACCCAGCAGGATTCGTCCACCGCGCCGAAATAGAGGAAGATCTTCCGGTCTTTCCAGTCAGCCGGAATTTTGACCTGCGTGCCGTACCAGGCGATGCCGTCATAGCCGGCTGTCTTTTTCCGGATCTCCGCCGAAACCTGTTTGTAGTGTTTGTGCGGACTTTCCCACGGGGTATTGGTGCACATCAGCGCGCCCCAGCGGCGGACCTGAGCGATGGAATCGGCATACCATTTTTCCTTGATCCCCTTGTTTTCGGGGTCGAGTTTGAAATTCCAGAACAGCGGCGTTTTCAGGTAAGGCGGCTTGTAGTCCTTGAAATTCACGACCCGCTTGATTCCGCAGACGTCGCCGTAATACTGTTCATTCCAGGGCAGGGGATCGATCTTGTGCCGCAGCCGGAATTGCAGCAGTTTCAGCGAATCCGCATCGGTTTTCTTCGCAACGGCATTGAAAAAGAGCCGGGCATGTTCGTTGGCGAATTTCAGCTTCTCGATCCGGGCGCGCTCCTCTTTCGTCAGATCCCGTGACAGCGCCGCTTCCAGATATTTCCCCGCTTTGATGAAGTCGTTTTCCTTGTAATATTGTCCCAGACTCCAGATCAGACCGCGCCCGAAATTGAACACCTTGCCCAAATCGGCGATCTCCTTCTGATGCGGGACAATCCGTTTTTCCCAGACCTGTTCCCGCCAGTAGCGGAAATAGTCCGACACCTCTTTGGAAGCCGCGCCGAAAGACTGCATGTAATGTTTTTCCCAGTGTTCAAACGTTTTTTCCGGATCCTGCATGGCTTTCAGCAGCACATAATCGCTGATGCAGTCAAAAAAACCGTTTGCCCGGCCGCAGTCATAATCGAAGCCGATCGCACCGGACCGGTAAAGATATTGCCAGATTTCGAAAAAATGTTTTTCCGAACCGGTCGGCAGGATGGACAGATTGTAATAGACATGCCGGTTCGGGCGGTAGAAGAAATGATTGAGTCCCGCTTTTTTCCAGGCTCCGACATACGCTTCGATCCCCGTCATGGAGAAGTCGGTCGGCACGATCCCGATCACGAGGTCGGCTGCCGGCTTTTCCCTTGCCGGAGCCTGCTCCGTGGCATCGTATGCATACATCGACGCTTTCACGTCCGGACGGATTTTTTTCGCTTCCGCCAGCACCCGGTTGGCAAAATGGATATAGCGGTCCGCATACCAGTTTTCCCATTCGGTTTTCTTTTCGGGGACCACATCCAGCGCCGTGCATTTCGGACAGTGACAGGAATCCTTGCCGAGTGCGTCGTTTTCGCACAGGTTGATATACAGCGGGCAGCCGGCCTTTTTCCAGTCGGCAATGATCTGCTCTATCAGCCCATCGCAGGTGACGCACATGGCGATCGCTTCGGAACTTTTTCCTTGAAACGCGGCGACGTTATCGGAATTGCCCTTGAGACCGACCGGAGCTCGCAGTCCGTCTTTGCGCATGGCGAAAAATTCCGGATGCGTTTTGCTGAACCGTTTCCAGTATTTGGTGAAGGCATGTCCGTATCGGGGCTGGTTGTGGACCCCGGCACGGAGCCGCTTCTGCCAGTTTTGTGCCGTCCGGTCTTTGTAATACCGGATCCCGCGGAGATTCAGTATCGGATACCAGCGGCCTTTCAGATTCCGGATCCGCAGCCGGTCCTGGGGTTTGAACGCAATGTCTCCCGGACCCGGCCAGCGGACACCCAGCTCGTTTTCCAGAAAATCGTAAACCGCAAACAAGACGCCGTTGTTCTGGTCTCCATAAAAATACGCCGCGTCAGGAGTGATTTCCCAACGTGCCTCCTCCGGCTGATATCTTTCATCTGCCCCGGCGGGCGTTTTGCCGACGTGAAAGACATACGCACCTTTGCGGGTTTGTCCGGCTTTCTCGATAGGGATCGTTTTGCCGGTGATCAATTCCAGATGGGTTTTCAATTCCTTCGCGGCGGGATCATTTGTCTGCTGCGCGGCAATGACCGCTTTTGCCGGATCGATCAGCAGTTCAGCTCCGGCGCAAAAATATCCGGACAAAAGCAGCAGACAGGAAAACAAAACGTTGATTCTCATATCTGTTTTTTCCTTGACAATGTTTCAATTGGTGAAGGTGAAGATACCGGCCGTGTCGTCGCTTCTCCGGTTCGGCTTGAATTCGGGGCAATACCTCAGCTGTGTGGTGCGTTTGCGGAATCCGGCTACATGTCCGCCGAACGTAACGGTATTGCCGGTGTCGCCCGGATGCAGCATAAAAACCCCGTATGGCGAGTAATTGGACGGACCGGTGAAACTGATGGTGCTGGCATTGGAGGCGCTGTTGATATTGTCCCCCGCCCGGCTGGCGGAACCCGGGAAAGATGAAACCTTCTGATCACCGGCGTTGATGTTGGCGGTGTCGCCGAACACCACCGTGTCGGAAGATTTTGCAGCCCGGGATACCATCGTATATTTGATCATGTTGGCCTGGCTGACGCCGAAGGTCCCGATGGCCAATCCATATGTGGTATAATAGCGGGTCGCGCCGTTGTCCGGATACTGGCCGCTCACTTGCGCCTTGTTGGAAGGACAGGAGAAGATTTTTCCTCCGTTGATATATTTGAGTTCCTGGAACTGTCCGTAAAACGGCATGGGGTTGGTCCTGCCCTGCTGCCAATAATACTGGACGGGACACCAGGACTGATAATCTTCGCAGTAGAAGGCGAAAGCCAGATGCTGCTGTTTCAGATTGGCCCGGCAGGAGGAATCCTGCGCTTTTTTCCTGGCCGCATTGAGCGCCGGCAGCAGCATTCCCGCCAGGATCGCGATGATCGCTATCACCACCAGCAACTCTATCAAGGTAAAAAATCCACCGGTTTTACGTTTCGTTGATGAATACCCGTTCATGTTCAGTTTCCTTTCTGCAGTTCTCTGCGTATTGTCGGTTGTCTGTGTTGAAAAATCACCGTGTTTTCCAATAATATATTTGCAATCCGGGAAAAAACAAGTATTGTATATAACAGTATATTGCCAAAAAATAAAAGGATGTGGCCATGTCCGAAACCTTGAAATTCATCTGCCGGAAAC
>Ga0265298_10001228_pt1 | contig 37924 bp, 36 predicted proteins | sample AusTroGonzalo_MG_3_FD_193486 | JGI IMG/M metagenome (GOLD analysis project Ga0265298, IMG submission 193486) | Bovine rumen microbial communities from tropical cattle in Woodstock, Queensland, Australia - Gonzalo_01 | ecosystem: Host-associated > Mammals > Digestive system > Stomach > Rumen ...
CCAATGTGATGGCCGAGATGCAGATTACTCAGGAGTATCTGGGCCACAGCAACCACATGGTCTATCTGCACCCCATGTGGAAGGAGTGCCTGGACAGCGATACATATCAGAATGGAAAGGGTAGCACAGTGGCTGCCGAAACAATGGGTAAGGTACATGGCAATACATCTATGGGTGCCATTGCCGGAGTAACCAACATAGGTGACAGCATAAACTGGTGCGGACACCACATGGCACAGTCCAACTGGTACGCATTCGGCCGTATGGCATGGAATCCGGACCTGAGTTCGGAACAGATTATAGATGAATGGATAAAGCAGACCTTCACAACTGATAAGAAGTTTGTGGAGCCGGTGGCCAAAATGCTGCTGGAGTCACGTGAGGCTTGCGTCAAGTATGAGATGCCTATGGGGCTGCACCACTGTTTTGCAGGAGCCGGACATTACGGTCCCGGCCCTTGGGAAGGTGCATCGCGTCCTGACTGGTCGCCCATGTATTACCATAAGGCAGCTGCCGACGGAATAGGTTTTGACCGTACCTCCAAGACCGGTACCGATGCCGTAAGTCAGTATCATGAGCCGCTCCGTTCTCTCTATGACAATGTGGAGACATGCCCCAAGGAACTTATACTGTGGTTTCACCATCTGCCTTGGGACTATAAGATGAAGAGCGGACGTACCCTTTGGGATGAGCTCTGCTACACCTTTGAGGAGGGCATCAAGGAGGCTCGCGGCTTTATCCGCACTTGGGAGAGCGTTGAGAAATATGTTGACCCGTACCGTTACAGTCAGGTTCATGACAAGCTGGTACGTCAGGCTAAGGATGCCATCTGGTGGCGCGATGCCCTGATGCTCTATTTCCAGCAGTTCTCCAGGATGGAGATTCCGGCCGATTGCACAAAGCCTCAGCATACACTGGATGAACTTCGCAGTTTCCGTCTGCGTATATCCAACTATGAGACTCCTGCGTTGGACAAACTTCCGGATTATACCCTGGATTGATAATTCCTAATGACATCAATTATTATTAACCTATTTATTTATAAAAAGCTATGGCATCAATTTCTGATTTGATCTTAAAGCAGGTGACATCATCTGCTGGTAAAATTGACATTCCCGCAGGGATTAAGGACAAGGTTCTGGGTGGTCTTTCAGACTCAATATTAGGCAGTCTTACGCAGACGGCAGCCAAGACAGGTGGTATTGACATGATAAAGGAACTGGTCACAGGCAAGACCAAGCCCGCAGCAAGCCCTATCACATCTTTGGCAACCAATCTGTTTACAAAGAATATACTGGGTAAGATGGATGTCGGTTCATCCGCATCGGCACTCACAGGTCTTATTCCTGGTGTACTGGGTAATTTGTCATCATTCATCAAGGATCAGGACGGCGACGGTGATATAGACCTTCAGGACTTCCTGGCAGCCCTGAGCGGTGGCAATGGAGGCATTCTCAAGTCAGCAGGTTCACTTTTGGGCGGTCTTGGCGGCCTCTTCAAGAAGTAATCCGGTTGCAAAAAAACTAATAGAATGTGAATATTGATAAAAAACTCGCTATATTTGCAGCATCATTTACTAATTTAAAAGATAAAAAATGAAGAAATTAATGATTATGGCAGTAGCTCTGCTCACAGCAGGAATTGCCAGTGCACAGATTACTTATTCAATCGGTTACATCAACACCAGTTCTAAAAGTGAAACAAAGTTTGGTGGTATTACTACTACCAGCACAAGCCAGATGAACGGTTTTACAATCTCTGTTGATGACAACATCAATCTGGCCGGTGACCTTAATGTTGCTCCCGGATTAGGAATGGATCTGTCTTTCAGAAAGGACAATGGCATAAATTATAATAAGTTCGGAATCTATATTCCGGTTGATTTCAACTATGGTTTTGCTCTTGGCTCAAACCTTAAGTTGTTCATTTTTGCAGGTCCTACTTTGGATCTTGGACTGATAAGCAGCGCCAAGGACGGTAATGGCAATAAGGCTAACTTATATAAGGAGAATGAAGGAAACATGAGCCGCTTTGATCTTCTTCTTGGTGGTGGTGCTTGGGTTACTATCCAGGACCAGTTCCGTTTCAAGATTGGCTATAAGGCTGGCATGCTGAATACCTGCAAGACAGACAATGTTACTGTAAAGAACAATGTTCTCTCAGTATCTGTAGGTTACATTTTCTAAAACAAATTCTTACTTAAATAAAAAATGGCGTCCATTCGGGCGCCATTTTTTTTGGCTCGGAGAGCCCCCTGTTTCCGTTAGGAAACTAAAAAGAGGTGGGACAACAGTCCCGCTTTAGGCTCGAAGAGCCGAAAGCGGGACTCGAACCCGCGACCTACGCATTACGAATGCGTTGCTCTACCAACTGAGCTATTTCGGCTGATTTCGGCCGCGAAGGTAGTCATTTTCCATAAAACAAAAACTTAGTTTTCCCGTCTTTTTAATAGATACGTCGTTAATTGCAGCATAATTTGGCTGTGTCGGCTTTTTTGAGTTATTTTGCACCTTATTATAGGCATGGTTAGTAAGTGCCTTTAACTAATAATTGAAAGTGATGAAATACGCATTGGTGACAGGCGGTTCAAGAGGCCTTGGCCGCGCAGTGTGCATTAAGCTTGCAGAGCAGGGGTATCCTGTTCTCATTAACTATAAATCCAATTCCGATGCCGCCCTTGAGACCAGGCGGCTTGTGGAGGAGGCAGGTGGCCAGGCTGAACTTCTGCCGTTCGATGTCTCTGTCCAGCAGGAAGTGGAGACTGCCATTGACAACTGGCAGGATGCACATAAGGATGATTACATTGCGGTTCTGGTCAACAATGCCGGAATACGCCGCGACAACCTTATGGTCTTTATGCAGGACGATGACTGGAACAGTGTATTGAATACGAATCTGAACAGTTTTTTCTTTCTTACACGTCGTCTGCTCAAGAACATGCTTTCCAAACGTTGGGGCAGGATAGTGAATATGGCATCACTGTCCGGCATTAAAGGCCTGCCCGGTCAGACCAACTATTCGGCCGCCAAGGCTGCTCTTATAGGTGCCACAAAGGCCCTGGCACAGGAGGTTGCCGCCCGTAAGGTTACCGTCAATGCGGTTGCTCCAGGATTTATTGCAACCGATATGACCAAGGAACTGCCTGAGGATGAACTCAAGAAGATGATTCCGGTAGGACGTTTCGGCCGTCCCGAGGAGGTTGCCGCTGCTGTAGGTTTCCTGGCTTCTGATGAGGCTGCCTACATTACCGGTGAGGTGATATCGGTCAACGGAGGCCTTTACACTTGATTTTGGAATAGTTTAATGAAATCGATATGAGAAAATTTCTTGTTTCTTTATTGTTTGCTGCAATGGCTTTTACGGCCAACGCACAGGATGTAAATAACGGAGTACGTGTTCCCAGCGGTTATCAGGGCCATCTGGAGTATTCAAACCTGTTCTATTTCAATGGCTTAGGTACGGGAATGGATATTTCTACAACTCATGGTTTCTACTACACTCCCAATATGTTTGTAGGTTTGGGTATAGGTGTTCATGTTGCTCCAGGTGACGGATACGTTCCGGTATATGCTGCAGCCAAGTACGTTTTCAATTACAGGACTAAGGTGTCACCGACAGTTCAGTTTAAGATGGGATCGTTCTTCCATGATGGTGCAAAACCTTATGGAGACCTGTCATTCGGTTTCAGGTTTGCATCGGACCACGATTTTGCATTCTCAATTCAGGCTTGCGGTTCATTCTTTGCACCGTTTGACTATACAGAGAGTTATTGGGACAACACTACCGACAAACATGTCACAACCACAGAGCGCAGGAACCTGTCCAGCATAGGTCTGCGTCTGGGTATAGAATGGTAATAACATAAAATACGGATGGGAAGAGTCGTTATATCGGGAATGGGAATCTGGAGTTGTCTGGGTCAGGACATTGACCAGGTACGTGATTCCCTGTTTGTAGGTAAATCAGGTATAGGTTTAGAGCCGATACGTAAGGAATACGGTTACAGGTCAATGCTGACAGGTATTGTGCCCAAACCTGTGCTCAAGGGTTTGCTGGACCGCCGGACACGTGCCGGAATGAGTGAGGAGGCTGAGTATGCATACATGGCATCGGCCCAGGCATTCCGCGGTGCGGGTATTGATGATGACTACCTGCTCAACAATGAGGTGGGGGTGATATTCGGCAATGACTCCAGTGCAGAGCCGGTAATAGAGACCGCCCGTATAATGAGTGAGTACCGTGATTCAGCCATGTGCGGTTCAGGACTGATTTTCCAGTCCATGAACTCGACGGTGAACATGAACATGAGCACCATATTCCATCTGCGTGGCATAAACTTTACCGTGAGCGCGGCATGTGCAAGCGGTTCACATGCCATAGGATTGGGATTCATGATGATTCAGCAGGGCCTGCAGGATATGGTTCTTTGCGGTGGAGCCCAGGAGACCAACCACATGTCCATGGCATCGTTTGATGCGCTTTCAGCTTTCTCCATACGTCATGACGAGCCTCAAAAGGCATCGCGTCCGTTTGACCGTGACCGTGACGGGCTGGTGCCCAGCGGTGGTGCTGCAGCGGTGGTTCTTGAGGATTATGACCATGCCGTAAAACGCGGTGCGCACATACTGGCCGAGGTTCTTGGCTACGGATTCTCATCGAACGGCACCGGAGGCATATCGCAACCCAATTCCGATGCATCATATCTGGCCATGACCCGTGCTCTTGACCGTGCCGGATTGCTGCCAGACGATATAGATTACATAAACGCCCACGCCACATCCACTCCCCAGGGCGATATGTATGAGGCTGTGGCTCTGGCGCGCCTGTTTGAGGGCCGCAAGGCATTGGTAAGCTCTACCAAGTCCATGACGGGGCACGAATGCTGGATGGCCGGCGCAAGCGAGATTGTCTATTCCACAATAATGCTCAACAACGGTTTCGTGGCTCCCAACATAAACTTTGAGAACCCTGATGAACAGTCTGCCAAGCTGAATATTGCAGCAGAGACTAAACAGACTGAACTTAAGACCATACTGTCAAACAGCTTTGGTTTTGGAGGAACCAACAGCGCACTTGTAATAAGAAAGATATGAATCTGTCACCAGCCTTGAAGGAGGCATACACCAAGGAGCACCTGAGCGCCCGTGACGCACAGCGTCTGGCGGAGTTCATCGCATGGGGCCCCATTGTTTTCCAGACATCACGCCTTATGGTCAAATTCGGTATACTGGACCTTTTGCGTGACAATATTGACGGGCTTACACAGCAGGAGATTGCCGATAAGACCAATCTGTCGCTTTATGCGGTCAAGGTACTGACTGAAGGTTCCTTATCAATAGGAACAGTTCTGCTGGATCCGGAGACTGACCGTTTCAGCCTGTCCAAGACCGGCTGGTTCCTGCTTACGGACCCCGCCACACGTGCCAATATGGACTTTAACCATGATGTGAACTATGAGGGCTGGTTCAAGCTTGAGGAGTCTCTGCTGGAGGGCCGTCCCGCAGGTTTGGAGCACTTCGGCAGCTGGCCTACGGTTTATGAAGGCCTGTCACAACTGCCGCCTCAGGTGCAGAAGAGCTGGTTCGGATTTGACCATTTCTATTCGGACCACTCATTTGACGAGGCTCTCAGGATAGTTTTTGACGGAGGACATACTGAGTCACTTGTAGATGTGGGCGGAAACACCGGCCGTTGGGCTCTGCGTTGTGTGGATTACAGTGACAAGGTCAAGGTGACCATAATGGACCTGCCGCAGCAGCTTGAGATGATGCGTGCCCAGACTGCCGGCAAGAAAGGTGCCGACCGTATCGAGGGATTCGGAATCAACCTGCTTGACTGCAACTCAAAGTTCCCAGAGGGCCGTCATTTCGATGCCATCTGGATGAGTCAGTTCCTGGACTGCTTTGCCGAGGATGAGATACTGAGCATACTGACCCGTGCCACCGCAGCAATGGATAGGGACACGCGTCTTTACATAATGGAGACATTCTGGGACCGCCAGCGTTTTGAGCCGGGTGCATTGTGTCTCACCATGACAAGCCTCTACTTTACTGCCATTGCCAACGGAAACAGCAAGATGTACCATTCCGAGTGCATGGAGCGTCTGGTGGAGCAGGCCGGCATGAAGGTGGAGCGCATTCACGACAACCTGGGGCAGGGTCACAGCATCATGGTATGCAAACTTAAATGAACAGAAAATCAAACAAGTAAACATTATAAAAATGGAAAGAAGTGAAATTGAAGCAAAGGTCCGCAAGTTTATGATTGAGGACCTGGAGATTGATGAGGAGAAAATCACTCCCGATGCCCATCTTATGAAGGACATGGGAATAGACAGTCTTGATTTCATTGACATCGTGGTTATAGTTGAAAAGACCTTCGGTGTAAAGATCAAGAGTGAGGAGATGGCTGGAGTAGATACCTTCAGCAAGTTCTGTGACTATCTTGAAACGAAAATAGGCTGATTTGGCAAGACAAGGGGAGAAACCTGCGGAGTGGAAGGGCCGTACCGACGGCCTGCCGTGGATGATACGGTCACTTGTGGCAGTCATGAAAGTTCTGGACCGGAGGGCCATTTATCTGGTAATGGCGCTGATAGTCCCTTTCTACATGATATTCAACCGCAAAGGTTACAAGGCCATCTACAGGTTCTTCCGTCAGAGGTTCGGGTTTGGACCATTGAAATCTTTCCTTAAGGTCTATGCCAACCATTTCCGGTTCGGGCAGGTGATTGTTGACCGTTACGCGGCGTTTGCCGGCAAGAGGTTCCGGTTCGGGTTTGACGGGAATGACCTGTTCCTCTCTATGCTCAATGAGCCGGGCGGATTTGTCCAGTTGAGCTCCCACATAGGGAACTACGAGATGGTGGGTTACAGCCTGACATCGACGACCAAGAAGATAAACGGCCTGTTCTATGGAGGGGAATCGGAGGTGATGATGGATTTCAGACGCAAGATACTGAGTATGCACAATATAGGGCTTATAGAGGTGAACGGCAGCATGGATCATATATTCCAGATGAATGCGGCCATTGACCGTTGTGAGATAGTCAGCATGACGGGTGACCGTATGCTGGGTTCTTCCAAGTCCCTCAAGTGCAGCTTTATGGGTGCCGATGCCAGATTCCCAATGGGGCCGTTTGCTCTGGCCGTACAGAAGGACGTGCCTGTAGTGGCGGTGTTCTGCATGCGCGGCAAATGGGGTGTCTATAATGTCTATGTACGTAAGATAACCTGTAATCCCGGACTGCAGCCCAGAGCCTCCATGCAGGATATGGCGCAGAAGTTCGCGACAGAACTGGAGAGTATAGTGCGCATGTATCCTACGCAATGGTTCAATTACTATGACTTCTGGAACGCCTGATATGAGTGACTTTTCAAAATACGGTATTCTTGAGCTGATTCCGCAGCGTAGGCCGTTCGTTATGGTGGATAGCCTTACTTATTGCGACTTAAGCATAACCAGGACTCAGCTGGAAGTCAGGGCTGACAATATCTTCAATGACGGAGGCCGTCTGTCAACCGCAGGAATATGCGAGAACATTGCACAGACATGTGCCGCCCGTCTGGGCTATCTCAGCCTGACATCGGGCCAGTCTGTGAAATTAGGGTACATAGGTGCGATAAGCAACATGCAGGTCTTTAGGACACCAGTCACTGGCGAAACAATGGTTACTGAGATAATAGTACTGCAGGAGGTGTTCAACATAACGCTTGTACACGCTGTGGTCAAATGCGGTGATGAACTGATAGCGCAGACAGACCTCAAGATTGCCTTGGGCGAAGATGCTGCAAAATGAGATGATGCTATGAAAGAACTTAAAGAGACAATACCGTTCCGCGTAAGGTTCAGTGAGGTTGACTCCATGAACATTGTATGGCACGGTTCGTACCCCCTCTATTTTGAGGATGCCCGCGAGGCTTTCGGCCGCAAGTACGGGCTGGGGTACTATGACATATTTGACAACGGATACTACGCGCCTCTTGTGGAACTGTCGTTCAAGTACAAGAAGCCTATAACATACGGCACTAAACCGGAAATCACGATCATGTATCGTCCAACCGATTCGGCCAAGATAGTGTTTGATTATGAGATAAGGGACTCTGCAGACGGTGAGTTGCTGGCCGAAGGCCATTCAGTACAGGTATTCATGGACCGCAACTACCAGTTGGTATGGGCCAACCCGGAGTTCTACGAGGAGTGGAAAAAGAGATGGCAAGAGTGATAGAGTGCATAGCGGACAACGTGGTTTCGCCGCTTGGCAGGACATCGATGGAGAATTACGTCAATGTCAAGGCCGGGTGCAGCGGGCTGGCACGTTACGAGGAGATGGACAGGGTCAGCTCCCCGTTCATGCTGTCACGCATGGACCGCTATCTCATGGATGAACTCTGCATAGGACTTGGCATTCCTGACGGCAAATATACATTCTTTGAGAAGATGCTGCTGTCCAGTAGCATACAGGCCGTAAGAAAGTCGAGCATAGACCCGTCATCTGACAGGGTGCTGTTCATCATCTCAACCACAAAGGGAAATGTGTCGCTGCTGGACAGGGACGTTAAGGGATTCCCGCATGAGAGGGTACTGCTTGGCAAGTCGGCAAGCATCGTTTCAAGCTATTTCGGCAATCCTAACGCACCGGTAGTGGTTTGCAATGCCTGCATATCTGGCGTATGCGCACAGATTGAGGCCATGCGTGCCTTGCAGAGCGGCCGATATGACTATGCAGTGGTAACCGGCGCCGATGAGCAGTCACCGTTCATAATATCGGGATTCCTCTCATTCAAGGCGCTTACAGATACTCCATGCCGTCCGTTTGACAAGGACCGCACCGGACTCAACCTGGGTGAGTGTGCCGCAACGGTGGTGCTTAAGGCATCGGACGCACCGGCTTGCGGCTGGGTGCTTGAGGGCGGAGCCATACGTAATGACGCCAATCATATTTCAGGGCCGTCCAGAACAGGCGAGGGGAGTTATCTTGCCCTTATGGAGGTCTTGCGCAAATGCGGTAGTGAGGGGCTGGCTTTTGTGAACGTGCATGGTACGGCAACCGCCTACAATGATGAGATGGAATCCATAGCCCTTTACCGTGCAGGACTGATTGACGTACCTGTTACGGGATTGAAAGGCTATTACGGACATACTATGGGTGCGGCGGGAATAATGGAGAGCATACTTTCCATGTACGCCGTCCAGGACGGAACGGTGCTGGCCACACGGGGTTATGCGGAGCAGGGAGTGACCTATCCGGTGAATGTAAGCCCTGAAAACAGGCCTGCCCACGGAAACAGGTTCATCAAGCTGCTGTCAGGTTTCGGCGGATGCAACGCCGCCCTCAGTTATGCTTATTACAGTTAATGACGGATATGGAAAAGGAGAGGAATCTGAAATATACCGTCATTACTGACAAGGGAGTAACAGTATGCGGACGTGTGCTAGAACATAATCACACAGGTTCGGCCATGCTTACAGAGATATATCGCGCCCAACTGGGTGACTGGCCCAAGTTCTTCAAGATGGACACCCTGAGCAAGGTGGGCTATCTGGCAGCGGAACTGTTGCTCAAGGAGCTGGGCGAGCGCAGGCTGGAGGGCGAAGAATATGCTTCGGACCGCGCCATAGTGCTGTTCGGTACGACGGCGTCACTTTGCGCAGACCGAAACTATCAGGAAACCATTCAGGACAGTGATAATTACTATCCTAGTCCGGCCCTGTTCGTATATACGCTGCCCAATATTGTGACAGGCGAGATAGCCATCCGGAATCATTACCGCGGAGAGACGTCGTTTTATGTGCTGGACGGATATGATACCGGCAGCATGGCGTTTCATTTGCAGTGCGCTTTCCAGGATGATGTGACGGAGAGTCTCCTTGCAGGATGGGTTGACAGCACGGACAACGATGATTTCCGCTGTTTCTTCACGCTTATGGACAGGGCGGATGCATCGGACCTGAAGGGGCTTGAGAATGAATTGAAAGGAATAATGGATAACTTAAAATGATATTGAACTATGGAAGAGATGATTCTTAAACTGAAGCAGGAGATTATTGAGGTGCTTAACCTTGAGGATGTAAAACCCGAGGATATTGACAATGACGCTCCTCTGTTCGGTGAGGGTCTGGGACTGGATTCTATTGATGCTCTTGAGCTTATAGTTCTCATGGAGAAGAACTACGGCATCAAGCTGCAGGATCCTGCCAAGGGCAAGGAGATATTCAAGTCCATCAACGTGATGGCTGATTACATCCAGAAAAACCGTACCCGCTGATGGCTCAAAACAGGTCAGTGCTCATAACCGGCTGCGGCATAATCTGTGCCATAGGCAACGGTAAGGAGGAGGTGCTCAAATCACTTCTGGCTAACCGTACTGGTATAGGCCCGCTCAAATACCTCAAGACCACTCATACGGAATTCCCGGTGGGCGAGGTAAAGATGTCCGATACGGAGATGGAACAGGCAATGGGCATTGAGCCCGGAACACCCGTTACACGCACGGCTCTGATGGGAATGATTGCCCTGCATGAGGCGTTGGGTGAGGCAGGCCTGGACCGTGATGACCTTAAGGAGTGCAGTTTTGTGAACGGCACCACCGTGGGGGGCATGGACAAGAGCGAGCAATACTACACTGACTTCATTGAGAACGACACCCGCAACGAATATATCAAGACTCATGACTGCGGCTCCTGCTCGGAGATGATTGCCGACAGGTTCGGACGTTTCAGGTACATAACCACAATCTCCACGGCATGTTCATCGGCAGCCAATGCTGTTGAACTGGGGGCTGACATGATTCGTTCCGGACAGGCTGACATTGTGGTGGCAGGCGGAAGCGAGTGCATAACCAAGTTCCACCTGAACGGGTTCAACTCACTCATGATACTGGACCATGGCCAGTGCCGTCCGTTTGATGCGGAGCGTGCAGGCCTTAATTTGGGCGAGGGGGCGGCTTATCTGGTACTGGAGTCCGCGGAGTCCGCCGCAAGACGTGGCGTGAAGCCCGTTGCGCTGCTTTCCGGCTACGGAAATGCCTGTGACGCATTCCACCAGACTGCATCGTCACCTGATGGTGAAGGCGCATATCTGGCCATGTCAAAGGCTTTGGCCGATGCGGAACTGCGTCCGTCGGACATTGACTATATAAACGCTCACGGCACCGGTACTCCCAACAACGATGTGAGCGAGAGCCAGGCCATGAAGCGTCTTTTCGGTGATGCTATGCCGCCTGTTTCATCCACCAAGTCACTGACTGGTCATACCACCAGTGCATCAGGGTCGGTCGAGGCGGTCATCTGCATACTGGCGCTCCGCAACGGATTCGTGCCTGTCAATTACGCGTGGGCAAATCCCATGGACGATGGAATTGTTCCCAACATGGAACTCAAACCATCGCATCAGTTGCGTCATATCCTGTGCAATTCATTCGGGTTCGGAGGCAACGACTCTTCGGTCATACTAACGGCAACAGACTAAAGCAATGGTTCAGGATAATAAGATAAAGATATTGTCTGCCAAGCAGATATCAATCCAGAATCCGCTTTCGGAAGAGTGGATGGAGAGCCCGTTGGCATATACCGGAAGCTATGTTCCTGCCATAGACCCTGAGTTCAGGCAATTCATTTCGGCCGGCGATGCCCGCCGTATGGGAAAACTGCTCAAGCGTGCGCTGGCCACATCTTTGTCGGCATTGAAGGAGGGCGGTGTTGAGAACCCTGATGCAATAATAACGGGAACGGGATTCGGTAGCGTTGAGAATACTGAACTGTTCCTGGACGCAATGGTGCGTGAAGGTGAGCAGATGCTCAAACCCACGCAGTTCATGCAATCCACTCACAATACTGCATCATCACTGATAGGAATACATACCCGTAGCCACGGTTACAATTCCACCTATACGCAGAAAGGCATGTCATTTGACTGTGCACTTTATGACGCATGGCTTCAGTTCCGCTTGGGCAAGATTAAGACAGCTCTGGTGGGCAGCCATGACGAGATGACTCCCGTGTTTGCGGGATTCATGCGCAAGGCAGACCATGTCAGGGATTGTGAGATTTGCAGCGAGGCGGCTGTATCGGTGCTTATGGGTACAGGTCAGGATACTCCTGCATACTGTACCCTGGATGGCATGGTAATTCTGAACCGTCCCGATCCGGATGAACTGGCTGATGCCGTGCGCTCGCTTACTGACGGCAATGCCCCGTCGGCCATAATGACCGGCATGAGCGGAAACGCTGAAAATGACAGCTGGTACGGCTTTTTGGTTAAGCTGTTACCTAATATACCTCTGCTCCGTTACAAGCATCTGTTCGGAGTCAATTTCTCATCATCGGCCATAGGCTTCTATACGGCGGCCTGTTGCCTTAAAAAAGGACTTATCCCTGCCTGCCTTACAAATGACGGTAATGCAATCATACCTGAAGGCGGAATCCTTACGGTAAATATTGTCGAGGACAGGCACTATTCCATTTCTTTACTCAAACCGATATTATGTGGAGGACTTTAATACCGCTTTCCTTATTACAAAGCTTTACCCTGGCTACAGGTCAGATGATGCTTAAACTGGCTCTCAGGAAGATGGGCCACTATACCGGCTTAGGACAGTTCCTGGCAGGGGAGTGGACCAACTGGTGGTGGTACGCTTGCGGCACGTTGCTTTCCGGAGCCATGCTGTTGTGGATGTACATTCTCAAACACTTCCCTTTCAGCATAGCATATCCGCTCAGTTGCCTGAGTTTCCTGTTCGGAATGCTGGGAGCCTGGATATTCCTGGGTGAACCCATACCTCCCATACGCTGGGTGGGAGTGGTGCTGATACTTATAGGTGCTTACTTCATTGCCAAGTGAGAGAAACAATCTTAATTACACTGTATGATAGGTTGATTCGTATTTTTTGCAGATTTAATGAATATATAGCAGGTATGACAATCCGAAAACGATATTCTGTTATCATTCTGGTTATGCTTGTAGTCTCGGCACTTGTATATGCCAGGACGCAGAGCCAGAAGGAGGACCCCTTTGTGGAGCGCATCGCCAATGAATGTGCTTCCATTAAATCCATGAGATGCGATTTCCGTCAGGTACGTACCGTTCCGCTTATGGATGAGCCGCAAGAATCCAAGGGAAATATGCTCTACCGTCAGCCGGATGCGCTGAAATGGTCATATACGGAGCCGTTCGTCAACTCCTTCACTATAGACGGTGACATTATCTCTATAAACAACGGGGATGGTGATACCGAGGTAAGCGGAGAGGGTGCCCGTATGTTCAAGGGGATGGCTGGCATAATGTTGGGTTGTATGACAGGCGAGAGCCTACGTGACAAGCGCCTGTTCCAGACATCGGTAACGGAGCAGAATGGTGAATGGGTGGCTGTGCTTGTGCCGCAGCGCCGTGAGATAAAGCGCGTTTTCACGCAGATAGAGATGGTGTTCGACCCTGCCACATCACTGCTTAAAAGGTTGATAATGACTGAACAGAGTGGAGGCAGTACTGAGATAATTGTGAGTAACGTATCAATAAACGGCGATTATGACGCTGAATGGTGATTTCTTCACGATAGAGGGCAGGTTGCCTGCGCGGGACGGCATGGCCTACGGTTTTGATGTGCGCCTGAATCCGGAGCACTTCATATACAAGGCCCATTTCCCGGGGCATCCCATTACTCCCGGCGTGTGCCTGATGCAGATGGTGGCCGAACTGGCACAGGAGGCCGAAGGTTGCAGCCTTTATGTACGTAGTGTCAGGAACGCCAAATATACGGGCGTTGTGGTACCCGGTGACAATGCAAGACTGAGGTTCCTGTTTACTTCACGCACCGAGACTGAGGACGGAGGACTTAAGATACAGGCTTCAGTCACGGCACCGGACAGTCCTGAAATGTTATTTACCAAATTCTCTTTGACTCTATACAGGGAACAGATCTGATTTTCCGATGTCCGAGAACCGCTACTGCATAATAATTCCGACATACAACAACTGCCGTACAGTGGCGGACGTGGCACGACGCGCCCTTATGCTCTGCAAGGATGTGATTGTGGTGAATGACGGCAGCACTGACGGAATAGCTGATGTGCTTGAGGATGTGGATGTTACGGTACTTGTACATGACCGTAACCGCGGTAAGGGACAGGCTCTTAAGACCGGGCTCCTGTATGCGCGTGACAAAGGATTTACCCATGCGGTCACAATTGATGCCGACGGTCAGCATTTCCCCGAGGACATACCGGTGCTTATGGAGGCATCAGGACAGAATCCCGGCAGCCTGATAGTGGGATGCCGCAATCTTACCAGTGAGAATATGCCGCGGCAGAATACATTTGCCAACCGTTTCTCAAACTTCTGGTTCAGGCTGCAGACCGCTCAACGTCTGGACGATACGCAATCAGGATTCAGGATATATCCTTTGGACAGGCTTTACGGAATGTGGCTTGTCACTTCCCGTTATGAGGCAGAGCTGGAACTTATGGTGTTTGCCGCATGGCACGGCGTTCGCATGACAGGGGTACCGGTAAGGGTATTGTATCAGCCGGAGGGTGAGCGGGTGTCGCATTTCCGTCCGTTCCGGGATTTTTTCAGGATTACGGTATTGAATACGCTGCTCTGTTTCGGGGCTGTGCTGTATGCGCTGCCCTTGGCGCTGTTCAGGTTAATTACAGGTAAGAGCCATGGCTGATTTCTTTCTCCGCATATATGATTGGTTCAAATGCCGCAAGGGCTTGGCTGCGCTGACGGTGCTGGCCATAATGGCCATTTGCTTGATTTCAATGTGCCGTCTGCATTATGAGGAGGATATTGCCGGTTTCCTGCCGATAGACCGTTCCGACAGCCGTCAGACGGAGTTTATGGAGCAGGTTTCAAAGCAGAACAGCATTGCTGTCATATTCCGCGGCAATGATGTAATAGCCGCCATGGACCTGTTTGAGGAGCTTTGGTTTGAAAACGATACCTTAGGCCTTGTGCCCGACATGAGTGCCTTAGCCGATGAATCCATGGCGTTGGAGCTGATACAGTTCGTGCAGGAGCATTACGCCAGTTTTCTCACCCCAGTGGATTACCGCCGCATGGACTCGCTGCTTTCGCAGCCCGGCTATGTGGCGGAACAGCTTGAAGCCGACCGCCGGTCACTGCAGATGCTTAGCGGAAGCTTCACGGCAAATACCATACCTTATGACCCTCTAAACCTGTTTGGAGACATACTTATGGGATTGGGCGATGCTGGAGGTGGTGGCGGTTACCGTATGGTGGACGGCCATATAATGCACGGTACGGAACAGGCCGGCCTGCTGCTGTTTGAATCACCTTTCGGTGAAAGTGAATCCGGCCAGAACGCACAGATTGTGGAGCTGGTTGGGAAGACAGGCTCTCAGGTGGAAGAACAGACCGGGATCAAGGTTTCGTCGGTGGGCGCTCCAGTGATAGCCGTAACCAATGCCGACCGTATTAAGCGTGACAGCATACTGGCTGTGGGGCTGGCCGTGATAGGCATCCTGGCCGTATTGCTCTATTCGTTCCGCAGGTTCGATTACATATTCTGGATTGCCGCCACACTGTTGTTCGGGGCGGTATTCTCACTTGGACTTATAGGCTGCATCAAGGATTCGGTTTCAATAATCGTTATCGGAATAGGTTCCGTGATAGTTGGTATCGCGGCCAATTATCCGCTCCATTTCCTGCATTCGTTGCGCGACACTGCTGATAATCGGGAATCGCTGCGTGAAATGGTGGTGCCCCTACTGGTTGGTAACATAACAACCGTAAGTGCGTTCCTATGCCTGCTGTTCCTGAAGGCGCAGGCCATGCATGACCTGGCTCTTTTCGGGTCATTCATGCTGGCTGGTACAATCATATTCTCGCTGGTGTTCCTGCCTGTATTTGCCAAGGCAGGCGGCAAACCTGCGGAAACCGTACATGAAACGGTTTCGGAACATGCCGGCAAGGGTAGGCTGTACAGGATAGTGTCACCTGTGGTGATCCTGATAACCGTAGCCATGCTCATCTGGGGCGGTAATGCCGGTTTTGACACAGACCTTAACCACATCAACTATATGACTCCGCAGCAAAAGGAGGATATGGAGCTGCTGTCCGGCAGCGTAGGCGATGCGGGAATGGACAGGCTTTCCATTCTGGCCGGCATGCTTGCTCCTGATCAGGAGAAAGAGGCTGTAGGGCAGCGTTGGACCGCATTCTGGAAATCTCATTCTGATATTGTGACACAGTTGGAGCAGGAGGCTGCAAAGGCCGGATTCACGGCCGGGGCTTTTGCTCCGTTCCTGGAGTCCGTACGCACTGAACCAGAGGTGGTTTCGGCACAGGATGTCACTCCGGTCAGCATGAGTCAGGTCATGGCATCTCTGGTGAGTTCGCTTTCACAGGATTTCAACAGGATACTGTTCCTATGCGGATTCATTGTGTTTGCGTTCCTTTGGGTTTCATTCCGCAGGCTTGAACTGGCTCTGATATCGTTCCTGCCGCTTACGGTGGGCTGGATATGGATACTCAGTATAATGAACTGGCTTGGCATACAGTTCAACATTGTGAGCATTATCCTGGCCACATTCATATTCGGTCAGGGTGATGACTATACCATTTTCATTACCGAAGGCCTGATGCAGGAATATGAGACCGGTCGCAGCACTCTCAGGGAAAGACGCAGGAGTGTGATAATATCGGCAGTGATAATGTTCATAGGCATAGGCACGCTCATATTCGCCAAACATCCCGCCATGCGATCGCTTGCCCAGATTACCATGTTGGGAATGTTTGTGGTTGTGGTCATGGCGCATTTCCTGCCCGAGTGGCTGTTCCGTTGGCTTACGGAAAAGAATGGAAAACGCAGGGAAGAGCCCGTGACATTGTGGCGGCTGGCCAAGACAATTTATGCATTTGCGTTCCTGATTCTTTCCGTGCTTGTGGTAACGCCCATAGCTTTCGTGCTGTTCCTGGGGCGCAAGCGTGAATGGAAAGACCGCTGGCTTCACGGTGTGCTCTACAGGTTCTCCAATTTCGTGATACGCCGTGTTCCCGGGGTAGGATTCACTCTGGACAACAGCGTGGGGGAGACATTCAGCAAGCCCGCTGTCATTATAAGTAACCACCAGTCACACCTGGACCTGATGTGCCTGCTCATGCTCACTCCCAAGATGGTGGTTATAACCAATGAATGGGTGTGGCGTAATCCCATATACGGGCCGCTTATACGTCGTGCCGAGTTTGTGCCTGCCGCCGAAGGTGTGGAGAACTATATGTCGCAACTGCAGAGTCTGGTGGAGCGCGGATACTCCGTTATGGTGTTCCCAGAAGGTACACGGTCGGAGGACTGCCGCATACTGCGTTTCCATAAGGGAGCGTTCCATCTGGCGCAGGAACTGGGTCTGGACATTGTCCCGGTATGCCTGCATGGGGTGGGTAAAGTGCTGCCCAAGAGGGAACTGATGCTTCGCAAAGGACACATAACGGTGACCATAGGAAAGCGAATAGAATATGGCGATAAGTCGTGGGGTGAAGATTCGCGTTCGCAGACCCGTGCATTCCACAGTTATTATCTTGATTGGTACAGCGAAATGTGCCGTAAATATGACAATTCGGAATGCTGATGGATAGGAGTTGCGTCATAATAGGAGCGGGCCTTGGAGGCTTGTCATGCGGTGCTGTTCTGGCCCGGCATGGTTTCCGGGTCACTGTACTGGAACAGGGGAGCCATGCCGGAGGATGTCTGCAGACATTTGTGCGTGACGGGGTAAGGTTTGAGACAGGCATGCATTTCATAGGGAGTGCCGGACGGGGTGAACTGCTTGATTCATTGCTCAGATTCCTGGACATCAGGGATGGCCTGGAACTGCATGAGCTGGACCATGACGGATATGACATCATAACCTACAAAGGTCAGGACTATCCTTTCCGTAAAGGCCGTGAGGCTTTCATTGAAGGACTTGCGGAGTACTTTCCGGGTCAGAAGGAGAACTTAGACGGATATATGGATGCGGTGTGCAGGGCATCGGAAGCGTCATCGGTGGAGAGTTTCAATCCTGAGCGTGTGATGGATTCAAATGACACGGTGTGGTACACACGCAGCGTGGACAGCGTGATTGACGGGATTGTGGATGATCCGGACCTGCGTGAGATACTGGTGGGAAACCAGCCGCTGTATGCAGGTGTAAAAGGTCATACTCCTTTTTCACTCCACGCATTCATAACATCGTTCTACAACCGCAGCGCATGGCGTATAGCCGGCGGCAGCGACAGGATTGCAAGCCTGCTCACCGAGCAGATAACGGCAGCAGGCGGCAGTGTCATGACAGGCTGCAGGGCTGTGGAGATAGTATGTGACGATACCCGTGCCGTGGGCGTAAGGTTTATGGCAGACGGTACGGAACAGATGGCCAGTGCGGATTACGTGGTATCTACAATCCATCCGGCACTGACGGTCGGGATGGTGAATTCTCCTCTGTTCAGACCGGCTTACAAAAAAAGAATTCAACAATTACCCGATACGATTGGGGTTTTTGAACTATATTTGAAGTTTAAAACCGACACTGTCCCGTACATGAACGCGAACCGCTTTGTCTATGAAAGCGGAAGTGTCTGGGGATGTGATAGTTACACGACCGATGACTGGCCGCGTGGCTATTTGTACATGCATCAGTGGCCGCAAGGTGACAGCCGTTTTGCCAATGCCGGAGTGATTCTGGCCTATATGCGCAACGACGAACTGGCTGCATGGAGCGACACACAGACAGGCAGGCGCGGGAATGACTACAGGGAGTTCAAGAAACGTAAGGCAGAGAGGCTTTTGGCCGTTGCAGCCAAGCGTTTCCCGGAACTCAGGGACGGGTTGGAGCGATACTATACGTCAACCCCGCTCACATACCGTGACTATACGGGTGCTGTGGGGGGAGGACTGTACGGTATTGCAAAGGATGTTGAACTGGGACAGTCCGGCAGGGTGTCATACCGCACCCGTGCGGGAAATCTCTTCCTGGCCGGACAGTCTGTCAATTCACACGGCATAATGGGCGTCCTGGTGGGCAGCATGGTGGTGTGTGACAGTATTTTAGGAAACGGAATCCTGTATGAAGAGATCATAAAGGCTTCCAAATGAGCAGTAGATGGAAATAGTTGTGATAGGTGCCGGTCTGGGCGGTCTGTTCTGCGGAGCGTTGCTTGCCAAGGAGGGTCATAAGGTGACTGTTCTTGAGAAGAACGCACTTATAGGCGGAGGCTTGCAGACATTCGTCCGCAAGGGCGAGAGCTATGAGACCGGAATGCATGTGGCTGGCGGATTCCATGAACAGGGTTCGCTCTACCGGATTTGCAGATATCTGGGCATATCGGACAGGTTTGAGCCTGCCCCGTCGGACCTTATGTCTAGTGTGACTTATCTGGCAGAGGGACGCACATACGATATCCCGGCCGGGAAGGAGGCTTTCATCGGGTATCTTTCAGACATGTTCCCTGCCGAACGTGACAACATAAGACGTTATACCGATGCCGTGTTCCGCCTGTCGGAAGAGGAGAAGCTGTTCTACATGAAGAGTGAGCAGGGGGCATATCCCGTCCATTCCGATGAATTCCTGATGCCGGCCGACAAATTCATTGACAAATATATAGACAACCAGGAACTCCGTTCGCTGCTGGCTTTTGTGAATCCGCTATACGCAGGTGTGGCAGGCCATTCTCCGGCATATCTGCACGCCATGATATCGGTCATGTTCATAGACCATCCTTGCCGTTTTGCGGGTGGAAGCAACAGGCTGGCCGATGCCCTGGCATGGGTCATAGAGCAGGGCGGAGGTGCTGTGCTCACACGCCGTAACATTACCCGTATTGCCGTCGAAGAGCGAATGATAAAGTGCGTGAGGGATTCTGAGGGACGCGAATACAAAGCCGACATGTATATTTCGGACATACATCCCTGCATGCTTCTGGACATGATAGATGGTAAGGCGTTCACTCCGGGATACCGCGAAAGGCTCAGGACCATTCCCGATACGGTGTCGGCATTCAAGGTGTTCATAAAGGTCAGGCCCGGAACAATACCGTTCCGTGACCATCCCGTCTCCATACTTGACAACATGTCAAATGCATGGAACCTGAGTGCCGATGATCCCGATGGCTGGCCACACGGTGTAAGCTGTTTCATGGCTCCGTCTGACGACGGCAAGTGGGCAACCCATATATCAGCCCTCTCGCTCATGAGCTGGGAGGAGGTGAGCCGTTGGGCCGATACCCGCACCGGGCACCGCACGCCTGAGTATGAGGAATGGAAAAGGAACCGTACGGAGAAAGTCATTGATATGGTATCGACGGTGTTTCCCGATGTCAGGGAATGTATGGAGGAATGCTTTGCCGCATCGCCTCTTACGTTCCGCGACTGGCTGGGCAGCCGTAACGGCTCCATATACGGTTACTTCAAGGATACCGAGAATCTGGTCATGTCACAGCTGCCCATACGTACCAAGGTGGGCAATCTGCTGCTTACCGGCCAGAACGTGAACATGCACGGCATAGGCGGCGTGCCGATGACCGCCATAGAGACAGCTGAGACCATAACGGGTATCGGCGTGATAGTGAACAAAATAAAAAACGCAAGATAAGGAGTATTATGAAACCTTTCAAACTCAAGCTCATCTATCCCAAGTGGCAGAAACTGAGAGGACAGACCACTTTCAACCTGCCTCCTCACGGACCTGTTGCTTTTGCAGCCACGCTTCCCGAATGGGTTGAGGTGTCATTCACCGATGAAAACGTGGAGGAAATAGATTTTGACGAGGAGTGCGACGGCGTGGCTCTGTCCATGATGCTTAGCACCCAGGTCAAACGTGGTTGGGAGATTGCCGATGAGTATCATAAGCGCGGTAAACTGGTGTCAGCCGGAGGCATATCGACCATGCTCCATGCCGAGGATATGGTAAAGCATGTGGACAGTGTGTTCTTAGGTGAATCGGAAGGACGCATGGAAGAGGTGATGCAGGACTGGGTTAACGGCAAGTTGCGCAAGTTCTACAACTATATGGGTAACTTACCTCCCATTGAGTCAGTGGGTCCCTGCCGCCGTGACCTTTACAAGCGTGAGCTTTACAACCACAAGGGAGTGCAGATGGTGGATCTGTTCCACGCCAGCCGCGGATGCCGTTTCAGCTGCTATCCCTGCGCCGTGTCATATCTGGGAGGCCGCAAGTTCCGTCCGCGTCCCATAGACAAGGTTGTGGAGGATATGGCTGCCATTGAGAACAACCGCCTTTTCATAGTGGATAACTCACTGGCACAGAACAAGGAGTGGGAGAAGGAGCTCTTCACGGCAATTGCACCGCTCAAGAAGAAATGGATAAGCCATACCATCGAGGATGACCCGGAGGTTCTGGATCTGGCTGCCAAGGCAGGCGCATGGTATGTGTATCAGGCCGTGTATGATACATCGGACTATATCAAGGAGCGTGTTAAACGCTATCATGACTATGGAATAGGCGTGGAGGGTACTATCCTGTTAGGACTGGACAACCAGACAGAGGATGACATAAAGCGCCTGATCGATTTCTTGGGTGAGATAGACCTTGACCTGGCCGAGTTCACCGTCATGACTCCGTTCCCGCATACAAAAGGATATGATGACCTGCTGCGTCAGGGCCGCATATTCGATTTTGACTGGAACCATTACAATGCCGGTCAGGTGGTGTTCCAGCCCAAGCACATGAGTCCGGAGAGACTTCAGGAACTCTACGACTATGCGTGGAAGAGTTTCTATGCCGATGAGAGCCAGGAGCAGAAGATGTTCCGTCTGTTCTGCAATGTGGCTCTGCGTGAGATGAATGAGGGTACATACCGTCCGCGTGACCGCAGGCTTGCCAACAAATCGTTCGGAAAAGATGTGGTACGTAACATAAAAACCACAAAATCATGAAAGTATCACCAGATTATTACGATGAGATATTTGAGTTCCAGGGTGAATGGGATATGCCCTCAGCCTGCGGACTCAAGATACGTACGGTTGACGGCAGGACATACGTGATAGTAACAGAGCTGTATCAGGATAATCCAGGTACATCAGTTACATACGCAGGACAGAGGCTGGCTGAACAGATATGCGAGGCCAAGGGACTGAACCTGGGTGATATTGTATATGTGGAATGTAACCCAGATACCAACTCGAAACTGTCATTCTATGATGAGGAGTATTTCGTGGTGGATTTTGGTTCCGACCCTCAGCACAGATACCGTCAGATGGATAGGGATGAGATAATGAAACTTTTAGGGAAGTGATGTTCAGGACACTGTTGCTGCTCATACCATTAATTATCATACCATCAGGAAACAGCATGAAACCATGGGCAAAAGATGACAGACGGGCAGAGGAGGTGATAGTTACACCGTATCTGGCCGATGACAGCAGGAATGCCCCTACGGTTATTGTCTGTCCCGGTGGAAGCTATTGCTGGCTTGACGTTAAGGGTGAAGGTATTGAAGTGGCCGAATGGTTGCAGAGCCAGGGTATATCGGCCGTTCTTCTGCAATACAGGACTGCCGGCTTCGGTGCCTATTTTACGCGCTACCGTTTTGTGGCACGTGGCAACCGTCATCCCGATATGATCTGTGACATACAGAGGGCCATACGTTATGTTCGTGAGAACGCCGACAGCTTAGGCATCGATCCACGACGCCTTGGCGTGATGGGTTTTTCGGCAGGAGGTCATCTGGCCATGAGTGCGGCATGTTTCAGTGCGACAGACTATACCGACCTTACGCAAGGTCCTGCTCAGGTATCGCTCAGGCCGGATTTTGTGGCGGCAATCTATCCCGTGGTGACTATGAAGGGAGAGTATGTACACAAGCGTTCCCGCCGGGGACTCTTGGGCGAGTGGGGAAAGTATAAAAATGAGCTTAGGGAGCAGATGTCAATAGAGGAACATATTCCGTCGGATTGTCCGCCGGTGTTCATGGTAAACTGCAAGGATGACCCTGTGGTGGATTGGCACAACTCCGTATTGCTTGATGAGGCTTTGACCAAGGCCGGCATAGAGCACACCTATCTGCAGTATGAGACAGGCCGTCACGGATTCGGGGTGAGTGAGGTATATGGCAGCGAGGAGTCGCGGCAGTGGAAAGAAGAATTTCTCGTTTGGTTGAAAAAAGTATTGTAATGAGTATGCAGGACAATAAGGCAAGAGACATTGAATTTGAGAGCCCGGAACGTATAAAGGCGTATCAGGAGGAACTTCTGCGCAAACATCTTGTTTATCTGCGTGACAATTCTCCATATTACAGAAGGCTGTTTGACAGCTACGGGATAAACATTGACAGGATCCAGCGGCTTGAGGACCTGACGCGCATCCCGTTCACGGAGAAGAAAGACCTCCAGCTCTACAACGATGATTTCTGCTGTGTTCCTAAAAGGAAGATAATAGATTACATAACCACCTCCGGAACGCTGGGAGATCCCGTCCTTTTCGGTTGTACCGAGAAAGACCTGCAGCGTCTGGCCTATAACGAGAAGAAGTCATTTGAGTGCGCCGGACTGACTGATGAGAGCGTCCTGCAGCTTATGACCACTCTTGACAAGCGTTTCATGGCAGGCATGGCATATTTCCTGGGTCTGCGTGAGATGGGGGCCGGTGTCATCCGCGTAGGCAACGGCATTCCTGAACTGCAATGGGATACCATACGCCGTTTCCAGCCCGATGCCATAATGTGTGTCCCGTCATTCATACTGAAGCTTATAGACTACGCCGAGGCTCATGACATAGATTACCGCTCAAGCAGCATACGCCGAATCATTGGCATTGGTGAGGGACTGCGCGACCAGAACTTTGAGCTGAACCTGCTGGGACGTCAGATACATGACAAGTGGCCGGAGGTAAAACTTTTTGCCACATACTCATCGACCGAGATGGGTGCTACGTTCAGCGAGTGCGAGTATGGTATGGGCGGTCATGTGCATCCGGAGCTGATAATTGTGGAGATAATAGGTGAGGACGGCATGCCTGTGGCTGACGGCCAGCCCGGTGAGGTGGTGGTGACCACTCTTGGTGTTGAGGGTATGCCCCTGCTGCGTTTCCGTACCGGAGACATAGCCTGCAAGCATGTGGAGCAATGCCGTTGCGGACGCTGGTCATATAGGCTTTCACCACTGCTTGGCCGCAAGAACAACATGATAAAGCTGAAGGGTACCACGCTCTATCCGCCTGCCATCAACGATGTACTGGACAACACGGACTATGTGGAGAACTATGTCGTGATAGTAAGGAACAGTGCCGCCGGAACCGATGATGTACTGGTGAAGGTGGGGCTCAAGCATGACCCCGGATTTGACGCTGTCAAGGAATTGAAAGACCGTTTCCGTTCACGCATCCGCGTAGCTCCGGAGATTGAGATATGCCCTGTGGATGAGATTCATGCCGTAAATTATCCGCCGACCGGACGCAAGCCGGTCAAATTCATTGACCAAAGAAAATAACAGATATGACCGACGAGCATAAATTTGACGATATCCGTCCTTACCGTGACGATGAGATACCTGCTGCCATGCAGCGCATCGTATCGGATCCGTTATTCCCGCAGGTGGCTCAGTACGTCTACCCTGACCGTACAGTCGGGGAGGTGAGGGATATCCTTCTGGGCTGCAGTGATATATATGGGTTCCAGACAACCGTGATGAAGCAGGTGAACGAACAGGTCATAGCCCGTACCACAGACGGTCTCACTTTCAGTGGCGTGGAGCGGCTGGACCCGTCCAAACGTTATCTGTTCATAAGCAATCACAGGGATATCGTACTGGATTCATGCCTGCTTATGTACATTCTGCATACCAACGGTCACAGTATCGGCGAGATTACGTTCGGCTCCAACCTCATGAAAGGCCAGATGGTAATTGACATAGGCAAGAGCAACAAGATGTTCCGTGTGGATCGCGGCGGTAATCCCCGTGAGCTTTACACCACGTCAGTGCATCTTTCGGAGTATATCCGTTACGCAATCACCGAAAAGAAGGAATCTGTATGGATAGCACAGCGTAACGGCCGAACCAAGGACGGAAATGACCGTACGGACCAGGGGCTCATCAAGATGTTGGGCATGAGCGGAGGCAAGGATCGTGTAAAGGCTCTTGCAGACCTCAATATTGCACCTGTATCGGTGTCATACGAGTGGGAGTCATGCGATATCCTGAAGGCCCTTGAGCTCTATGCGTCGCGTGACGGCAAGCCATACATAAAGAAACCGGGCGAAGACCTGAACAGCATATTGACCGGAATAACCCAACCTAAAGGCCGCGTGCATATTGAGATATGTGAGCCGTTGACAGCCAGTGACCTTAGCGCCATCCCTGCCGACTATGCCGATGCCCGTTTCCGCCATGCCGTAGCGGAGTTGATGGACAGGCGTATATGCGGAGGTTACCGTCTGTTCCCCAACGCCTATATAGCCCATGACCTGCGTTCCGGTATCAGTGAGTATGCCGGCCTGTACACGAATGAACAGCGTGACGCATTTATGGCCCGCCTGCATGAGCTTGACAGGTACGGCTCTGATCCGGCATTGCGGGAAATATTCCTTGGAATCTACGCCAATCCTGTTGACAGCCATTAAACCAATTGGCTCAAAAAGCATCTAATCAGGTGTATGACAAACCATAGGCTCTTGAGATTGTTTTGCAGCACCCTGGCTCTTAGCCTGTGTGCGGTGCTCCATGCCCAGTTCGAGGAGCCTATCATCATTGACCATAATTACCAGCACTATGAATACCCTCTGCAGGAGGGGTCTCCGCTTGAGTTCGGCCGACCTGTATCGGGAACGGGTTCAGTGCTGTTCGAGACCAATCCTACCGGTGCCAAGGTATTCATAAATGACATCTTCCAGGGCGAGACACCTCTGCTTATAGACAATGTGCCGGACGGTACATACAGCGCCCGTTTTGAGATGGACGGGTATCTGAATCATTACGCATCGTTTGATGTGGCAGCTACCCTGCAGTCACATGTCACAGCCGGGCTTCAACCCAGACCCAATTACTTCTTTGACCGTCGTGAACTCTACACCACACTGATTTACGAGTATAGCGATATGAATGCAGGCAGTTGGGGCATAGGTAATTCATGGGGCGGATATTTCAAGAACTTCAATCTGGAACAGACCACCGTAGTTCATATAGGAGTTCTCAACACCGTATCGTTTGAGGGCTCATTGGGTTACGGCTTCATCATGGGCAGGCTAAACCGTTTCCGCCTTACCCCTCAGATAGGATATTCCGGGGTCTGGTTTGACGATGTGGCCAATGCTGTAAGCAACTGGCGCGGTTATCTGCGAGGTGCCCTCAACTTCAAGTGCGCATTCAACCAGCAATATGCTTTCTCGGCTACACTGCTCTATGACAAGACCGGATTCGGTTTCAGGGCAGGCGTGCTGTTCTATGTAAACTGAGCATATGCGTGCTTGTGGTAACGATGAGATTCAGGTGGGAGTGCTTCCATCGCAGGAAAAGATATGGCACCGTTATTATGATGAAAAGGAATTGAATCCTGAACTGTCAGATGACAGTATGTTTAAGGCCATATGTCATGCCGGTTATGAGAACAGGACCGCATTCATGTTCTATGGCAAATCATTTACATACCGAAAACTGTATGAAGGGATAGAACTTGTTGCCAAAGCATTTTTGCAGAATGGCATAGGCAAGGGTGATGTGGTGATGCTCATGCTGCCCACGCTCCCGGAGTCACTTTATTGTTTTTATGCCCTGAACAGGATTGGCGCTATCTCAAATCTGGTTGATGTCCGTATAGCACCAAGACAGTTGGTGGAGATATCGCATAAGACTAAGCCCAAGATGATTTTCCTTATGGATTTCTATCTGGAACGGGCAGATTCCATAAAGGACTTGACAGGCATTGAGAAGATTGTTGTACTCAGGGGGTGTGAATCTTTTCCGTTTGCCGTTTCAATGTACAGATTCAGCGAGCTGTTCAACGGCAGGAGCAGGATTGTCCGTAGGGACAGCAGATATTCATTCTGGCAGGAGTTCTTAAGGTGGGGCAAGGATTGTAGTATGCCTCTTGATGCGGATGTCCATGCCGATGACATTGCAGCCATATATCAGACAAGCGGAACAACCGGATTCCCCAAGAGTGCCGTACACACCAATTTCAACCTGAACAACTCATCCATGATGAAGCATTTCCACATGAATGAGTTTAATCCGGGTGATAAAGTACTCTCCATATTGCCCTTATTCACCCTGTTCGGATTTGTGTTTGACATACATATGCCACTTAGATATGGCATGACACTGGTTATAGTCCCTCTGTTCAAAAAGAAGAGTCTTGCCGACCTGTTATTGCGTCATAAGCCCAACCATATATTCAGTGTGCCTTCACAATGGGAATCTGTGGTGGGTAACAAAAGGATCAAGTGTGACCTGTCATTCATAAAGACCATATTCGTGGCAGGTGAAGTGCTTGACAAGGCTTTGAGGCTGAATATAAACAGCCTGCTCCATGAAGGTGGCAGCAAGGCGGAGATTTGTTCTGACTACGGTATGACAGAGGCCGGCGGAACTATATCGTTCGTGAATCCTGCCTATACATCGCATGATGCCTGTGGAAACGGTTATTCGGGAATTCCCATGCCTTTGTGCAACATATGTATCTATGACAATGAAGCCTTAAAAGAGATGGATTATAACCGGCCGGGTGAGATTTGCGTTCAGGTTCCTTTTGCGGTAAAAGGATATTACAATGACCCTGAAGCTACCGATAATCTGTTCTGCACGCATCCTGACGGCAGTGTGTGGCTGCATACAGGAGATATCGGCTATCTGACAGAGAAAGGTCATCTCTATGTCATTGACCGCAAGAAACGGATGATTGTGCGTTTTGACGGCAGCAAGGTGTTCCCCATCGAACTTGAATCAGTAATAAAAGAGGTCAGGGGTGTAGCAGAATGCTCCGTAGTCCCTGCGCCAGACCCTGTCCATCTTCAGGGTAAGGTTCCGTTTGCATTCGTAGTGACAGAGGAACCAGATATTCAGGAAAGGGTAGAGAATGACATCAAGCGTATCTGCAGTAGCAGACTCCCGGTCTATCTGCAGCCATACGGAATAAAGTTCATTGTGGAGATTCCTCGTAACTCAATGGGCAAGGCTGATTATCTGAAACTTATAGAAATGATATAATATGTGGAAAATCATACCTCTATCGCTGTTGCAGAGCGTGCTTCTTACCGCAGGCCAGCTCTTTTTCAAGCTGGCACTTGACAAGGCCGCCCCGTATGAGGGTATCCGTAAACTTTGGACATGTGTAAAGAGAGACTGGTATCTGTGGCATGGCTGCTGGATCTCACTTACCTTAGCCACATTGCTGTGGGCATATATCTTGCGCCATTTTCCGTTCAGTGTGGCCTATCCGCTAAGCTGCATAAGCTTCCTGCTGGGCATCATTGCCGGTGCTGTTTTCCTTAACGAACAGCTCTCTGCCAATAAGATTATCGGCATAGCGGTAATGATGATTGGTGCATTCATCATAGCTAAATGAATCTTTTTTTATAAGTTTGTAAATAGTAACCGGTTATTGACTTAATATGAAAACCAGATCCCTTATCGTTATGGCCGTGACAGCGGCTTCTCTGCTTATGGCAGGTTGCAAGGAGCAGAAGGCTCCAATCAAAGTGTGCATATTCCCGGGTGACTATCCAGACCCCACCATCTTGCGTGACGGGAATGATTTCTACATGACCCATTCAAACTTCACCTATTATCCCGGACTGCTTATATGGCACTCCACAGACCTTCTGCATTGGGAGCCTGTGGCCCGTGCGGTGCAGGGACATGACTATTCGATATATGCTCCGGACCTGTGTAAGGTAAACGGCAAATTCTATATCTATTATCCCACCAGCAGCGGCGAGAATTTTGTGGTTACCGCCGATAAGATGGAGGGCCCGTGGAGCGACCCCATAAAGCTGCGCGTAAGCGGTATCGATCCCGGTCATGCAATCGATGATCAGGGCAACCGGTATCTCTACACCAACGACGGTCATGTGGCTCCCCTGTCGGCCGACGGACTGAGCGTAACAGGCCGTAACCAGAAGGTCTATGACCCATGGCAGTACCCCGAGGAGTGGGAGACCGAGGGCATGTGGCTTGAATCACCCAAGATACTCAAACGCGGCGACTGGTATTATCTGGTAAGCGCCGAGGGCGGCACAGCCGGTCCTGCCACCAGCCACATGTGCGTAGTAGCCCGCAGCAAGTCTGTTACAGGTCCCTGGGAGAACAGCCCATACAACCCGTTGGTACACACCTATACTATTGATGAGGAGTGGTGGTCAAAAGGTCACGGAACCCTGATTGATGACCCGGAAGGCAACTGGTACATAGTTTATCATGCATATCGCAACGGATTCCACACCCTGGGCCGAAGCACAATAATTGAGAGCGTCAACTGGACCAAGGACGGCTGGCCCGTACTGGCCCAGAAAGACGGTGCCAAATGGGAGAACGGCGGCCTGCAGGACTATGACTACCTGCGCCACTATGAGAATCCTCTCATGTGGGCCAAGTGGGAGCCCGGCTTTGACAACGGCACTCTGATGACTACCACAGCCGTAGATACCAAGTATGAGATTACCGCTAAGTTCAATATCAAGGAGGGTGGCCGTGCAGGACTCTATCTGTTCTATGACGAGCAGGCCTATATAGGTTTACAGGGCAATGACTCCCAACTGGCTATTACGGATATCGCATTACAGCAGCCCAGAATGAATGTACGCTATCCTGTGAATGCAGGCTCAAATCTCTACGTGCGCATACGCAACGATCGCAACAAGGTAACCGTATGGCGCAGCACCGACGGCAGCAACTGGACCGAGGTGTGCAAGGACGTGGATGTATCCACCTATCACCACAACGTATATAAAGGCTTCTTTGCCCTTCGTCCCGCCTACTTCCTGGATGGCGGTGCCACACTTGAGGATTTCAAGTATATACCATTAAAGTAAAACAAAACAGGCCGGCGTTGAACCGGCCTGTTTCGTTTAATCCATAGGATATACAACTCCCCACTTTTGGCGCAGGCTATCCATCACTTTCATGATGTCTAGCGTCTCCTGATGCGGCATGTAGGGCGATTCAAGCCATCCGTTCTCAAGGGCCTGCCTGCAGGCAATCACCTGATACTCATATCCTGTAATCTGACCGGCGGGCTTTTCAAACACTGCCACGGGCTTGTAATCGTTATATACGGTTATACGCTCGGGGCAGTTAATGTTATCTACAATCAGATAGCCCTCGGTGCCGCAAATCTGGCCCAACCTGCCGCACAGGCACATGGCGCTGGACTGGATGTTGGCTATGCGGCCGTCACTGTATGACCAGCTGATTGAGTTGTGCATATCCATTCCGGTGCTGCTTTTGATGCAGTTGGATGTCTCGTTTATGATATCGGCCCCAAAGTACATGCGGCAGAAATTGATGCTATAGACTCCCAGGTCAAGCAGCGCTCCTCCGCACAGGTCGGGCCTGAGTATGCGCTCCTTGAATTCCATCATATAGCAGAGGCTTGCATTGAGCAGACGCGGCTTGCCTATGGCACCGCTGTCAAGCAGCTCCTTGACTTTCATGGAAAGCGGCATATAGCGGGTCCAGATAGCCTCGGTTATGAATATACCTTTCTTGTGAGCCAGGTTGAGCAGGGCATCGGCCTCACGTGCATTGGCGGTGAAAGCCTTCTCGCAAAGCACAGGTTTGCCTGCATTTATAGCCAGGCTGGCATGCTCAAAATGGTGGGAGTGGGGCGTAGCCACATAAACCAGGTCCACATCAGGGTCCTCAACCATCTCCTTGTAGGAGCCGTAAGCTTTCTCAAATCCCCAGTGGCGTGCAAACTCCTGAGCGCGGCCCAGGTCACGTGCAGCAATTGCATACTTCATCGACGGGTCCAGCCCTGTAAGGGTCTCACCCATTTTGTCGGCTATCCAGCCGGCTCCGATAATACCTATTTTCATATCCGGTAAGGTTAGTAATTATTGTAGTGCGAATATACAAAAACAGAGCCCAATATGTCACTCTGTCTGCTCAATAAGTTCAAAGTGCTGGAAGTCCTTGCATGATGTCCAGTCACCGCCCCATTCAAAGCCTGCCTGGGTAAAGAGACGGAAGCAGAGGTCGTTATGGTCTATCTTGTAGGGGAAAGTCTGGGTGCGGTCGCAGTACTGGGCCGCAGTAGCGGGCTGGATAAAGCGCGTGCCGTCAGCGCGGTCCTTGTAATAGGGATTGTACAGCGTGTTGATATCTATAGCCAGCCCGCGGGCGTGTTTGGACAGTTTGGTGCTGCCGGCGATGGCGCGGTAGCAGAAACACGATGAGTTGTTGTCGCGCATCTGAGTCTCGTCATCAGCATCATAGACATCGGGCAGCAACATCTTCTGGATAGGGTAGCGGGCATCAAAAAGCCTGCGCAGGATACTTGCCACGGTGTCGGCTATCTGAACATTGCAGATCATCTCACCCACATGCATTTGGTTGTCATAGTCCCAGTGCAGGGCGCGGATGTGACGCAGGTCATTGCGGCCTATATAAGGATTTTCCTTATAAGTCTTGTCCTGCATGCGCTGCCACACGCCGTCAGGTATAGGCTCAGCAGCGAAACACCTGTCAATGCCGCCAAAAGCCTCAACAACATCGGCCGTTACGGTTTTGCCTGCCTGCCACTCCCGCAACACCGTAGTGTCAACCTCACTCTGACTGTTTTTGCCCGAGCAGCATAATGTAAGTATTACAGCACCGCATCCAAGTGCAGCACCCAATAACCGTAAGACTGTCCTTTCCATAATGTAACAATTCTATTCTATACCGGCAAAGATAATGAATTATGGTCTTTCTTGCTGACAAAAGTGTTTATATGAGAAAAAAATTAAAGATTTAGCTTGCAATTTAAAATCTTAGCTATATATTTGCAGCGTTAACTTAATAAGACAGCTATGGCGGAATCAAATAAACGCATCCAGGAGCTTACCAAGGCCGAACTGGAGATAATGCAGGTGATATGGAGTGTGGGGCGTGAATTCGTGGTTCGTGACATCCATGAGCTGCTTCCTGATCCCAAACCTGCGTATAGTACGGTATCAACAATAGTACGTATTCTTGATACAAAGGGATTCCTCACTCACAAGACCTATGGTCACAGCAATGTCTATATAGCGGCTGTGAGCAAGGAGGATTACACAGACTCGTTCATGCATGGTGTGCTGAACTCCTTCTTTGGAGGTTCCATCAGCACCCTGGTGAACTATTTCTCATCGCGTAAATCAATCTCCGTGCAGGAGACCGATGAGATTCTTAAGATACTTGACGAAGATAAAAAATAAAAAATGAATGCTATGAGTCCTATCCTTATCTATTTTATTGAAACTCTCCTGTGCAGCGGACTGTTCCTGTTGCTGTATCATTGGTTTATTGCCCGTAGGGCAGGTTACGGTTTCTGCCGCAAGTACCTGATTGTTACTATGGTGCTGGCATCCGTTATTCCTGTGCTTAATGTTCCGCTCTATCCGCCGCTAAACACCGACAGTAAGATGGCTGTGGTAAGTGAGCCGGAAAAGGTTGAAACAGTTGGGACTGTTGCCGAAACTACATCGGCAGTATCGTCAGAGCCTGTATCAGTCCCTGTTTCTGAGGTATCAGCCCCGACACCGGAGGTATCGGCCTCAGCAGAGATTGCGACGGTGGAGCAGGCTCAGGCTGCCCCAGTGGCAATAAGCAACATGCAGCAGGTATCAGATTTTCTACGCCGTAACGCACTCCTTATTATATATCTCACAGGGGTGGCCGTTTCATTGCTGGCTATTGCCGGTGGAGCGGTGTCGGTGGCCAGAATCAGGCGTAAATCACATATCACGTGTGCCCGGTCATATGATCTGGCCGAGAGTGACGGCGTTGAGACTCCGTTCTCATTCTTGCATACCATCTATATGGGTTACGGATATGATGAAAAGGATCGCTGCCATATACTGAGCCATGAGGCCAGTCATGTACGTCATCATCACTCCTTAGAGAAACTGTTCATGTCTTTGATGCGGTCACTGTTCTGGTTCAATCCCCTGATGTGGCTTGCCGAGAAGTGCCTGGAGGATGTACAGGAGTGGCAGGCCGATAAGGATGCCCTGTCGGACGGCTACAGGTTGGATGAGTACAGACAGACTGTAGTTAACCAGCTGTTCGGATACAACCCGGAGATGGTATCGGGGCTTAAAGGCTCATTTACCAAAAGGCGTCTCCTGAAAATGAAACAGACCGAATATAAAGGCGGTATAGGGCTCCAGGTTTGCGCTACCTCACTTGTTGCGGCTGTTCTGTTCCTTGCTTTCGGCTGTGGCCGTGCCAAGACGGCAGATAACCAGGCAGACGCTCCGGTTGACTTTGAAGACCTCTACAATACTGAATATTATGTAATGACTGCCGATGAGTTCCTGGGTGATTTCTCTGGCACAAGAACCCGTACCGCGAGTTATGTGTTTGAACGTGACGATCAGGGACGTGTAATCAAGGGGGTGGAGATTTATGAGAACAAGGATTATACTATTGCTCCCGTAACAATTGCAGTAAACGGCGTGGAAAGGGCGAAATCACCCAGAGACCGTAAACTCAGATGGATAAACAAGAGTACCGTGATAATAATAGGCGGAAAGAAATCCACATGGGCTGACTTCCTTGCCCTCAAGGAGGGAGAATATGAAAAGATATACTATTTCCGTCCCAAAGGTGAAAGGGCGGATGAATGCTCGTTCGTCTATGTCTCCACTCCGCAGCATCAGGTTGCACCATACAACTATCCTGTAATAATTGATAACCCCGGATTTGACGCTCCCGATATCATAGATCCTGTAGGAATGAGTTTCTATGAAGAGATGTTCTTGTATCAAGCCGTAAATTACAGTGTTGCCACTCCTGATGCCAAATTTGTTCTTGACGGGAATTTTGTAAGTTATGATATGTTCCAGAAATACCTGGTTAATCCAGAGAACAAGATACCTAATCTTCTTGTCTATCGTAATGATGCTGCAAGGAAGTTTTTCGGTGATGATTGCTGGGAGGTGGTTGAATGCAGTAACCGTAAGAACGTGTTTATATGGTTTGACAGGCTGCATGGCGACAAAGTGGTTCCTCAGTTGGGGCGGAACGGAAAGGAGTCCAGTTATGAGGATATTAAAGATGCCATTGCCAATGCAAAAGCATTCAACAAGACAATAGGCGGACCTACGCTGGTTGACCTGCATGTTCAGAAAGATGTAACAGACAGCCAGGTTAAGGAACTGATAGATAATTGTATTGATGCTGATGATCCGGATGTGTATCTGTATATGCAGAGGACCAGACATATCGTCTCTGAAGACGGTAACGGAAACAGAACTGTACGCTCAGTCTATGATGATAATACCGATAATCTGAGTGAGCATGAGTATGTGGATCTGGGCCTGTCTGTAAAATGGGCTACATGTAATGTGGGTGCTTCCAAACCGGAGGTTTCCGGAGGTTACTATGCCTGGGGTGAGACTGCTACAAAGAGTGATTATGTGTGGAACACATACAGATATCGTAACGGTGTTACCGGTCCATTTACCAAATATAACTCGGAACGGGGCAAGGGGACTGTTGACCATAAGACAGTCCTTGAACCCGATGACGATGTGGCTCATGTAAGGTGGGGTGGCGACTGGCGTATTCCCACCAAGGAAGAGCTGGAGGAATTGCTTAATAACTGCACATGGACCTGGACCACTCTCAACGGTGTAAACGGATATCAGGTTACAAGCAACAAATCCGGATATACAGACCGCTCGATATTCCTGCCTGCAGCCGGACGTTATCTGGCCGAAATGAAGCATGAAACAGGAACCAGAGTCTGCATAGCTACCAGTACGCAATGTGCTGAGGATGCCGACGGCGCTTATATGCTCTATTTCAGCCAGAATGAAAGTGAAATTAAGCCCGGCTACAGGGAGTATGGCGTCCCGGTACGTCCGGTTATTCCCTGACAATAACAGCAAACCGTATAATTATCCGGTATAACATTATTTAATAGAGCGATTGTTGAAAACTTATTCATTCTGATGTGCACGTTTAAGGGAAAAGCAGTACCTTTGCGGCATGTTAAGAAAGAGAGGAAATATTGACTGTTCACCAAAGCATAAACCCACGGGTGGTGATAGTGTTTTCAGTCATTTCATTTCATAAAGGGGGAATTGTTTAAGACGGTTTCCCCTTTTTTCTTTTTTAGGGATAGAGACTAAAACAAACATAAAACAAAATGACAGTATCACTAGTTTTGGCCGACGGCACCTCATTCAAGGGTGAGTCATTCGGATACAATCAGCCCGTAAGCGGCGAGCTTGTATTCAATACCGCAATGGCCGGTTATCCTGAGATCCTGACTGAGCCCGCATCGCGCGGACAGCTCATTGTTATGACCTATCCGGTGATAGGAAACTACGGCATCCAGCCCATGAGTGCCGATGAGAACGGGCTTCCTACCAACGCGGAGAGCGAGCACGCACAGGCACGCGCCCTGATAGTAAGTGACAAGAGTGATTTCTACAGTCACTGGAACGCTGCCGAATCACTTGAGGAGTGGATGAAGCGTGAAAAGGTGGTAGGCATAGAGGGAGTTGATACCCGTGAGCTTACCAAGCATATCCGCAATCACGGCAGCATGACCGCCAAGATACTGTTTGACGGAAAACAGAAACCCGCTGAATACGCATACACCAATATGCTGCCCGAGGTATCGGTCAAGGAGCCTGTTACATACAATGAGGGCGGTTCCAAGACTGTGGTTCTGGTAGACTGCGGCGTGAAGGCCGGTGTAGTACGCTGCCTCATCAATGAGGACCTCAAGGTGGTTCGCGTTCCCTGGAACTATAATTACTCAAAGATCAAGATGGACGGCCTGGTGATATCGGACGGTCCGGGTAACCCCAGTTACTGCAGTGAGGTGGTTACAGCCCTGCAGAAGTTTATGGCTAAGAATGACACCCCGATACTGGGTATAGGTATGGGATGCCTGCTGCTTGGTCTGGCCGGTGGCATGGATACTTACAAGCTCAAGTTCGGTCATCACACCCAGAACCAGCCGGTTCAGCTGGTGGGGACGGACCGCTGCTACATAACCACCCAGAACCACAATTACGCCATCCGTGAGGATTCTGTAGTTGGTCAGTGGAAGGTGTATCTCAAGAATCTGAACGACGGATCGGTAGAGGGAATCTACAACACACGCAAGCCCTGGGTGGGCGTGATGTTCCACTCGGAGTCAGATCAGGTAAGCACTGATGCTGAGTTTATTTACGATGATTTTGTTTCAAAACTCTAACACCCTAAGGATATGGCATTGAAGAAGTATAAGAAAGTGCTGCTGCTTGGATCAGGCGCACTCAAGATAGGTGAGGCAGGCGAGTTTGATTACTCCGGTTCACAGGCTCTTAAGGCCCTGAAGGAGGAGGGCATAGAGACTATCCTTATCAACCCCAATATTGCTACGGTTCAGACCAGCGAGGGTGTTGCTGACAGAGTTTATTTCTACCCTGTAACCCCGTTCTTTGTTGAGAAGGTTATTGCCAAGGAGCGTCCCGATGCAATCCTGCTGGCGTTTGGCGGTCAGACCGCACTTAACTGCGGCGTGGCTCTGGAACAGAACGGTGTTCTGGCCAAATATAAGGTAAAGGTGCTGGGTACCCAGGTTAAGGCCATTATGGATACTGAGGACCGTGACCTCTTTATAAAGCGCCTTGATGAGATAGGCGTACAGACCATCAAGAGTCACGCAGTTGAGACCATGGACGATGCACGCGCAGCTGCACGTGAGCTGGGTTATCCTGTTATCATCCGTTCTGCATACGCTTTGGGCGGTCTGGGCTCCGGTTTCTGTGACAATGAGGAGGAACTCAACAAATTGGCCGAGAAGTCATTCTCGTTCTCACCGCAGATTCTGGTTGAGAAGAGCCTCAAGGGTTGGAAGGAGATTGAGTTTGAGTGTGTGAACGACAAGAGCGGCAACTCTATCATAGTCTGCTCAATGGAGAACTTTGACCCGCTGGGCATACATACCGGCGAGAGTATCGTGGTTGCTCCCACACAGACACTTACCCACCACGAGGTGCAGAAGCTGGAGGAACTGACCATCCGCATTGCCCGCCACGTGGGTATAGTAGGTGAGTGCAACATCCAGTTTGCATTCGATCCTCAGAGCGAGGATTACCGCGTTATTGAGGTTAACGCCCGCCTGAGCCGCTCATCGGCCCTGGCATCAAAGGCTACCGGTTATCCTCTGGCATTCGTTGCCTGCAAGCTGGGCCTGGGCTATAACCTGTATGAGCTTAAGAACTCCATCACCAAGGATACTACCGATTTCTTTGAGCCCTCTGTTGACTACGTGGTCTGCAAGATTCCGCGCTGGGATCTGAGCAAGTTCCACGGTGTGGATCGCGAGATAGGCTCATCGATGAAGTCTGTTGGTGAGGTTATGTCTATCGGTCGCAGCTTTGAGGAGGTTATCCAGAAGGGTATCCGTATGATTGGTCAGGGCATGCACGGATTCGTGGAGAACAAGAGCATCAAGTTTGCCGATCTGGACAAGGCGCTCAAGGAGCCTACCGACAAGCGTCTGTTCGCAATCAGCCAGGCATTCAGCCAGGGATACAGCATTGACCGAATATATGAGCTTACAAAGATCGATAAGTGGTTCCTGAACCGCCTGAAGGGTATTGTTGACCTGTCCAAACAGTTGCACAAGGTTAAGGGCATTGATGCTCTGGGCGAAGACCTGTTGCGCAAGGCCAAGAAGATGGGATTCAGCGATTTCCAGATTGCACGCGCCATAGGTGAGGAGAAGAAACTGGGCACACAGGCCGGTCTTCTCTCTGTACGTAACAAGCGTAAGAGCTTAGGCATTG
>Ga0265298_10001229_pt1 | contig 37921 bp, 20 predicted proteins | sample AusTroGonzalo_MG_3_FD_193486 | JGI IMG/M metagenome (GOLD analysis project Ga0265298, IMG submission 193486) | Bovine rumen microbial communities from tropical cattle in Woodstock, Queensland, Australia - Gonzalo_01 | ecosystem: Host-associated > Mammals > Digestive system > Stomach > Rumen ...
AAGTTGTATGAAGGAACCACCAGTTTTGACTATCCATTCTTCAGGTACAAGCCCTACAACAAATACAAGCAGCTGCAGATTCGTAATGGTGGCAATGATAACAACTCACAGGAACACGGACGTGTCAGGGATGCTATCACGCAACAGGTGCTCATCAGTAATGGATTCTATATAGATGCACAGGACTATCAGCCCGTTCATGTGTTCTTCAATGGCGATTACATAGGTATGCTGAACCTACGTGAGCCCAACAACCGCTACAATGGAACAGCCAACTACGGCTATGATGACGATGAGATGGATGCCTTTGAATACAGCAATGGTTACTTCCAGAAGGCTGGTACAAAGGATGCCTTCAATGAATGGCTCAACCTGAGCAGAAGGGCAACAGACGATGATGCTTACGAGCAACTGCGCCAGTTGGCAGATATGGACGAGGTCATCAACTTCTTTGCCGCCATCTCATACATAGGCTGCTCCGACTGGATCTGCAATAACAACAATGTAAAAGGCTACCGTTCCCTACCTGACGGCAAGTTCCACCTAACGCTGCACGACCAGGATTGGGGTTGGAGCAACAGCAACGGAGTAAGTCTCATCAATAACAACAACGGAAACGAGCTGTTGCAGATTTACAACGGCATGAAGAAGAATCCTCAGTTCCAACGCCAGTTTGTAAATGCCTACTGCCTGTTGGGCGGTAGCGTCTTCACTCCCGAAAGGTGCAGCACCATAGGCGACAGCATCTGCCGGTTGGTAGAACCTGCTCTGGCTATGGAAGGCAAACAGCCCTGGACGTCCTTCAACGAGCAACGCAACAACATGACCAGCGACTGGAGTCGGCAGGCTCGTATCAATGCCCTGCGCGACAGTTATCAGTTAAGTTCAGGCATGAACGTCAGCTTCAGCGCCAACATACCACAGGCCTCCTTCATGCTGGATAACCTGCCCGTACCCGGTAACCGTTTCAATGGGACTCTTTTTGCCCCCGTCACAATCACCGCATCTGCTCCGGCAGGATACAGATTCAAAGGATGGGGCGCTATGTCAGGAAGTCGTCAGCAACTGTTCCCCCAGAAAGACGTATGGACATATTACGACCAAGGTCCTATGGAGGGCGATGCCTGGAAGACGCCAAACTACAGCACTTCTGAATGGAAACAGGGAAGTGCCCCCCTGGGATACTATACAGGAGGTCAGCGCGACTACCAGACAATCCTGAGTTACGGTGATAATACATCCCAGAAATACATCACCTATTACTTCAGAAAAGAATTTCAGCTTTCAGACACCCCTGCTAACGATGACACTTTTACTCTCAATTACATAGCTGATGACGGCTTTGTGGTTTATGTTAACGGTGTAGAGGTTTACCGTTACCTGATGCCGGAGGGTAATATCCAATACAGCACATACGCCACCACTTATGCCAACGGCAATCCCGACAAAGGATCCTTCAATATCGCCCCCTCATACTTTAGGAAAGGACGTAATGTAATAGCCGTTGAAGTCCACAATAACGTCCCCGGATCTACGGATATCTACTGGGAGGCAAGTCTGGAAAGAGCTAGTACCTCGCCTACCGTCATCAATCCTGAGAATCAGCTTATACTTACAGAAGATGAAGACGGCCAGTACACCGCCCTGTTTGAACCTATCACAGAGCAAAAACTGTATGTTGCATCAGGTGCTTCCCCCATCCGCATCAACGAGGTAAGTGCCAACAATGGTATCTATGTAAACGAACATGTCAAACGTGATGACTGGATAGAGCTTTACAACACCACCGACGAGGACATAGACATAGCAGGTATGTACCTGAGTGATGATGCTGGTAATCCTGACAAATACCAGATTACAGGAACAGACGGCATCTCTACGATTGTTCCTGCACACGGCACCAGGATTATCTGGGCTTCCAACAGAAACCAGAGAAGTCAGTTGCATGCTCCTTTCAAACTGAAGAATACAGACGGAGGCGTTGTAATCATTCAGTCCGAGGACGGCAGTTGGGCAGATGCCTTATGCTACAACCTGCAAGGAAGCCAGCAGTCATACGGTCGCTACCCCGATGGCGGTAACAACTCATTCCTGATGAATATTCCTACCATTGACAAGAGCAACATTCTGAGTACCTATGACAACCTCACCCTTGCCGATCTGTATTACAACGAGGAAGGAAGCCGAAATGAACAGGAACAAGAAATCATAGACAACATACAAGAATTTGCACCAGTTATTGCAGGTCAGATTATCAGTACAGAATACTTCAGTCTGAACGGACAGAAGCTGCCTGGACCTATCCGTGGTATCTGCATTTGCAAACTGCACTATAATAATGGTATAACAATCGTAAAGAAAATAACGAAAAGATAGTATAGTATCTAAAAATATTTGTACTTTTGCAATCAAATTAACAACAAAAATAATGAAATTTAAAGTATTTAACCTGATTTCCATCCTGCTAATGGGCATTGTCCTTGCCACCAGCTGTACCGAGACAATCGACACCTCTTCTCGATACGTATTCAAGGAACGCACCATTGCCAGCTACCTTTCTGACCACCAACAGTTCAGCGAATACGTCCGTTTGCTGAAGGAACAGAAAGTCAGCGACATATCAGAAACCTCTGTTTATCAATTGATGACAGCTTACGGAGCCTACACATGCTTCGCTCCTACCAACGATGCCATCCAGTTGTACCTGGACAGTTTATGCATCAAAGGCATCATCCCAGAGCCCAGTTGGGAGGCATTCCCCTCCGAGCATCTTGTTGACTCTATCCGTTATGTAATAGTTATGAACAGCCTTTTAGACGGAAAGGATGCCGACAGGAAGACATTCACCGTAAGTGAGTTCCCTGATGACAATGAGGAGTTCTCGCTCAACACCATGGCTGACTGTAAAATCAGCGTTAAATTTGACCCTAAAGACCCTGACTATTGTCTGATAGACGGAATCTGCCCGGTATCATTAACCAACAGAGACATAGAATGTCTGAACGGATACGTCCACGAGTTGGGTTATGCCATCAACCCAACCAGCGAGACGCTGGGTAGCACCATGCACCTTTATGCCACTCAACCGGATTGCGGATATTATGTGATGGCCAAGATGATAGAGGCCTGCGGACTTACAGACACCCTATCTGCCGTTAAGGATTACGAGTACGAAAAGCTGGTAAAGATTGGAACCATTACAGAGAGTTGGTGGAACAACATCGGAACCTACGTCCAGCCACAGCCACGCCGCAAATACGGCTTCACCCTTTTTGCCGAGACAGATGACTTCTGGGCCAAGACCTTGCAGAAAGATATTAAGGACATCACCATCAACGATGTCCGCCAGTGGGTGGCAGAACAAGGCTTCTACCCTGATGCCGTTAACGACGACAATTACAGGGACGAGAAAAACCTGCTTAACCAGTTTGTAACCTACCACCTGCTCCCCTGCCGTCTGCCTGTTGACAAGTTGGTATTACATTATAACGAGAAAGGTTATAATCCCAAGGGCAGAACCAAGACCCCAACAGTCCCCGTATGGTCACACTATGTTACCATGGGAAAGAGGCGTCTGCTTCGTCTGTGGGAAAGTGCAGAAAGTAACGGTGTCTATCTGAACCGCTTCCCTGTATTGGATAATGGAAGGCGCGGAAACTATCATGAGATTTCATGTACCGAAGAGAATGAAGGTCTCCACATCAGAACAGATGCGGACTCCAAACTTGTCAAGCTGCAGAACTCCATCATCTATCCAATTGAGAAAGTACTTGTCTATGACCAGCACGTTCGCAATGAATTGATGCACACACGTCTGCGTTATGACGTTTGGGATTTTGCCCCCGAGATGATGTCCAACGACATGCGCGTAATGAGCTACTTCATGCGTTACTCCTTCCCGCCCGATGAAATCTATCAGTACTTCAATGATATCAATGTCAACACCAAGGATATGATTTTCTATCTGCTGAACGGTATCAATCAGGATTGGCCCAACTATCAGGCAGACGAGATGTTGTGCGAAGGTTACTATGATATTACCCTGCGTCTGCCTCCCGTTCCCATTACAGGAACCTACGAGATTAGAATGGGTGTATCAACAGAGAGTCCTTGGAGAGGTATCTGCCAGGTGTACTTCGGAGATAACAAAGAAGCACTTTACCCTGCAGGTATTCCAGTTAACATGTCGCTGGGAGGTACAGACCCATTGCTTAGATGGGAACAGGACACCGACGACGATGATTACAATGCCGAAGTAGACAAGCAGATGCGTAACAACGGCTTCATGAAAGGACCTGAATACTTTAATGAGGTTCCCGGAACAACCCAGACAGGACGTGATCTGGCCAAGACTACACGCCGTATCCTACTCCGTACCAATATAGATGCCGACAAGGTTTACTACTTGCGTTTCAAGAGCGTACAGGACAAGAAAGACAAGCAGTTGTTCCTTGACTACATAGAATGGTGTCCCAAGGAAATCTACGATAACCCCAATACACCAGAGGATATATGGTAAGATAAAGAGAGAGGGAAGGATATTTTCAGCATCCTTCCCTCTTTCTTTTATTCCTGATAATAAACCCGCTTTACTCTGGGGCTTATACCCGTCAGAATCTCGTAAGGAATAGTATCAATGATATCCGCTAGGACAGACGGTGAGAGTTCTTCACCAAAGATAAGCACTGAATCACCCTCCTGACAAGGGATATCCGTAACATCAATCATACAGACATCCATACAGATATTGCCTACATAGCGGGCTTTCTGACCGTTTACCAGACAATATCCGTTACCTCTGCCCAGCAGTCGGTCCAACCCGTCGGCATAACCAATAGGAATACTGGCTATTCGGCTGTCACGCTCCATAAAGGTACGTCTGCTATAGCCCACGCTATCCCCTGCCGGCACATTATGTATCTGCAGGATGGTGGTACGCAGCGTACATACATTATTTATAAGCTTGTTGTTACGACTGTTAATGCCATAAAGACCCAGTCCCAGACGTACCATCTCCATCTGACGCTCAGGGAAATGCTCAATACCGGCACTGTTACACATATGGCGCAGGATGCCATGCGGGAAGGCCTTACACAACTGGTCGCTACCTTTTAGGAACAAGTCATACTGTTTGGCAGAGAAGGCATCAAAGTCATCACTGTCGCTTCCTACGAAATGCGAGAAAACAGACCTGGGGATAACCGCGTTCTGCTGTTTCAGACGAGCTATCAGCTCAGGCATGTCCTTTATGGGATCAAAGCCCATACGGTGCATACCCGTATCCAACTTGATATGTATGGGGAAGTTGGTGATACACTCTTTCTTGGCAGCATGGATAAGGGCATCCAGCAGACGGAAGCTATAAACCTCGGGCTCCAGGTTGTACTGGAAGAGCGTCCTGAAGGTGCTCATCTCGGGGTTCATAATCATGATGTTGGAAGTAATACCCGCATTACGGAGTGCTACACCCTCATCAGCTACAGCTACAGCCAGATAATCCACTCTGTGGTCCTGCAGTATTTTTGCCACCTCAACGGCTCCCGCTCCATAGGCATCAGCCTTGACCATACAGACCATCTTGGTCTCAGGCTTCAGGAAGGAACGGTAATAGTCCAGATTCTGGGCAATGGCACTCAGATTCACTTCCAAGATGGTCTCATGCACCTTCTGCTCTAGCATATCCGTAATCTGTTCGAAGCAGAAAGAACGGGCACCCTTGATGAGTATCAGCTGGTCACGTAGCGTACCCAGCAGATTACTCTGTAGGAACGAATGTGTATCTGGGAAGAAGTAGCACTTTGCCTGCAGGTTCTCGAAGCAATAACGATGTTCAGATATAACAGGGCCTATAGCCACCAACTGCTCCACGCCCTGCTGCTCCAACATCTGTGACAGATGGGTGTAGAACATCATTGGCGGAACACCTGTCTGCTGTATATCACTTAGTATCAAAGTCTTTGACTTTCCTTCACGTTCAGGCCTACGGTTCATGAAGTGCAAGGCTATATCCAGGCTGTTCAAATCGCTGTTGTAGGAATCGTTTATCAGCGTGCATCCACGTATGCCGGCCTTCACCTCCAGTCGCATAGCCACAGGCTCCAGTTTCTGCAGGCGCTCCTCTATCACCTCGTCGCTCATGCCCATGTACTGGCACACTACCCGGCAGACAGCTTTATTGTCGTCAATGGCATTTCCCGTGCTATGCCAAGGGATAAGCTTTGCCTTAAAGTTCATCTCTTGAACACAGCTCTCAACCAACTGGTTATCAGCTGGATATATTATCGCTTCAACATCCTTAAAGAGACGCAGTTTCTCCAAACACTTCTGCTCCATCGACTCAAAGTTCTCCTGATGGGCTGCCCCCAGACAAGTGAAGATTCCCAACGTTGGTTGTATGATACGCTGCAAGGCTTCCATCTCACCAGGCTGTGAGATAGCAGCCTCGAAGATGCCCACCTGACTCTTCTCCCACAAGCCCCAGACTGAAAGGGGAACACCAATCTGCGAGTTATAACTACGTGGACTACGTGTAACGGTATAGTCGGGAGACAGCATCTGATACAGCCACTCCTTCACGATGGTCTTGCCGTTACTGCCGGTAATACCCAAAATGGGAATCGAGAAGGAGTCACGATGTCTTTCTGCCAGACGCTGTAAAGCCTGCAGGGTATTGGGCACCAGCAGGAAGTTGGCATCTGCATAATCACCCTCAGGAACATTCTCCACCACAAAGGCACGCACTCCACGGTCATACAGATCCTGAATATAAGCATGTCCGTCACCCTTTCCGGTACGTATGGCAAAGAACAGTGAACTCTCGGGGAAACTAAGGCTGCGACTGTCCGTCAGCAGCCATGCAATTTGTTGGTCATAGGTGCCAATTCTGTGTGCACCTATCAGTATAGAGATTTCTGATATCGTATACATTATTTTATATTGTATTTTTCTCTCAGTATCTTAGCTTTTTCTTCCAGGTTATTCAGGAACTTCTTATAGGCAGCAGATTCAGGGTTACTGGCTTTATGGAACAGCCCGTTGCGTATGGGAGCATACTCCTGCAGATACTCCTGCATGGCAGGATTCATAACACTCTGCACCAGACGCTGCCAGATATAGTCAACGGCAACTCCCGAAGGGTGCAGCATATCATCTGCATAGAAGCGGTAGTCGCGCAACTCATCCAGCACTATCTCATAGGCAGGGAAGTAAGACACCTGCTTGGGATATCTCTTCATCACCTCCTCCACAGCCAGTATCAGGGTTGATTTGGCAACCTGATTGCCATGGAATCCGTATTTGGCGTATCTGAAGGGACTGATGGTAAAGACAATCTTCATATTCGTGTTCTCAAGGAGCAGTTCCTCTATCGTGGCAGACAGCGCATCCACACAGGCAGGAAGCGATAGCCAGTCCTCACGGAAACGGCTATGAGGCTCCTTGTGGCAGTTGGCTACCACAGCCCCGTTGGTCTGCAACCTGTAACAGACACTTGTACCAAGGGTCAGGAACAGATAGTCGGCAGAGAGCAGCGACAGCTTCAGCATCTGCAATGCGCCCTCCACTACTTTCCTGCACTCCAGCTCACTCTTACCAGAAATAAGGGTTCCAGCCCACCACGAGCACCATTCCTGCTCTGCCCTGAAGACAGGGATGTCCACCTGCTCCATGTGCAAGGCAGCATGCACCTGCAAACGGATACTCTCGGGGTTGTAAAGCACGCCTAAAGGATTACAGATGGAATGCAGGCCAAAGCTCTGGAAACGCTCGCCAATGTACTGGGCAAAACAAGAACCCAGGAACACCACATGGTCTGAAACCGACATAGGAATGTCCCATTTCGGTACCTCAACCTTCGTCCTGAAAAGATGTTCTTGACAAATCATTAATCAAAGATAACAATTTTTCTTGTACAAAATTACGGAACTTCATCGAAAATATGTAATTTTGCAATATCAAAAAATGAATAATTGTGGAAAAAGTGCCCAAAGATCTACTGGCAAACATACATTTCCCTTCTGATTTAAGGCAATTGCCTATTTCAGATCTTCCTGACGTCTGCGAAGAACTCCGACAAACTATTATACAAGAGCTGGCTGACAATCCCGGTCATTTCGCCAGCAGTCTGGGTGTTGTAGAACTTACCGTTGCACTGCACTATGTGTTCAATACACCATACGACCGTATTGTATGGGACGTAGGACACCAGGCAGCCGGCCACAAGATTCTCACCGGCCGTAAAGACCGCTTCAACACCTACCGCAAGCTGCACGGCCTGCGTCCCTTCCCCTCTCCCCAAGAGAGCGAATATGACACTTTTGCCTGCGGACATGCTTCCAATAGCATCTCAGCTGCGCTTGGTATGGCTGTAGCAGCACAAGAGAAAGGCGAGACAGACAGACAGGTGGTAGCTGTGATTGGAGACGGCAGTATGAGTGGAGGTCTGGCTTACGAAGGTTTGAACAATGTAGCCAGCACCAACAACAACTTGCTCATTATCCTGAATGACAACAACATGAGCATTGACCATAGCGTAGGCGGTATGAAGCACTACCTGCATCAGCTGCATACCAGCAAGCTCTATAATTATCTCCGATTCAGGACATCACAGCATCTGTTCAAATGGGGCATCCTCAACGAGAGCCGCCGTCAGAGGATAATCCGCTTCAACAACTCCCTGAAGATGCTGTTTACCAACCAGCAGAACATCTTTGATGGCATGAACATACGCTACTTTGGTCCCAGCGACGGGCACAACGTAGTTGAGCTGGTAGCTACCCTGCGTCAGATCAAGGACATGAAGGGGCCCAAGCTGCTGCACATACATACCGTCAAGGGCAAAGGCTTCCAGGCAGCAGAAGAAAACCCCGTTGTCTTCCATGCACCCGGAAGGTACGATCCCGAGACTGGCAAACGGATAAAATCAGATACTCAGAACCTGCCTCCTAAATATCAGGATGTCTTCGGACATACCCTTCTGGAGTTGGCCAGAGAGAACTCCAAGATTGTGGGCGTTACCCCTGCTATGGCCACAGGCTGTAGCATGACCATCATGATGCATGAGATGCCCCAGCGAACCTTTGACGTCGGAATAGCCGAGGGACATGCCGTAACCTTCTCTGGTGGAATGGCCAAGGAAGGCCTGTTGCCCTTCTGCAACATCTATTCCAGCTTCTCACAGCGAGCATTTGACAATATCATACATGATGTGGCCCTGAACCGTTTGAACGTAGTCTTCTGTTTCGACCGTGCAGGACTGGTAGGTCAGGACGGCCCCACACATCATGGAGCCTTTGATCTGGCTGCCTTGCGTCCCATCCCCAACCTTACCATCTCCTCTCCCATGGACGAGCATGAGCTGCGCCACCTGATGTACACAGCCCAGCTACCCGACAAGGGTCCGTTTGTCATCCGCTATCCACGCGGGCGAGGCGTCTTGGAAGACTGGCATTGCTCCTTTCAGGAGATTCCCGTTGGCAAGGGAAGATGTCTGAAGGAAGGTACTGATGTAGCTGTGCTGAGCTTAGGTCCCGTGGGTAACTTTGTCACTCAGGCCATTCAGGAATTGGAGGGGCAGAACATCAGCATTGCCCATTACGACATGCGATTCCTGAAACCCATCGACGAGGAAATACTCTCATACGTAGGAACACACTTCCAGCGCATCATCACCGTAGAGGATGGTGCCAAGAAGGGAGGACTGGGCTCTGCCGTTCTGGAATTTATGGCAGAACACAACCTACATCCCAGCATAACACGCCTTGGACTACCTGACGACTTTGTGGAACACGGAACGCCCGAGGAACTCTATCATATTGTAGGACTAGATGTAGAATCCATTAAAAAGGCCATTGTATGAAGATTGTAATTTGTGGTGCAGGAGCCGTCGGAACACATCTGGCGGAGTTACTCTCCAGAGAGAATCAGGACATCATCCTCATAGATGAGAATCCCGAGAAGACTGCCCGACTGACCCAAGGCGGTCAGTACGACCTGATGACGCTGAACGTGGCACCTACCTGTATCAGCGGCCTCAAGGAAGCCGGTGTACCCAAGGCCGACCTTTTTATTGCTGTCACACCCGAGGAGACACGCAACATAACCTGCTGTATGCTGGCTCACGCCTTGGGAGCCAAGAAGACAGTGGCCCGTGTTGACAATGCCGAATATACACGCAACGACTACAAGGACCTGTTCCACAAGATGGGTATTGACTCCATCATCTACCCCGAGGCTTTGGCCGCCCAAGAGATTCTGGATGGCTTAAAACGTTCTTGGGTCAGACAATACTGGGAGGTTCAGGGCGGTGCTTTGGTCATGTTGGGCATCAAACTGAGAGAGACAGCTCACATCATCAACATCAAGCTGCGCGACCTCTGTAACCAGGATACCCCCTACCATGTGGTAGCCGTGAAACGCGGAGACGATACTATCATCCCCGGTGGTAATGACATGCTGTTGGATGGCGATATCGCCTACTTCATGACCACCAAGAAGCACATCCAGTTCATCCGTCAGATTGTAGGCAAGGAGAACTATGCCGATGTGAAGGATGTCATGATTATGGGTGGCGGACGTACCACTGTTCATGTAGCAGAGGGAATGCCCGACTTCTATACCCTGAAGATTATTGAGCAGAACGAGGAACGCTGCATGCAGCTGAACGAGATACTTGATGACAGCGACATACGCATCATACAGGGTGATGGACGTGATACAGCCCTGCTGATGGACGAGGGACTGAAAGACGTTCAGGCCTTTGCCGCTCTGACGCCCGAGACAGAGACCAACATTCTGGCCTGTCTGGCTGCCAAGCGAATGGGAGTCCGCAAGACCGTTGCCCTGGTCGAGAATACAGACTACGTCTCTATGGCAGAGAAGTTGGATATCGGTACCATCATCAACAAGAAGATGATAGCAGCCGGCCATATTCATCAGATGATGCTGAAGACTGATGTTGCCAACGTCAAGTGCCTGACCATTGCCAATGCCGATGTGGCAGAGTTCCTTGCCAACGAGGAAAGCCCCATTACCAAGGCTGAAGTTAAGGACCTGCGTCTGCCTGCAGGAATAACCTTGGGTGGTCTGGTGCGTAACGGGGTAGGTCAGCCTATTTACGGTAATACCAGGATTATGCCAGGTGATGTTGTTGTGATATTCTGCAAGAGCGGTTTGATCAAGAAGATGGACCGTTACTTCTCCAAGCCAACCTCGGCAGTCAACCGCATTATATCCTCCTTCAACAACTGATACTGAGGACTGTTCTTAAAACCCGTACTCTTGCGTAGCGTTATATCTACAGGCATCTGGCTATGCCTGTAGCTTGCCAGTTCATTTTGTTTCTGCGTCTCGTGAATGGCCAGCTCATTAATCTCCCTTTCACGTTCCCTGCGCAGAATGTTGCAGACAGGTGTCAGCAGGGTCATCACCACATTCTCAAAGAGAGTATGCCCGTGCATATACAGGTAGCACTCTTCCGGCTTAATGCCCATCTCCTGCAGTTCGTCCCTTAGCAGAGGGTACGTCTTGTGCGCCTCATGGAAAGTACGCTGCAGCCATCCCATACACTTGTTCACCCTACGACGGACTTTCTCCAATGTAGGCTCCACATTTCGCGGATTGATGTCATGGAACGACACAACATCGCAGAAGTTGCTCATAGAGAACTCCTTATAGTGATTGTAGCGGTATGCCCAGATGTTCCACACAAAAAGAGGCCATATAATCAAGCTGTACTCCGCCATGAACTGTTCAAAGTCCACCAGGGGCCTGTCATTCAGCGTGCTCATCACACAGGTAGAGTGAAGGCTGGGAGCATAGCACTGGAAGTTTTCTATGGCATAGACATAGGTGTGCAGCACATACGGACATTGACAGATGTATTTGCTTACCTCCGTGCATCCCTGCATCACCCAGTCGTAGTCGGCATCCACACAGGCAATCATATATTCGCCCAATCCCTTCCCCAACTGATTCATCAGGGTGGTCTTCTTGCCCTTGCCCAAGGTGGTACGACTGGGCAGCATTACCTCAAAGTAGAATTTGTCCGTCTCAAAGTCCTGCAAGACAGTGCGCCAGAAGAACACATCATCATAGCTCTCCACGTAAGCCACAATCCTTTGGCGTGCATTCTTAGGCTTCAGCCTGTTGGCCGAAGCAATGTATTGTGATGTAAGATTGTCTTGTAGACGCTTGCTCATATCACAAAACTATATCCTCCACATCTGTTACGCAGTCAGCCCATCCGTTCATAATAACGGCAGGACTATGCGTAGTCAGTATAATTTGAGCATTGGGGTTCAGTTCCCGGATCAGGGACACCAGCTGATGCTGCCATTCTACATGCAGGCTTACCTCAGGTTCGTCCAGGAACATCACATGGGGGCGTTTGTTCTGCACCAACACAGACATCAGTATTATCAGCATCTGCTTCTCACCGCTGCTGAGCTTATAGGCCGAGATGGTCTCCCCGAAGGACTGGAAGTAAATCTCGTTCTTGTCACGTTCTATAGTCTTTCCTGTTTCCTTGAAGAGCTCATCCACCATATCCAGAAAGTGCTTCTTCTGCTCTGCCAGTTCCTGGGCCTTTGCCTGTGCGTCCGGATCTTGCTTTGTAAAGAGCTCCACCATCTTGTTACTTAAGTTTACCTGGAAGTCCAGATACCTGCGCTGCAGATGGTACAGATGGTAGTCCAGTGCCGTCTGCAACTTCATGTCTGTTACCTTGTTGATTATCTCGCCGCTTAGTACTGGCGGGTCGAAAGAGCGTATTACGTCAAAGTCCACGCAATCAGCCCCCTCCACATCAAACTCCAGCTTCACCCCGTCTGACTCACGGTCTATCTGGTCAATGTTCACCAGGTGCATGATAACCCTGTTCAGTATGGTACTCTTGCCCACACCGTTCACACCACTCAGAATATTTACGCTTGGATTCAGATTCCACTTAATATGTTTCTTTCCGTTCCAGAGAGATTCTATCTCAATGCTTTTGATATAGTTTGCAACCTCTTTCATGTTTTTTGGGGGTTAGTGGTTAGCGGTTAGCGGGAATTATGAATTATGAATTATGAATTATCAACTAAAACACCGTGGTTGAGTTCCACGAGTAAAGTTCCTTTCTGGCAGAGAAGTAGCCCAATGCCCGCTCCAGTTTATCCTTTGTCAGGGGTATATGAGCCATATTGGCACTGTCACGACCTATGTACTTGCGTATTTTGTTGGGCAGATGGATCCACTCCTCTTTAATGGTATCATCCCCTACTCTATCCAGTCCCACGTAAGCCACAATAACGGGCAGGCGGAAGCGGTTCACGGCACGGCTTATCTGCCAATTCAGCATAGGAGCCTCCACAGCAGTCATCTTGCTGGAGATAACCAGCAGGTTGTCTGCTGTCTCCATCAACTTCAGGAAACGATTCTTCAGCGTGCTGTCTATCAGATCATCATGTTCAGAAGAAAACTCAATTTCCTCCATGTTCACAAAATGGAATCTGTCGGGGTTCTGCCTTTCCCATTCCCTCAACTGCAGGAACACAGAAAGGTTACTGTTCACGTGGTCAATTACACCACTGGAATCAAAAGCCACATACGTCTTATTGCCGTTCATAGAACATTAAATTAAGCATTTCCATAGCAAAGTTACAGATTCTATTTCAAATATGCAAGCATATTTTTTCCATACCAGAAATAATTGTTATTTTTGTAGGCAAATCACCATGTTTTTAATAAAAACAGCAAAACAGACCAATGAAAAGAAGAACATTTATCAGAACCGGCATGGCCAGTGTTGCCGCCCTTGCCGTATTAGGCACAAACACCCAGGTATATGCTGCAGAAAAAGCCAAGAAGAACACCACCCTGAAGACACCTCAGCAGGAAGACGCCTTCCATCTGGGCATGGCAGGATGGACTTTCAACAAGTTCGACCTCCAGAAGACCCTCGAGACCATGAAGCAACTGGATGTCCACTACCTCTGTATCAAGGACTTCCATCTTCCCCTTGACAGTACCGACGAGCAGATAGCAGCCTTTCACCAGAAACTGGCAGAGTATGGCGTTACGGGCTATGGCGTAGGTCCTATCTATATGAAAAGCGAGGCGGAGGTTGACCGTTCTTTCCAGTATGCCCAGCGCGTAGGTGTAAAGATTCTGGTAGGTGTTCCCAGCTATGATCTATTGGATTATGTAGAACAGAAGGTCCGTCAGTATGACATCCGTCTGGCCATTCATCTGCACGGGCCAGATATGCCTATGTATCCCAATGCCCAGGATATCTGGAACAATGTCAAGGACCGTGATGCCCGCATGGGTATGTGCCTAGACATTGGTCATAACCTGCGTTACGGCAGCGATTCCCTTTCCGACTATAAGAAGTACCACACCCGCGTCTTTGATATTCACCTGAAAGATGTTACCGGCACCACAAAGGCCGACAAGAGCGTAGAGCTGGGTCGTGGCCGCATTGACTTCCCCCTGTTTGTAAAATTACTTCGCAAATACAATTACAACGGCAGTGTCAGCTTGGAGTATGAAAAGGACATGAGCAACCCCTTCATGGGCATTGCCGAGAGCATTGGTTACTTCCGTGGTGTATGCTATGCCACCAAGTAAAGGAACTGACCAATAATCGACAAAGAGCAATCTCCGCTTGACATTATTGCCCTTTACATAAAACATAAATCATCGACGTGGATTTAACTTTAGAACCCTTTCCACCACCTTTTGCAACGGCATTTAAAGCCTTTCAGAAAGGGCTTTCTTCCCTTTTAGCAAACAGCAAGTACGACTTTCCTGCCTAACAAACAACAAAAAAGAAACAAATTCTCATCTTGCCCCCTATGCTATTGCCGCATCATTTTATAGGCACGATAGCCTTGAATCTGCACCATGGCATTGCCACCTTGTACACCTCTACGGAAGCTGCAGGAACGTGGAGTGTGGCAGAAAGAATAGGTGAATAACCAAATGCGCAACAGTCTGTTATCGGAACGCTCTCTGCGTAGCAATATACATCCTCCAGGCTATCACAGCCATAGAAAGCACTATTTCCTATTGATTTCACACTGTTAGGGATTGTCACTGATGTCAGACCATGGCAGCAATAAAAAACATAGCCCCCTATGTTTGTCACGCTATTGGGGATTACGGTATTCTTACAGCCGGCAATAAGAGTATTGGTGACAGTTTCTATGATAGCGTTACAATTATCACGGGAGTCGTATACTTTATTTCCATCTTCAACAGATATGGATGTCAAGCCAGAGCAACCAGAGAAAGCACCCTCTCTTATTTCTGCTACCCCTTTAGGGATTGTCACTGATGTCAGACCGGAGCAGCCCCAGAAAGTACTGTATCCTATTGATTTCACCTTGTCTGGGATTATCACTGATGTCAGTCCCAAACAACCAGAGAAAGCACCGCCTCGTATCTTTTTCACGCTGCCCGGAATTATAGTATTCTTACAGCCAGCAATAAGTGTATTGGTGGCTGTGTGTATTACCGCATTACAATTATCACGGGAATCATACACTGTATTTCCATTATCAACGGATATGGATGTCAAACCAGAGCAGCCACAAAAAGCACCGTATCCTATTGATTTTACACTATTAGGGATTATTATCGATTTCAAACTGATGCAGTCAGAGAAAGCATTGTTTTCTATTGATTTCACATTGTTACCGATTGACACCGATTTCAGGCCAAAGCAGCCATCGAAAGCATGGTATCTTATTGATTTCAAACTATTGGGGATTGTTACTGATGTCAGGCTGTCGCAGTAAGCGAAAGCATAGCCCCCTATTGACTTCACGCTATTTCCAATTGTCACTGAAGTCAAGTTCTTGCAATACCCGAAAGCATCAGCGCCTATTTTTCTCACGCTGTTGCCGATTAACACCGATTTCAGGCTGTCGCAGTAAGCAAAAGTATAGTTTTCAATTTTTCTCAAGCTGTCGCCGATTGTCACTGAGCTCAAGTTCTTGCAACCGTGAAAAGCACCGTGTTCTATTGATTTCACACTATTAGGGATTGTCACCGATGTCAAACTCTTGCAGCCCCAGAAAGCATTATGTTCTATTTTTCTCACACCGTTGCCGATTGTCACAGATGTAAGGCCGGAACAACCATTGAATGCATCGTATCCAATTTTCGTAACGCTGCCCGGGATGTTTACCATAGTTAGGCTCTTACACTCAGAGAAGGCACCATCTCGTATTTTTTTAACGCTGCCTGGGATTACTGTATTCCTACAGCCAGCAACAAGAGTATTGGTTGCAGTGTGTATTATAGCATTACAATTATCACGAGAGTCGTATACTTTATTTCCAGTTTCAACGGATATGAATATCAAACTGTCGCAGCCTTCGAAAATATCGTCTCGTATTTTTCTCACACCATTGCCGATTGTCACCGACATCAGCCTTTTACAACCAGAGAAGGCACCTTCTACTATTGATTTTACACTATTAGGAATTGAAACCGAAGTAAGGCTGGAGCAGTCAGAGAAAGCATAGTTCCCTATTGCTGTCACACTATTGGGGATAGTTACAAAAGTGAGGCTGTCACAACCTTTGAAAGCATAGTATCCTATTGATGTCACGTTATAGGTTACATTATCACATGTTACAGTCTCTGGAATCGTCACTTTCCCCTTGTATTTTAGAGGACCAAATGTTACTATGGCGTTCTTATGCTTACCGTATACATAAAAGTCGTAATAGATACCATCAATTTCAGCATCATATGCACTTGCCGTCAGCACCGACAGCAGAACTAAAAGAAAAAGCAATACTTTTTGTTTCATATTGACAAATAGTATTAAGGAATAGGACTCGTATTTCAATACAAGATTTTTGTTGTTAGTTGTAGATTCCGCCTACAAAGTTAATATTATTTTTTGAATACGTACACAGATATGGAAGAAAAAAAAACTTCAACACATTGAGCGTACACCAACGTCTCATCTACGAGCCATCTTCGAGCCTTCCACCTTACCACTCTCTTGGTGCAGCACAAAGGAGGGCATCCAGAGCCTACATTTGCTACCCCCTCGAGCCTACACGTGTAGACTCCTGGGGGTAACACGTGCAGACTCCCGAGGCAACAAAAGCCACCCACAGAGTCCATTCAATAGCAATACGCCGTTTCGCTGGTAGTGATACGGCGTTTCGCTTTTTCGAGTAATATGAATATTCTGAACAATCCGAGTAATCCGAGAACTCTGATTATTCTGATTCATTGCTATTGATAATTGTGGATATTATCAAAACTCCCCCTACTCTACCAAAAACCAGGGATTGTGAAGGTCTTCCTTGTTATAGACAAGGGACTTTCCGTTTTGGGCATCCACTACCCTTTTGCCTGCAGCACGGGCTATGGCATCACCGGCAGCGGTGTCCCACTCCATAGTGGGAGCAAAGCGGGGATAGGCATCGGCAGCACCCTCTGCCACCAAACAGATCTTGATGCTGCTACCACTACTAACAAGCTGGATATTATCGTGATTTTTCCGTAACTGGCTTATATACTCTTCTGTCTCCGCATTCATATGCGAACGACTAGCCACAACAGTATAAAGTCCTTCGCCACTTTTCATTAAAGGGAGGCTTTCAATCATACTGGCACTCCCCTCGGGGAGCGGGGAGGGGGTCCGTTCCTTCCACGCCCCTTCTCCTACTATACCATAATACAATATACCAGTGACGGGGATATAAATTACGCCCAAAACGGGGGAGCCGTCCTCTACAAGGGCTATGTTAACGGTGAATTCTCCGTTCTTCTTGATAAACTCCTTGGTGCCGTCCAGAGGGTCAACCACCCAAAGACGCTTCCACATCCGACGCTCGGCATAAGGCAGGTGCTGACCTTCCTCGCTCAAGACGGGGATGCCCGTATCCCGAAGATGACGCATGATGCAGAGGTGAGCAGCCTTATCGGCCAAGGTGAGGGGACTGTTGTCGGCCTTCTTCTCTATGCCGAAATCCTGACTGGGGTCGGTATAGATTCTCATGATCTCTGCCCCAGCCTCCAGTGCGGCCCTCTTGGCAATCTCAAGCAGTTGCTTCATCATCAGAGCATCTTAAGGGCCAACTTGATGACCTTCTCGACAGGAGCATCAGGCTCGTCCCTGAGTATCTGCTGCACAACCTTGTGGGTGGGAGCAGGACTGAAGCCCAACATGGTAAGGGCAGAAACGGCTTCGTTCTGCACTTCGGTATTGAGTGCCGAAGCTTGGGCACCGAGCATAGAGCCACCTCCACCGGCAGCTGCATCAACACCCAGGGCACCTATCTTGTCCTTGAGATCGACAATAATACGCTGGGCTGCCTTGGGACCGATACCCTTGACCTGCTTTAGCATCTTGTCGTTGCCCTCGCTGATGATGTTACAGAGCTCGGCTGGCGTGGTAGCAGACAGTATCATACGGGCCATGGCAGCTCCGATACCGCTAACGCTGGTCAGCAGCAGGAACAACTCCCGCTCTACCCGGGTAGAGAAGCCCCACAGCTGATAGGCATCTTCGCGGATAGATTCTGTTATCCACAACTTAACACTTTCCTTTCCCTGAATGCCGGAAAAGGTGTTCAGACTTATGTTTACGCCATACCCTACTCCGTTGCAGTCGATAACGGCCAAGGCGGGGGTAAGGTCGGCAAGGGTACCTTTGAGATATTCAATCATAACTTTTTAAATGAAGAGTGAAGAATGAAGAGTGAAGAATCAAGCCTACTCTCACCCCCTCCCACTACGGAGAAGAGGCACAATTCGAGCACAGCGGTAGCAAATTCCTCATTCTTCACTCTTCACTCTTAATTATATTTATCATGGCAAAGTTAGTGAAAAATTGCCGAAAAGAGCAAAAAGATGAAGAAAATTCCCTTGTCAGATAATAAATATGGGTATATGTACGTTATATGTTTAACGTGAGCGCGCGAAAATTCATATCAATAATATTAGTGTTGGTAAGCTTAAACCTGCTTGCCACCATGAATACTCTGCCCATATCGGCCGAGGCTTCTGCTTTTGAAGCCCCTGCTGACACAGTAAAGAAACGTAAGCCCAGATTCAGCGTACGTAAGACGGGAACAGAGAATCAAGACGAGCTAAAGACCAAGAGTGCCGACCTAAGGGAACCGGACAACCTGAAGACGGACGTAATCTACGATGAGAAGGACAACACCTACACCGTAGGAACCGTACTGGACAAGAATGCCAGCACAGGCAAGGGCACTGCCAAGACAAGCACCAGTGCCACAGGAAGCACAGGAACATCCGCCTCCATGACACTGGGTCAGGCAACAAGCTACCTGAATGCTCCCCTGCTGATGTCGCCCGAGGAATACCAGAAGTGGTCTCTGAAGAACAGCATGCAGGCATACTGGCGCAAGAAGAATGCAGATGCCTTTGAGGCTGCAGGAAAGGACAAGTTCGACTTCTCGGACATGCACTTCGACTTGGGACCTGCCGAGAAGATCTTCGGTCCCGGTGGTGTTCAGATTAAGACACAGGGAAGTGCCGAGCTGAAGGTGGGCATCAACACCAAGAAGGTGAACAACCCCGCTCTGGCTGAGGCAAGGCGTAAGACTGTGGGCTTTGACTTTGACCAGAAGATCAACCTAAGCATGAACGGTAAGGTGGGTGATAAGGTCAACATGAACCTGAACTACAACACGGAGGCCAGCTTCGACTTCGACTCTCAGATGATGAAACTAAAGTACGACGGCAAAGAAGATGAAATCATTAAGCTGATAGAGGCCGGTAACGTATCCTTCCCCAGCAACATGAATCTGGTGCCTGGCGTGAGCAGCCTGTTTGGTCTGCGTACCGATGTACAGTTCGGTAAGTTGAAGCTGCAGACCGTTATCAGCCAGAAGAAGAGTGCCAGCACCAGTGCCACCAGCAAAGGCGGCAAGCAGACAACTCCCTTTGAGTTCAGCGCCACCAATTACGAGGAGAACAGACACTTCTTCCTCTCTCACTTCTTCCGTGAGCGTTATGACGACAACATGAAGACCCTGCCCACCATAGGCAGCGGCATCACCATCAAGCGTATTGAAATCTGGGTTACCAACAAGAGTGCTAGCACGGAGCATAACAGAAACATCATTGCCCTGGCCGACTTGGGTGAACCTACCTACATCAGCAATACCATCTGGAGCAATACAGGCATCAACGTACCTGCCAATCGCGCCAACAATGAGTACGAGACCATTGTTAACAGTTTCCCAGAAGCAAGAGACATTGCTCAGGCAACAGCCGTACTGGACGGAATGGGCGACTTTGAGGGTAGCCGTGACTACGAAAAACTGCAATCGGCCCGCAAGCTGAACACCAATGAATACACTCTGAACGCAGCCCTGGGTTACGTCAGCCTAAACACAAACCTACAGACAGACGACGTGCTGGCCGTAGCCTACGAGTACACCTACAATGGTACCACCTATCAGGTGGGCGAGTTCGCTGCAGATATCACCGACAATACACAGGCACTTTTCGTTAAGATGCTGAAGAGTACCACCGGCAGTCCCAGATTCCCCACCTGGAAGCTGATGATGAAGAACGTCTATAACCTGGGTGCCACAACGGTCATGAAGGAGAACTTCAGACTGGATGTAAAATACCAGAGCGACTCAACCGGTGTCTATCTGACCTATTTGCCCGACGAGCGCCTGAAGAACACCCCTCTTATAAAGGCCCTGAATGCCGACCGTCTGGATGACAAGGGCAATGCACATAGCAACGGCTACTTCGACTACGTTGACGGCTACACCATCCTGAAGGGCGGACGTGTAGTATTCCCCGTAACAGAACCCTTCGGTTCACACCTGCGCAAATGGATTGACGATGATGCATTGGCAGACAAGTTCTGCTTCCAGGAGCTGTACGATAGCACCAAGACCGTTGCCAAACAGATTGCCGAGCATGACAAGTTCCTGATTACTGGTAAGTACAAGGGCAACAGCGCTGGAGAGATTGACCTGGGCGTAACGAACATAGCCCCCGGCTCCGTAAGAGTAACGGCTGGCGGCGTAACGCTGACAGAGAACTCTGACTATACGGTGGACTACAACATGGGACGTGTGACCATCATCAACCAAAGCCTGCTGGATGCAGGAACATCCATCAACGCCAGCGTAGAGAGTAACACAGAATACGGCATGCAGCGCAAGACCATGCTGGGATTCAATGCCGATTATGAGTTCAACAAGAACCTGACCATTGGCGGTACCCTGATGTTCCTGAACGAATCACCCCTAACCACCAAGGTAAACATGGGTAGCGAACCGCTGAAGAATACCCTGTGGGGCGCACACATCAGTTGGAAGAAGGAAAGCCAGTGGCTGACCAACATGATAGACAAGCTACCTATTATACAATGTACGCAGCCCAGTATGATTACCTTCAACGGTGAGTTTGCGCAGTTGATAGCCGGTCAGAACCACAGCGTACAGGGAAGGGCCTCCTATCTTGACGACTTCGAGCAGAATAGCATCAAGAACAGTCTGACACAGCCCACTTACTGGACAATGTGTAGCACACCCAGCATGTTCGCTGAGAGCAAACTGTCCAACAACCTGTCCTACGGCTATAACCGCGCCCTGCTGGCTTGGTACTACATAGATCCTATCTTCACACGTCGTAGCAGTACCCTTACGCCCAGTCATATCAAGAGCGACCTGGACCAGCTTTCCAACCACTATGTGCGCGAGGTCCACGAACGTGAGCTCTATCCCCAGAAGGCACAGAACAGCTACAACAGTGCCAGCAGCCTGAACGTACTGAACCTGGCATACTATCCCAACGAGCGTGGTGCCTACAACCTGACAACAGATATAGATCAGGACGGACACTTGAGGAATCCCCGTTCACGCTGGGGCGGTATGATGCGTAAGATTGACAATACCGACTTCGAGGCACAGAACATACAATACATAGAGTTCTGGATGATGGACCCCTTCATCTACACGGCAGGCGAAGCCAACAGAGGCGGTGACTTCTACATCAACCTGGGTGAGGTAAGCGAGGACATCCTGAAGGACGGTAAGAAGTTCTTCGAGAGCGGAATGCCCGTTGACGGTAACAGCCAGTACTGGACAGAAGGTTTGTGGGGACGCATCCCCAACACCACCAGCGTCAACTATGCCTTCAACAACGAGGGTGGCTCACGCGGACGTCAGGATGTGGGTCTGAACGGTTTGAACGACGAAGAGGAGCAGCAGTACCAGACCTACCAGAACTACCTGCAACAGATTCAGGGAATAGTCCGCCCAGAGGTCTATGACAGTATCTTTGCCGACCCTGCCAACGATGACTATCACTACTATCGCGGAACGGACTTCGATCAGCAGAAGACTTCAATCCTGAACCGCTACAAGCGCATAAACATGCCTCAGGGCAACAGTGCCGACCACGATACCAGTCCCGAAAGCTACGAGACCTCATGGAAGAGTACCCCCGACCTGGAGGACATCAACCAAGACTATACCCTTAACGAGTACGAGAAATACTATCAGTATCACATCAGCATCCGTCCCGAGGATATGGTTGTGGGACGCAACCACATTGCAGATATGCGTACAGCCAGCGTGAAGTTGCGTAACGGAAACACTGAGGAGTGTAAATGGTACCTGTTCCGTGTTCCCCTGTCAGACTACGATAGCAAGGAGGGTAACATCAATGACTTTACCAGCATCCGCTTCATGCGTTTGTTCCTAACCAACTTCCAGAAAGACATCATTCTGCGCCTTGCTACCTTAGATATGGTTCAGGGTAACTGGCGTCCCTACGAGCAGCCACTCTCCACAGGTCAGGCTCCCAGCAGCAACGGTACACTGGAGGTCAGCAACGTCAGTGTAGAAGAGAACTCCGACAAGACTCCTGTTAACTATGTACTGCCCCCGGGCATCAGCCGTATCACAGACCCCGACCAGTCACAGCTGGTAGAGAACAACGAGCAGTCTCTGTGTCTGATTACCCGCAACCTGAGTCCCGGTGATGCACGCGCGGTATATAAGAACTGTACGTACAACATGCGACAGTACAAGCACCTGCAGCTCTTCCTGCATGCCAACGCGTTGGCTGAGAACATCACAGAGACAACCAACGGTGAGTGCAGCGTATTCCTACGTCTGGGTTCAGACTACAAGAGCAACTACTACGAGTACGAGGTTCCCATGCAGCTGACTCCAGAAGGTAACTACGACCCCTACAGCGCTCTTGCCAGCACGTCTGTATGGCCAGAAGAGAATATGATGGACATCGACCTGGAATTGTTCACCGACCTGAAGAAGCGTCGTAACGCTCAAGTCAGTGCCAACATCACCAGCATCAACCAGATCTTCTCGGACTACGACAAGGAGCATCCCAACAACCGCATCTCTATTATGGGTAACCCCACACTGGGAGAGGTCAAGACCATTATGATTGGTATCCGCAACAACGGACGTACCGTAAAGGACATTGAGATCTGGGCCAACGAGCTTCGCTTGCAGGAGTTCTCTAACAGCGGAGGCTGGGCAGCACAGGGTAATCTGAACGTGCAACTGAGCGACATAGGCTCCGTAAACGTGACAGCCAAGTACATAAAAGCCGGATTCGGTGGCATTGAGCAGACCGTGGCACAGCGTACAGACGAGGATAATCTGGACTACTCTATAACCACCAACGTAGAATTAGGACGTCTGTTGCCCGAGAAGGCTAAGGTGACCTTCCCCATGTACTACTCTTACAGCAAGGAGACCATAAAGCCCAAGTACAATCCATTTGATACGGATATGTTGCTTTCCGATGCTTTGGATGCTATGGCAACCGAGAAAGAGCGCGACTCACTGAGAAGCCTGACCAACCATGTGGAGGTGAGCAAGAACATCAGCTTCAGCGGTGTCAAGGTGAACATTGCCACACGCAAACATCCTATGCCCTACGACCCTGCCAACTTCACCTTCAACTACAGCCACTCGTCACAGAACACCTTCGGGCAGACCATCGTCTATGAGCACGAGTACAACTGGAAGGGCGGCATGAACTACTCTTGGAGCCCCAACTGGAAACCATGGGAACCCTTCAAGAAGATAAAAGGTAAGAGCAAATGGCTGGACATTGTGAAGGCACAGAACTTGGCTTACGTACCCCAGAACATTACCTTCAATACGGATATCAACCGCACCTACTATGAACTGCAGGAACGTGACCTGGAGAATCTGGGCAACACATCCTCTATCCCTGCCACATGGAGCCAAAGTTTCCTCTGGAACCGTAGCTTCCAGCTCCGCTGGGATATCTTCAAGGCGCTGCACTTCAGCTTCAACAGCTCTACTAAGGCCGAGATTGAAGAACCCTATATGCAGGTCAACAAAGACCTCTACCCCGACCAGTATCAGGCATGGAAGGATTCTGTCAAGCACAGCCTACTGCACTTTGGCCGTCCGCTGGACTACAACCAGAGCGTACAAATCAGCTACAAGGTTCCCTTCGAAAAGATTCCTGTTACCGACTGGCTGAGTGCCGATGTTGCCTACAACAGCAACTACTCTTGGCGCAGAGGTAGCACACTGGAGGACGGAACCAGTCTGGGCAACACCATCAACACCCAGCGTACCATCAATGTCAACAGCAAGATTGATCTGGAGAAGATCTATAATCACAGTAACTTCCTGAAAGAGACCAACAAGCGTTTCTCTGCTTCAAACGCCAAGTCGGAAGCCAGCAAGAAGAAACAGGAGAAGCAAAGAGAGAAGGATGCCAAGAAAAAGGAGAAGAGCAAACAGCTGGATGCCCGAGTACAGGCTGAGGAAGAGGCTATGAAGACAGGTGAGCCCGTTGACTCCATCCTTGCCCGTCAGAAGGCTGCACAGACCAACCGTCAGACCAACAAGAACGGCATCAGCCAGAAGAAGGCTCCCGAGAAGAAGGGCTTTGCCCAGGAGGTAACCTTGCTGCCCGACAGTAACATCACCATCAACCACGGACAGAAGAGCAAGCGTCTGCGCATCACGGCCCTTGACACTGCCGGACATGCCTTCAAGATATATTATAAGAAGAAGGACGACAACACCATCGTGCTGCGCAAGACTCCCGTTGATACCACTAAGATCAGACTCAACGTGGTGGCACTGCCCGCTATCTCTGAGAACAAATGGTACGACTGGGCACAGGCTGGCGCACGCTTCCTAATGTCGATGCGTAACATCAGCATATCCTACCGTAACACCTACAACCTGGCTCTGCCCGGCTTCCGTCCTGAGATTGGCGACATGCTGGGTCAGGGTAAGAACAACGGATTCCTGGCTCCCGGTATCGGATTCGGTCTTGGCTTCGTCAATGACAGCTACATAGACACAGCTCAGGAACGCGGATGGCTGATGGGACCTGAGGATGGTGTATCATCACCCGCCACCTCTGCCACCACAGAAGACGTGCAGGTAAAGATGTCACTGGAGCCCTTCACAGACCTGAAGCTCGACCTGAACATGAGCCGCACACACAACCGCAACAGAAGCATCCAGTATATGTACCGCGATGCAGACGGTTTCATCCCCACAACACATAGCGGTTCGTTCAACATCACAACAATCTCTATCAAGACAGCCTTCTCCAGCGGTGGTTCGGCCAGCAACGGATACTATAGCGCTCCCTTCCAGAAGTTCCGCGAGAATCTGGACTACTACCAGCAGCTTGTTACAGACCGTTATACCGGCATCAAGTACCCCACACGTACCGGCAAGAGCGGAGTTTACAATCCTGCAACTGATGCACCCGTCAACAAGTACGGTCCAGACGTGATGATTCCTGCCTTCCTAAACGCCTATACAGGCTCCAGCTCATTGGATATCTTCCCGTCCCTGACACGTATGCTTCCCAACTGGACGCTCAACTACAAGGGACTGAGCAACCTGCCCTGGGTACGCGACCACTTCAAGAGCGTTACTCTGACACATGCCTACAAGAGCATCTATGCCGTAGGTTCATACAACTCATTCAGTTCATGGGTAGAATGTATGGGAGCCGGCAACGGATTAGGATTCTCACAGAACACCACAACGGGCGAGTATCAGCCCTCATCAATGTACGACATCAGCTCTGTCAGCATCAATGAGAGCTTTGCACCCCTTATGGGACTGAACATGACGTTCAACAACAACATGACACTGAAGATGGAGTACCGCACCACACGCGTATTGAACCTCAGTCTCACCAGTGCCCAGTTGAACGAGACCGGCTCTAATGACCTTGTCATTGGATGGGGTTACAAGATCAACGACTTCAAGCTATCCAGCCTCTTCCGCTCCAAGAAGGCCAGCGCACGCCAGGAGGCAAGGAACAGACTCAACAGCAAGAACGGTGCCAACAACAAGGACGGAAAGGGAAACCAGAACAACGCCAATAACAACAATAGCAGTCGTAATAGCAAGAACAACTTTGCTCATAGCCTGTCTATGCGCTTCGACTTCAGCATCCGCAGTCAGAGTGCTATTAAGCGCGACATTCAGACCAACCTCTGCGAGGCAACAAGTGGACAGAAGGCCTTCAAGACCAGTGCCCAATTGGATTACTCTATGAGCCGCTTGGCAACACTGAGCATCTATTACGACCGCCAGCGTTCACAGCCCCTGCTCTCCAGCAGCAGCTACCCCACCGTCACACAGGACTTCGGTTTCAGTATGAAATTCTCACTGACGAGATAACAATAAAAGGGAACGCTGATTTGCGTTCCCTTTTATTGTGGTTAGCGGTTAGAGGTTAGCGGTTAGCGTAACTTTTATCTTTTAATTTTTATCTCTTATCTTTTATCTTCAGTGGTCTTTATCGTATAGCTTCCAGCCCCGTACTCCTTGGAAGCTGATTCTCCTGGCAAAGTTACCTTAGCGGTAGCACCCTTGGGGATGGTGAACTTCCATATCCATTTGTTACCTTTGTACTTCCACTCGCTCTTGATGGTTCCGGCAGCACTCTTATATTCGGCTTTCAGGAAACCTAAGCGCTTATCGGGAACGGGAGCCATGATGATATGCCTAAAGCCTGGCTGCTTAGGATCAGCTGCGATACCAGCTACTGTCTCCCAAATCCATTCGCACACACAGCCGTAGGCATAGTGGTTGAAGCTATTCATGCCACGTGGCCCCATGCCACTGTCCTTCATATAGCTGTTCCAACGTTCCCAGATGGTGGTAGCGCCGTTATCGATGGAATATAGCCAGCTGGGATTCTTGCGCTGGAAGAGCAGCTCATAGGCGATATCGCTCATACCATTCTCTGTGAGCGTCTGCATCAGGATGCTGGTGCCCAGGAAGCCAGTCTGCAGGCAGTTGCCATGGTCTACAAAGTTCTGACGCAAGCGCTGCACCATAGCCTCTTTGGCATCGCCACTGAGCAGTTGGTTCTTCAGGGCAAAGAGAGCAGGTGTCTGCATGGTGTTCAGGATCTCTGTTTTGAAGGTACCTTCGGCGTTCAGGAACTTTTCCCTGATATAACCCTTTGCCTCGGCAAACATCTTCTCATAGGGAGCAGTATCACGTCCTGTGGCACGAGCCATATCAAGCATCATCCCAGCATCAATAGCCCAATAGGAAGCGCTGAGGAAATTCCAATAATCAATGGTCTCGAGCTTGGGCTGTCCATTTTGGTGGCTGCGACCGCTGCAACTCTCCAGCGGCTCATAGCTCAACCAGTCAGCCCACTGATAGTTACCGTTCTCTGATGTCATAGCCGTATGCTCATATTTGGTCTCGTAAATATGATTCATAAAGCGGTTCATCGACTCCCAGTTTTCCTCTATAATGCTACCATCACCAAACTGCTTCCAGACAGTCCAAGGCACAATGATACCGGCATCCGCCCAACCTAAACGCATCATATCGCCATGTCCATTGCCGTCACCCGCACCATACTGAGCCAGAGGTGCTACACCGGGGAAGGCACCTGTGGGTGATTGTGTATCACGCATGTCACGCATCCACTTATGGAAGAAGCGGTCGGTATTGGCAAAGAAAGTTCCTGTCTCAGTAAAGACCTGTGTGTCTGCCGTCCAACCCAGACGTTCGTTACGTTGTGGACAGTCTGTAGGAACACTCAGATAGTTGGAACGCTGTCCCCACTGGGTATTGGAAATCAACTTGTTGATTAGTTCATTGCCAGTAGTGATGGTACCTATCTCCATTTCCTTCGTAATAGAAGTAACTGGGATGGACTCAACTCTACGGATAGTGACTTCATCCGTAGCCGTTATAGACAGATAACGGTAGCCGAAGAAAGTACTGCGGGGATAGTAAAAAGAATAATCGGGATAACGGTCAAAAAAGCAAGGTATAATAAATTTAAAGGTATAATGAAGCTGCATACCTGTGTCAGGGATGCGGAGGTTAAGACGATGTACACTTCCTTCAGGTCCATCCATCCCTCTACTCTTGGCACCATTGCCATCGTTGAGAATCTCTGCTGGGAGGCAAGTCAGCTTAGTGCCCTCTTTTGCCTTAAACATAAAGTAGGGAACAGCAGAAGTGTTCTGTCCGAAGTCAATGACCAAAGTCTCACCGGGACGGACGACCATAGGCTTACCTGGTTTGAACTCCTGCACAATGTTGACCTTGCCGTACTGATCATCGGTAGAACCTGTAGTTCCATTCCACGTATAAGCCCTAACGGGAGAGAGTGCCAGGTCCCAGCGATGATATACCTCGGCACCATCGGTGGGGAAAATCTTTCCTTTAAACTCCTCATTGATTTCCGGCTGTGAAAGACTATCCGTTTCCCACCATGCTCCTCCTGGCATGTTAGCATCATAGTCCTCACCGTCGAAGATGGCTGCATGGGTGACAGGACCTACCACTCCGGCCTTCCAGTCATTCAGATTCGTACCGAAGTATTCCTCCGAACCGTCGGCATAGGTTAGGCAAAGCACGCCTCTGAAAGCAACCTTCTTGCCAATCATGCCTTCATGACCGCCAGGGGTGATAATCTTGTCGGCCCACCAGCCAGGAGTGACCTGCACAGAGAGTTCGTTCTTCTGTCCTACCTCGCGCCAGAAAGCTTTTGTAACATCATAGGTAAAGGAGTACTTGGTCTTCTGGTAATGCGTAAAGCCAGGCTTCAGGACTTCATCTCCAATGCGTAAATTATTGACATAAAGATCATAGATTCCCAAACCGGACGTCATCCAGATGGCCTTCTTTATCTTCTTTGAGTTGACAATTTCTGATACAAACCAGCTGGCACCATCAGCAGCACGTGTTCCATCATTTACCACACCTGTTACCACAGGAGCATCCTTTACAGACAACCATACCGAGCAATCCCATGCCTTATCAGGCAAAGGGGCTGTAAGTTTGCCGTTACCATACCATGCCATTACATTCTGCGCAAGCAACAAAACGGCTACGCAAGAAATAGTCAACCTTCTTTTCATATTTCTGAATTTCATTCTTACATTTTTATTTCTTTATGGGACAAAATTATAAATAAAACCATGTTTTTACCCTTAAAATTTGACACAAACACATTGAAAATTACGATTTTATCAAGAATTAACACAAAAGACATCATTTTTTTCTTCAAAAACAAGGTTATTTAATTATTATTTGTACCTTTGCGACTCAAAAATGAAGGAAGACTGAGAACAAACTACTTTAATATATGAAAAAACTACTTCTCCTCATTGCACTGGTGTGCAGTATGGCTTTTAGTTCTGTCTTCAGCGGATGCAAGAGCAAACCTAATGACGACTTAACCATAATGGACACCACCACCATAATCATAGATCTGGACTCCGTTGTCTTAAGGCCCTTCCTCCCATGGGATGCTATGGTAGAGGATTTGGAACGCCACATGGAGATGAACTGTAGTGACTGGGGCATAGAGAATCCCGACTCATTAGACTATGATGCAGGAACTGGACGCTGGAAGCGTACTTTCTTCAAGGGTAATCTCAGAAACACCTATTACTTCGAAGATGCCAAGGGTAACTACCTGAAGTACGTTACCTTCATATATTATGGCAACATGCCCTTTGAGCCTATTAAGGAAGAGGTTGAACGCAACGGATTCCTGCTGCAGGGCGAAATGGACTATCCCGGCAATGACAGTAAAGTCTGCTATATGTACCTCTCCCACTCCGGTGTTCTGGAAGCTCAGCTGGCAGGATGGGAAGACGGCAGCTGGGTATTATCCTTCCAGCCTACCGATGAGGAAGATTTCAAATATCTGGTCAAGAAGAAAGGGGAGAAAGAAGAGTAGCGCCCCCCTGCCCCTCCCGTAATGGAGGGGAGACATAGTTAGCGGTTAAAGGTTAGAGGTTAGAGGTTAGGGGTTAGCGTAAACTATGAACCATGAATTATGAATTATGAACTTGAGAATAAAGAAAAGGAGGCAAGCTTCAACACTTGCCTCCTTTTCTTTATTCCTTCTTGTATTTCTGAATTGCTGCCTGAAGCCAATTCTGAATATCGCTAGCCAGCCACTGGGGTTGGATAACCTGTAGCCATTCTCCCCTTGAGAGCAAATGAGCCTTGAAGTCAGATGTCGGACGTAGGAACAGCTCAAAGTCGGCATACTCGTCCGTGGCACTTACCTCGCGCTGTGAAGGGTGAATGGGCAAATCCCGCAGGTAGTACTTCTCCATCCCATACGCACGCAGCACAACCTTTTCCGGATTAACCTTGTTATCCACCATAATGCCAAAGCTTTGGGCAAAGTAAGCGTCCGCATCAAAGCCAGCATCCAAGGTAAACTTATCCTGATGCAACTGAATATTCACTATGCGGTCCAATGAGAATACAGACATAGACGACTCCACCTGCCCCGGCTCTCCATCCTTAACCGGTCGGTCCACCTTTGTCAGCACATACCAACGTCGTTTGAACAGTTTTACACAGTAAGGGGCTGCCAAATAGGTTTTGTTCGTTGCCGAACTGTACTTCTGATAAGTCAACAGCATCTTACGTCCCTGACGCATCGCCTTGATGATTCGCCTCAGATGAATGCCACCCGAGGGGATGCTCTCCAACAGGATACGTCGCTGCAGTCCCACATTCTCGTCCAGTATATTACCTACGCTCAGTGTACTGAACAGCCAGTTAGCCACACTGTTGTTACTCAGCACCTCCTTATTATATATGTAATAGCGGTACCCATCCTTACGGTCGCATTCTATGATTACGCCAAACATATCCTGGATAGCATCCCTATGACGATTGAACGTGGTACGTGAGAAAGGTGATCCGCCACTTTCTTCTCTGCTACTCCACTTCTGACTCAGTTCGGCAAATGTAATTCTCTCTGCATGATAGATGGTCTCTACCAGCCAGATATATTCCTTGAAAAGCGTTGGTATGTTCATGTAGTCTTGTTTACTTTATGGCTTTACGTCCTTTTTGGACAATGATACCATGGGACTGGGGAGTGGCAGCTGTACCTGAAAGGGTAAAGCCACACCCTGATGTAGTTGAAGGCTGCAAAGGAACTTGAATAAGACCATCCACAGCATCACCTGAAAAGGTAAGAATACCTGCCGGCAGATTGACGGTTGCGTCAAAAACACCCTCCATGGGGAAATGCCAGGTCTGTCCTTCGGTTTCAATCAATGAATTGGGTACTGCAACATCAACCTCAGCATCCGTCTGAGAAGGACCATAGACGACATTATCCGTGGTGGTCGTCGACTCCGGTTCTATAACAATCATCGTCCAGAACTGAAGGGCAGGAAGGGTGAAACGCAAAGAATAAGAAGAGGATGTGAAGTCTGTAATCTCCTGAGCAGCACCGCCCAGATAGTCGGGAGACGCTACCCAAAGTCGACGAATCTTACCCAGTCCATTAAGTCCTGATATAGTAAGAGAGAGATCCTTATGTTCTACAGGCCAAGGACGCAGGCCGTCCCTGTCGTGCCAACAAAGCAGATAGTTAGGATCAGTAACCTCACTGCTCTCTTGCGTACAGAAGTTTAGCAGATGAATAACCCTACGCCCCTCCACATTACGGGCTATCTGCGTAACCTGCTGGTTGACGGGTTCCCATTTGTTTACAGTGACTTCACGAGACGTAACCTTGATGTTCGCATTATCAGTCCAATTGCCACGCAGCAGATTCTCGTAAGCCGTCAGGAAATCATAATAACGGGTCATCCAATCCTCCAACTGGGCAGTCATCTTCTGCCCTGAATGAGGAAAATACTCACGGCAAAGCATATGGTCACCTCCCAACTCCAGATGTGAACCGCCCAAGGCAAACATAACGGCATCTGCCATAACAACACCCGGGACATTGAAGTTGCTATTGTCGCAACAATAGTTCATATAGGCAGCAAAGACAGTCTGCAAGGCTGCATTATAGGAACGGTTGTTCTGTATGATGGTCTTCAGATTAGAGAACCTAGCCTCCGTATTCGTCAAGGCGTTATTACTATGGCAGCCCCACACCTCGTTATAGAAGCAATCCGTCTTTTTGGTTTTACCTATCTCCTGTGCTCCATATTCCGATACGGCATTCATAACGAGGCGTTTCTCGGGATGACGCTGCTTCATAGCCTGAATAAAGGAGGCATAGCCGCTGGTAAGATTTATCTTGTTACCATAATAATCATAGAGGGTTCCACGATTACCCAACTGGTCTATCTGATAGCCGTCGAAATCAAAGCAGGCATAGACATCGTCATTACGGTCTGCCAGATAAGCCTGCCAATCAGGATTAGCAGGATCGGCCAGATAGATATCACTCTTCCAATCGTCCGGCAGGTCGTGCTTGTCTTTACGGGAATGATTCTGATCCTTGAATAACAGCCAATCCTCACTGACGCCTCGCGACTCATATCCGTCCAGAACACCAAAGCAAAGATTATAGAAGAAGCTCTTCATCCCAAACTCATGCTGGCGTTTGATATAGTTCCTAACGGCACTGGCATATATGGTACGGTTGGCAATATCCTTATAAGTGGAAAGAGGCTTATCGCGTGTTCCTCCCAAGGGCCAGTCATGACAGCAATGCCAGTCCTGAAACTGCACGGCATTGATATGGCAGCGATTAAGCCACGTCATCTCTGTGCGGACTTTTGAAATGGTCTTATCACTACCGAAGGTGGCTACAAAACCATAACGGGGAAAGCGTATCCAGTCGGAAGAAACATCTACGGCTATGGTACCATGAATAACATCGGAAGTGCCATCAGTAGTATAAACCTCTACCATATAGCCACGGTAATCCTGGGCAGGAGTCGTCCATGTCCAGCTTCTAGTGGTAAGAAGGGTATCTGCCACTATGTCTGCCAAATGCCTGTATCTGACCCTCATGTCAGCAGCAGGTGTAGCAGAGAGTGTAAAGGTAACCTGCTGGCCGGGCGCATAAGAACACTTGTCGGTAGAAATGCTATAGTAGAGTTTCTTGTTGCCTGCGGTCTGTTGGGAACTCAGGCGCTCCTGAACAGGAAGTACATCTACCGCTTTAAAATAAGGCTGACTATGAAAGGCCAAAGTTCCCTCCTGAAGGGAAAGACGTCCATGATAGATGCCGCTGTCCGTTCCCTGTTGCCAAAGGGCATAATCGCTACCGGAGGCAACTGCCGTTCCTACAGGATAGATATAACGCGGGTATGAATCAGTCTCATTCAAGCAGACTGCCCATAGCCTGATGGGCAGTAGAAGAAGGATGAAGAGTAATAGACGACTCATGGTATTGGTGATTTATGGGTTACGCATTAACAGGAGCAAGTCCCATCTCTGCCGCTTTCTGCAACATAAACTGGCGGGCTGCTTCATGATCATTGGGGATAACAGAATCCCAAATGGCATCCTTGACGGCTTGCTTGAGAACACCGATCTCCCTGCAAGGTTTTAGTCCGAAGGTTTCCATTATCTCTTCTCCCGTGATAGGGTTCTGCCAAGTACGGTAGTTATCACGAGCCTGAAGGTCGGCCAGCTTCTCACGCACCAACTGGAAGTTATCCAGGAAGCGTTGCTTCTTCTGCTGGTTCTTGCTGGTGATATCAGCTTCGCAGAGAATCATCAGGTCGTCAATATCCTCTCCCGCCTCGAAGAGCAGACGGCGTACAGCACTGTCTGTCACCTCCTCATCGGCAATAGCAATAGGACGCATGTGCAAGCCCACCAGTTTCTCAACGTAGGCCATGCGTTCATCCAGTGGCAGCTTCATCCTACGGAAGATATTGGGCACCATCTTCTGACCAATATAATTATGGTTATGGAAAGTCCATCCAACCTTCTCCTCCCATCTCTTACTGCGTGGCTTACCTATATCGTGAAGGAGAGCAGCCCAACGGAGCCAAAGCGAAGCCTCCCCCTTCCCCTCCAAAGGAGGGGTGACAGAAGCTCCCTCTCCTTGGGAGAGGGCGGGGGTGAGGCTCACATTCTCCAACACCTCAAGGGTGTGATAGAAATTATTCTTGTGAGCCCTGCCATTCCTTTCTTCCACAATATCAAGGGCAGAAAGTTCAGGCATGATAATCTGTAAGATTCCGCAGTCCTGTAAATGCTCGAAACCTATACTGGGATGCTGCGCCATCATTATCTTGTTCAACTCATCAATGATGCGTTCCTGAGAGATAATCTTGATGCGCTCGGCATTCCTCTTCAGGGCATCTGCTGTCTCTTCTTCAATCTGAAAGCGAAGCTGAGTGGCAAAGCGGACACAACGCATCATGCGCAGGGGGTCGTCACTAAAGGTGATATCTGGGTCAAGGGGTGTAGCTATAAGACCATCCTCCATATCCAACATACCGTCAAAGCGATCCACAAGGCGCTTGCCATCTACCAGTCCTGCTGATGACAGACAATAAGCCAGGGCATTGATGGTAAAGTCGCGACGGTCCAAATCATCCTCCAACGTACCGTCTTCCACAATAGGTTTGCGGCTATCACGACTGTAGCTTTCCCTACGGGCACCAACAAATTCAATCTCCTGATCCTTCCACTTCACCTGAGCAGTGCCGAAGTTACGGAAGACACTGACATGTGCTCCCCTACCCAACTTCTTGCCCAAAGCCTTGGCAACACGGATGCCGGGTCCATCGCCATTGAACATTGAACATTGAACATTGAACATTGCTTGGGGATCTACAACTACGCAGTCAATATCTTTTGAGGGACGCTCCAGGAAAAGGTCACGAACATATCCTCCTACCGCATAGCAGTGGAGTCCCATCTGGTCGGCCACTTCGCCAATGGCACGGAACAGAGGGGTATCAAACAAACGGGAAAGATCTTCTTCTGTGAGATGCTTCATTCGGCGTCCTTCTTTTTATCCTCTAAGAGTTTACGTTCAAAGAACTGCTGCTTGACGTGCAGACGTTCCCATTCCTCTCCCTGCGCATTCTTCATACTGTCTGCAGCAGCTGCCATCTCTATACTATCCAGCAAGAGGATAGCCTGCTTGCGCACCTCTATGGCAGTGGGATATTTCTGTCGCAGAGACAGGATAGAGTCACGCGCCTCTGCATAATGTCCGTATTTCAAGGCAAAACGAGCATCCGAGAGCATCTGGGATGCTTTCTGGTTGGTATCATCACCACCACAGGCACACATCATCAATAGCAGTGCCAAAAGGGATAGAATATGCTTACTCATATTAAGGGGTTAGAGGTTAGAGGTTAGGGGTTAGGGGTTAGGGGTTAGAGGTTAGAGGTTAGAGGTTAGCGGTTAGAGGTTAGCGAAAATTTTTGAATTTTGAATTTTAATTCTTCACTCTTCACTCTTACAGTCCTAGCAACGGCAGGATAAAGTTACGGATATCATTACTGAAAGCCAACAGCATAAGCAGAATGAGCAGGCCCAAGCCTATCTTCTCGAACCACTCGGCTGCCTTATCAGAAGGCTGTTTGCCTGTTATACCCTCCCACAACAGGAAGACAATATGACCGCCATCCAATCCGGGAATGGGAAGGATGTTCATAACAGCCAGGATAATGCTGATGAAAGCTGTCAAGAGCCAGAACTGCTGCCAGTCCCAAGCAGAGGGGAAGATATTACCAATGGTTATGAAAGAGCCCACGCTCTTGGCACCTTCAGCACTGGCCACATACTTCATATCGTTAACATAGCCCGTAAGTGTACGCCAACCCTGCTGCAGACCGGCAGGAATACAAGAGAGCAATGTATAAGAGACATGTTCCTGCTTATAGTCTGGCATCATGAACACTACACCCATCTTGTACTCTTTGTCCAGATGAAGCATAACGGTATCGGGCTGAGCATCTGCTGTCAACTGATAAACCACCTGCAACTGACGCTGCTTAAGACTATCAGCATGTGTGCAGCCTGGAGCTGCCAAGACATCCTGACGACGTATAGTAACCTCGCAATCATAATCCACCTTAGTAGAAATATCCTTGCCATTTACAGCCAAAATGCGTGTTCCTTTTTGCAAGCCTGCCTTCTGAGCAGCAGAACCAGGTGCAACACTGTCCACAATAGCAGGTGTGTAAAGAGACATAAAGCGAGGAACGCTCTGCAACATCTCCAGCATATTGAGTCCCTCCTCCGGCATCTGCAATGTAACCTCCTCGTTACCACGCAATACGGTAACAGCAGAAGCATTGGAAAGTGTACGGAACAGAGATGGATTGTACTCAACGATTTCCTTACCATCCACGGCAATGGGTATGTCACCGTCGCGGAAACCTAAGCTTTGAGCCTCCTTGTTGAACTGGAAGCCTTGTGTTATCTCGCGCATGGGCAGATAATCACGTCCCCATGTGAACATAACGGCACTATATATAAACCATGCAGTAAGGAAGTTCATAAGCACACCACCGAACATGATGAAGAAACGCTTCCAGACTTTCTGAGAGCGGAACTCATTAGCCTGAGCAGGCTTTTTCATCTGCTCCAAGTCCATGCTCTCGTCTATCATGCCGGATATCTTGACGTAACCTCCAAGGGGAATCCAACCAATACCATATTCCGTCTCATTGTTCTTGAAATGAGGGAACAGACGGGTGAACCACTTGGAACGGGTGCTGAAGAGGTGGAACTTGTAGTCGAAGAACATATAGAACTTCTCAACCTTCACCCCAAAGAGCTTTGAGAAACCAAAGTGTCCGCCCTCATGAAGGACTACCAACAAGCTGAGGCAACACAAGAGCTGCAATGTTTTAATAAGAACTACTTGTACATCCATATTTTTTGCTTTTTACCTTATTACATTATATTATATAAGTGAGGCGGCTACACGACGCGACTCGGCATCGCATGCCAGATAATCCTCAAGGGTTGACTGCTCCTGATGGGCAACAGTCTGCAGGGTTTTCTCTATCACATCAGCCATCTGCAGGAAGCCGCAACGCTCCTGACGGAAGGCCAGATTAACGACCTCGTTGGCTGCATTGACAATACAGGCGGCATTTCCACCCATACGGATAGCCTCGTATGCCATGTGCAGGCAACGGAACTTATCCTCATCGGGACGCTCAAAGGTCAGATCCTTCATCTGCCACCAGTCCAAACGGGGGAAGCTACTCTCCAAACGCTCTGGATAAGAAAGGGCCAGCTGAATGGGCACTCGCATATCAGGTGCTCCCAACTGAGCCTTTACGGCACCGTCCTTGAACTGAACACCGCTATGGATAATGCTCTGCGGATGAACCACCACCTGAATCTGCTCAGGAGCCACATCAAAGAGCCAACGGGCCTCTATCACCTCAAAGCCCTTGTTCATCATACTGGCGCTGTCAATGGTAATTTTGGCACCCATATCCCAGTTGGGATGCTTCAGGGCCATGGCAGGTGTTACACTCTGCAACTGCTCCTTGGTGAAGTTACGGAAGGGACCACCACTGGCGGTAAGGATAATCTTCTCTATCTCGCTCTGCTCGCCCATCAGACTCTGGAAGATAGCACTGTGTTCGCTATCTACAGGCAGGATGGGCACATGGTTCTGCAGGCATAACTCGGTAATCAGCTCACCAGCTACCACCAACGTCTCC
>Ga0265298_10001231_pt1 | contig 37887 bp, 34 predicted proteins | sample AusTroGonzalo_MG_3_FD_193486 | JGI IMG/M metagenome (GOLD analysis project Ga0265298, IMG submission 193486) | Bovine rumen microbial communities from tropical cattle in Woodstock, Queensland, Australia - Gonzalo_01 | ecosystem: Host-associated > Mammals > Digestive system > Stomach > Rumen ...
ATGGCTGTATCCCTCTACACAAAAGCTTGTAACCGAACACAGCCTCATCATGGACCGAATATCCAAAGGAATCAAGCCACCTTTCTTCATAAAAACATAACTTATCATAAGCGGATCTACTTATGAGAATTATTGGGAAACTAACGCATTCGGTAGCTAGGACTTTTGACGCAGGATGGGCAGAAAATTTGTATTCTCCATTCATAGCTATCTTCCATGCAACATTCCCATCACTATGTGGATACCATCCTGAGATTATAGCTCTTTTTAGTAAATTCTTAACCGTCATGGGCTCTGGCGGCTCAAAAGAGACGGAAACACATTCACCTCCCTTCTCAGCAAGCTTGTCAAACATATCCTCAACAGCATTTGGCGGGAGCACCATATCATCGTCTAAAAATAAAATATAGTCGCTCGTTATCTCATTAAACGGCAAAGCCCTTTGCGCAATCATCCCTTTGTCGCAACGATAATACTTCTCCTGTCCGATTGTCTCCTTCGGGATATCATATCCGTTCGGGATGTAGACATTTATCGCATCTGCTGTCAAAGTCTGATTAGCAAGTGAATCTAATTCTGCCTGATACTTTTCGCCAGCCTTGCCAAGTGTACGTATAGCTACTGTGTATGACGGATATTTCATCTCAATGTTCCCTCAAGACCCTCTTGCCAATTTCCCTAGCAGGGATGCCGCCAATTATTGACCATTCCGCAACATCACGAGTAACAACGGCGCCAGTAGCAACAACCGCACCTTTACCAACCACAACACCAGGCATAACTATAGCCCGCGCTGTAACCCAAGCATTGTTCTCAATCACGATTGGAGCGGTAGTCAACTCCATTGTTACGGAAGAAATGTCATGACTTGCCGTACATAGAAAAGCGTCTTGGCTGACTACAACATTGTCGCCAATACGCACTACATCAACATTGTAACAGTCTACCCGCTCCGACAAACAGGAATTTGCGCCCATGACTAGATTCCAAGGCGCCCAGATTCTGCATGAACCAGCTACATAGCTATGACATCCAATCTTTGCCCCAAAGATTCTAAGCCAAAAGACTCGCCACCAATCCAAGAACCCTTTCTGCGTAGGCCTAAACAGCAGCGTCCAAACTATATTCCAAACTGCCCGCCTAACCTTGCTCCTAAAAGAATGCCGGTTCTTATAGTTCTCCAAATCAAGTTCTTGCATTAAGCACCTCCCCATATCCCTTTACCATATTTTTCACCACAGCATCCCAAGTATACTTTTCTTCCACCAATTTGCGCCCGCGCTCGCCCATTGCCTGTAGCTCATCTGGACTGAGCGCCATCGCTTCTATGAGCGCCTTAATTAGCGGCTCCACGCCAATATCAATCCACCATCCGCACTGGTGGTCTTCCAAATCCTTCCAAGGCGTGCCTTGGGTGGTGATAACCGGCACCTTGGCCCAAAGCGCCTCCGCCACCACAATTCCGAAGTTCTCGCTATATGTCGGGAGCACGAAGAGGTCGGCCCGGGCATACGCTTGCCACTTTTCCTCGTCGTTAAGCGCTCCGGTGAAGATGAACCTATCCGCCAAACCCAATTCCTGCACCTTTGCGATCACCTTGGCCTCATACGCCTTTTCGAACTCCCCGCTAACCGTATACACCAGTTCGCACTCCCACTCCCTCACTCCCTCACTCCCAACTCCCAATCTCCCCCATGCCTCCACCAGCTCTAATACCCCCTTCTTGGGATGCATCCGGCTTACGAAGAGCGCCCTTTTAGTTGTAGGGGTAGGGTGTAGGGGTAGGGTGTGAGTCGGCACATTGACCCCATTGGGCGAAATGATTATCGGATTCTTGAACCCCAATTTCCGGAACTGCTCCGCCTCGCTTTCCGCCGTAGCATGGAGCGCTGCCGCCATTTTAAGATCCCGATCTTGATAGAGCCATCTGGCAAGGCGCTTCTTCCACTTCTTCTGTCCCAAGCTCCAAGGCTCTAGCATACCCCTCGGCGCAATTACATATGGAATCCCCAACCTTCTGCAACACACCGCGCATCTATGCATATCCAAACCCCAAATCCCGTGCAGATGCACAATGTCGGGCTTGACTCGCACCGCCACCTGCTCGAACGGCTCCCCGTTGGCAAATTTCGTGACCCCCTCTATCCACGGCTCCTCGCCCTGCCGAAGCGTCATCAGCCAAGTCTCCACTCCAGCCCTATTAAGACCGGCCACCAACCCCTGCGCCGACCTGCTCGGCCCCCCGCTGTTTCGTGAAATCCCATCTATCACATGTAATATTATCATAGCCACCTCTCTATTCTGCGCTGTCTATTTGACAATATCAAATCAAGCGCGTACCCGCCCACTACGCAAAACAGCCACTCGGGGCCACCTGGACCCCCTGGCGAAAAAAAGGTCGCCTCGCCTAAATTGATCGTCAAAAACACTGTCATCATTGCTAACGTTATATAGAGCCGCTTATTAATGCATCCATTATAAAATATTAGCAAGAACACTGCAAATACGATTGCTCCCACCACGCCTGTCTCGCCGAGCACCATTACCGGAATCACACCCTTCTCAATTGGTGAGCTTAAAATCAAGCCTTTTTGCCCATCCGCCATTTGCTGCGTATACTCTGCCACCTGAAAACCCATTCCGATTAAAGGTCGCCGCTTAAAATCATCCATGCACATTTCGATCAGCCCCTGCCGGCTCGCCGTAAACGCTTCCGAAAGCGATCTTTGATCTGTCTGCACATCATCCGTTTTGCGGAGCCAGCGCGAAATCGCATTGCTCTGCACCTCGGCAATCGCTACCAGCGCCAGCAGCGCCACCCCGCCCACCAGCAAGATGTGACCCAGCCACATCTTCATCTTCCGATCCAGCGCCAACTTCTGCGGCAGATAGAAATAAACGAGCGCCAAAGTTACCGTCACTCCCAACAACGCCACCCGGGAACGCGTCAAATAAAGGAGCGGCAAGGCCAGAATCAGTAGCCCCACATGCGGCCAGCGGCCCCCCCCTTCCACAAACAACAAATCGCATGTCACCCAGGCGAATGCACATGTAAGCAATGGCGACATGGTCTGACTATGGTATGTAACTCCACAGAAAAGCGCCGTATTTCCGCTATCTATCATCTCCCGAATAATCGCATTGCGCATGGCCACATCGTCCACCTCGCTTATCATCTTTAGCGAATTCAAAGTGGAAATGCCCGGGAATGGCCAGAGCGCTGCCGAGCCGGCAATCAAAAAGGTGCATAACGCCAGCAAGGTGGCGCGGAAGATCATCACGCCTTGCTCATCCTGCTGCAAGCCCTTCGTTCCCAACCAAACCCCGAGAAAGAACACGAGGAAGTTGATTAATTTCATGTAGCTTACTATCGGATACCATCCACCGGCCGATGAAATTGCCGCCACCAAGATGAACAAGAGCATCATCCCCAGCGGTAGTGCTTGCCGCCCCGGTATCATCATCCCGCGCATCGCTAGCGCCAAACCGATCAAGAGCGGCCCGAACCGCAACCCGAGCGAATACATCATCCCGATTTTCGGCAAGATGTTAGGATTCAGGGCTACCATAAACATCAGCATCGCGTAAATCGAAAGCGCCTTGCCGAAATCACCTTTCAGTGCCCACGCCACCCCCAACAGCGCCATTACCGGGAGGATAAAACCCTTGGATACTCTCGCGAGCGCCACCCAGAGGCAGAAGAGACAAAACTGCTTGAAGGCCTGCTTATAGATATCGTTTTTCATCTTTCCCTCACCACGAATCTGAGTTTGCCGCGATCATGCGCGATTGTCGCCACCGGTTTGGCCCGCACCGCCACCTCGCCGCCCAGCTTGCCGCCGAATTCTTTAACCAGCCTTTCCACCTCGCTATCATCCCCCGCCACCGGCACATACTCTACGGTAATGCTCCGGTCCTTATGCTGCACCACCCGGAACCCCTTCACCAGTTCCGGCGCCCCATCGAAAATCGTAGTCAAAAACTCGCCGTTGATCGTCTTCCCGCTCGGGAGCGTAAAGCTCTCGCTCTCCCGCCCTTTCACCGAATCGATAATCGGCAGCGTCCGCCCGCATGGGCACGTCGTCTTCAGCCACCGCCCCCTATCGCCGTTCTCGTACCGGATCAGCGGAAATACCCGGTCCTCCAAATTCGTAAGGAGCGTTTTCCCGTATTCCCCCTGTGGCACCGGCCGGTTATTCTCGTCCGCAAACTCGATATTCACATGCTCCGTATTCACATGCAGCCCGCCGCACTCCGGACACTGCTGCGCAATCCACCGGATCTCGCAGCTCCCGTACTGATCGCACACCGGCGCATTGAACGCCCGCACGATCAGCCGCCGTTGCGCTTCCGGCAAGGGCGCGCTCGTGGTCCATACGAACTTGGGTGCATGTACCTTAATCCCCTGATCCACCACAAACTGCGCGAGTTGCGTCACCGCCCCCACATATCCCTGCAGCATCGCGGGCTTGAGCCGGTTGTACTTGGCCAGAAACTCCCGCATCCCCGCTTCGGTAATGAACGTGGCATCCATCTTGAGGTGCCGTGTGGGCCACCACATTAGCGCGTTCTTGAATTTAGCGAGCCGGCTCGACCTCGTATCCCGCCACACATACGCATGGTCGTCCCACGGCTCCACCCCGAACCATCGCTGCAGCCGCCAAGAATATATCTCCTCCGGTATCGCCCCGTCATACCCCACCTTCGTCGGCTCGCCCGTGCTCCCCCCGGTAGTAGAAATCTTCATCCGCGCTTTCAGCTCTGGATTGACCAAGTCTCCAAACTTCTCCCGCAAATCCCGCTTCGTCACCACCGGCAGTTTTTCGAACCACCCCTCCTGCGCCATATCCCCCGGCTCAAACCCCGCCTCACCATACTTCTCGCGGTAAAACTTGATGTTCTTGACCGCAAACTCCACCAGCTCCCGCTTCGCCCGCTCCTGCTCCGCCCACAATTGCTCCACCGGCTTGTGCTCATTCGCCATCACCCGCCCCCACGCCGCCAACGCCTGCGGCCTCAACAATCGCCACTTTGCATCATAGATTATTCGTTCTATCATGGCCATTACAATCAATACCAAGTTCTGATATGGTTGAATTTGTCGAATTGACAGTGATTGGCGCACCAATCGACGACCTTTTCTGTATATTCGCCGAATAGACCGCCAAAATCGTATTGCAGTTGCGTTATGCCCTGACTGGTCGCATTGATCTCGATGACACAAATGGATCCATCATCTCGCTGGACAAAATCGAAACTGAGCAGATTGTAGGCAAGAATCTTGCTATGTATCTCTTTTGCCTTTTCAACCATCTTCATGTAACCAGGATGTACCATACCGGCAAAGGTCAATCCACTCACCGGATGCGCTTCGAACCGCTTGCCGTCATAGTCGTAGGCATATTTCCCAAGTTGGCCCTTATCGCCAACGCATACACATAGTCCGCCCTTCATCATATTGTCGATTACCGCATCGCTCACGCCCATCCGAAGCATCGACCGGCATACTACAATCTCTCCGTTCCAAGGGCACCGCATAGTCATCATCCGGATGGTGTTGACCGACGATTTATTGAACTGCGCCGTAAAATCGCACTGCTTGATTTTCTTCTGCACCTCGTACGCATCCCCGCCATGACACTCGATCCATTCAGGCGACAAATCATTGCGGAGCTCTACCCCATTCCCTCCGGAGCTTCTGCACGGCTTGCCGATGAACTCACCCTTCAGGATTCGCGCCGCCTCATCACAGTTCAACCATCTGTTGTCGCCATCGAAAAAGTTGCCGCGCACGTAACGCACCACTGTTTCCGGTCTATTCTCTTTCGGCACGAATTGGAACAACTTGCTCTTGTCATCCGGCCCATGCCCGGCCTCGTCGCAATCGTTCAGTATTCGCTCTATCCGGGCAAAGAAGATATCTTCCGGGCAAAAAGTCGGATCATTTATTCCGGTTAAGTTTACATGGAGTCGCAACCATCGATCGCCACATGGAAGACCTACCAATCGCCACAATGATCTATGCTTGGAAGATAGTTCCTGCCCGACAGATACAAATAGCTCTGGATGCTTTTTCTCTACGTTTCTCGATTTACGATAATAGGCATATCGTACATATGCAACCATTAGCGGATGCAGGAACTTGTTGATTCTCGTTGTCAATTTCATGTTTTCAATATTAACGATTGCCTACAGCGATGTTGTACAAACGCGGTATCTTGACCTTAAGACACGATCCGATACCGATATCAATAGCAAGTGTCACAAAGCAACAGACAAATGTCACAACCACAAGCATAATGCTACTTGAAATTTTCATGAGCCGCACAATTGGAAGGATGCAATCCAAAAGTATCATGTGTGAGCAAAAAATCCAAAAGACATATGAAGCTAGCGGGCAAGGGTTATGTCCCTTTTTAACAATAGCATCATACCCTAGCCATACAACTACAAGAAGGGACAATGGCATCAATCCGGTTCTTGGAATCCCATACGGCACCAACCAAGCCCATCCAAGAAAACATATTGAGCAGAGGCAGCAAAGGCAACTATATGTTTTAGGATAATGCCATGCAATCTCACGTGTAACCGATATGTCAAAGCCCGAAAGAAAAACTCCCCAAAAGAAAAATGACGCCTGACCTATTCTGAATGGGATATATCCATCAATTACGAGCGGTGGCGAAATCATAGCGGTCAACCCAAGGAGCAAAAGCACATATCTGCAACGCCTTAGGCAAAACCGCCAAACCGGGGCCAAGGCAAAAATAATTATCAATGATCGCAAAAACCATAAGGGGCCGTTCCCATGAGGAAGAATTCGCGTAAAGCCTAATATGTCATACGACCAGATGAGTTGTTTATTGGGTGTTGCTCCTAGAATAAATATGTAACTCCAGTGGAGAATATATAAAGACACCAGCCCCAACAGAACAAATACAACATATGGCACACCAAGTGTAGCAAATTTCTTCTTAAAGAAAGAATATGCGCCACCAGTCTTGATATATTCACCTTTGCCGAACCAATATCCACTAGTCAGAAAGAAAAACGGCACCGCCCAGCAAGTTGTCTTAAGGCAAACCAAATCGCAGAATCTGACAGCCCATGGCTGGGCAGTCTGTACCGTAACCAGCGAATTTGAATGAATCAGTACAACAGCAACAATTGCCGCGAACGACAAATTACGGCACTTTATGCTGATATATGATTGAGAGCTGCTTTCTTGAGCCATGGGAACTCCATTTGTGTTGGCACCGGTACTGCCACTCCATCGCCACGTATAAGCGTTCGCAAAACTCGACCGTCATAGTCTACGAGTCTATGCATCGCCTTGTCGAAATAACAGTTAAGCAAAATTGAGCAATCCGCGCCTTCAAGACTTTTTGTTGCGGCATCAGGCATAAAGCAAAAGTTTCCCAGACAATTGGCCACCAGCGCATCACCTCTGCTCTCTATCGGCAATGGTACGTGTGCATGATTCGCAATCACTAGATCCGCACCTGCCGACACGAAAGCCTCCGTGACTTTGTTTTGCCATGGTCCAGGCTTGTCGCAATATTGTCCACCAATATGCGGCAAAACGATAACAACATCCGCAACCTGCTTGGCTCGCCGGATCTTTTCCAGTATATTTCGCAAATAAGGCTCATGCTTTGAAAGCCCAAATTCCATCTCGTCCACAGAATCGATTGCAAAATTCAAGGTTGGTCGATTTCGCGACGATAAAATCCGTTTAATCGGCATCGGGGCCAAGTTGGATAAAAACCTTTTGAAAAGAAACATCCGTGTCGTAATTTGGGTGTGCGGATATTTAAGAATATCTACGTGCCAAAGCTCATCGTCGGAGAGATAATTACATCGCAACCCTTGATTAACCCCATATGTACATGCTACAAAGGCAAAACGAACCCCCATGATTGATTTTACAAAAACCGAATCCGCATCTTTTTTGTCCATATATGCACCGGAATGCTCCAAACCGATGGAATCTAATGTGCACATCGTATTCTTTAGTCCCGGCAATCCTCGGTCAAGTATATGATTGTTCGCCAAAGAGACAAAGTTAATGCCTGCATTCCGGATTGCTCTTGCAAAATCATCAGGCGCATTGAACCGCATCTGCTCATACGCGTAACGCAAGCGCTTCCCGGCAACTGGGGTTTCCAGATTGCCTGCAACATATTCGCTATCTGCCCATAAATGTTTAACCTGGTCAAAGATAACGTCATAACGAACCCCCCGCTTTCTAATGGCGGCGATCTGCTCGCGCTGACACATCATATCGCCGAGAAAAGTCAACTTGATCAATCGAGCCATTGCGGAAACCTCGCTTTTATTGTCTGCACCAATTCTGCGGCCTTCTCTTTAGGCGAACACAAGTGCGATGCCTTCACGGCATTATCGGCGCACTGCGCATAAACAGTTTGGTCTGATGCCAAGAGCTGTAATTTATCGGCCAAGTCCATATAATCTTCATTCTCGAAAGCCAGTCCGCACTTATAATCGTCAACCATTTTGACACCGCCCATGCCTCTGCTGACAACTAACGGGGCTCCGCAATTTAATGCATCATTTAATCTCATTCCCCAAGGCTCACTACGCCCAGAACCTACATAAACAGAACATGTTCCGTATAACTTTTTAAGATCATCCAAAGGAACAAATCCTGGAAAATCAATCGGCAGATTGTTAGCATGGACAATTTGCTTTAACCTATCCGCCAATGGGCCATTCTGTGTGACTGTCGCATGATAGGCAACACCACGCTCTTTAAGGATTTTCAACGCTTTTATCAGCACATCACTACCCCTATGCCATGTCAACGACCCCGTAGCCAAAATTTCAAACGGTCTACTCGTCTTACGTTCAATACATCTGGTTCCGGGGATTGGCGGCGAAAAATATCCAAAGGGAATTATCTTATCTCTTTCCCACCCAATAATTCTTGCATACCGATCATCTGCACCGGAATAGTTTACAAAGAACTGTGAAGCCCCAATGACTTTAGCTACACTCAAAGGCAACAATGTCCTGAAATAAATTTCTTTCAGAATCTGCTTACAACCATTAAACATATTGCAAGGGGCTTCACTTCCGATTGCCGTCTTCTCTCCGCGCCGCACAGCTTCCATCTGCAACCTGCGAAATACGGAGGAGCCCTGATAATTGCAAAACAAATGAGTCCATCCAGGATGGCTATCAAGAACGTTCAAGCCTCGTTCATAATTCTCGCCGACGGGAATGACGGTCATATCCGCATATTCGTCATCACGAAAGCCGACCTCGTTACGATTGTCGATATAGTCTTTCGTCTTCTTGTAGAACCAGACCGGCACAATAACTTTTACACCCAGCGCAAATCCAAGCTCCCTATACAGAGACATCTGCGAACGGCAAGAAGACTGTGCCCAAACTATCAGTCCTTTCATCACATAAGCCCCTTCTATAAAGGCAATACGGCGTCAATTGCGACACCAATTGCCCTTTTTAGTTTATGAAATAATTTTCTGCAAATCGAGTAACTGCTGACCCTGTCACTTACGTCGCCTTCTATATCCGAGGAATATGGATCGCCCACCTCGATACCATACGCAAAAAGAGGATGCCCATCTTGAACGGCAATTGTGGGGAACGCATGATATAAGGATATCAATCTGCGATCTGACCATCTCCTCCACGAATCGCATGGTGCTTGAATCGGTAGATTGGCTTTAAGAATTGCGCGAGCAGCCGGAAGCGTTATAACGTACGATGACGTCCATTGATCCCCTTTTGATTTTACTATCTGCGTTCCGTCGGCAAATGGCCTATCATCCGTACAGTTCGAGAGCAATACAACCTGAGGCTTCTTGGAATCAACCAACCCCTCTATCTCATTTAATATCTGCTTGAAGTTATCCCTATAAACATTATCATCTTCAAGTATGCAAGCGAAATCAATATTTCCCTTTAGCATTGTTTTGTAAATCGCAAAGTGAGATAGCGCACAACCTATCTCGCCGTCGCGGATCTTGCGTCCCTGCGCGCACCACCATCGAAATTTATTAACGGCCTTTCTTTTCTCGGCGATAGACAGATTCTTGCCATACACGGCTTCAACTCTTTCAAACGAGACGCCCAAAGCATTCAATTGCGAGGCCGATTTATCAAGCCTATCCGCATTTTTACCTAGATTTATCAGGAACACTCGCATTCATCATAACCTTCCATTTAATGTCCGCGCAAGCCATGGGCATAGCCGACAGAGTATAACCCACAAAGCAGAGCAAGAAAGCAAATTGAACACAAAAAACAAAAACAAGGACGCCAAGAAAGCACCAGGGTAGCCCAACACCCCAGGGGGAAGGCTCTTAAATGCAAAGCCAAGGATTCTCCCGCTGCCAGCCCATTGCATATTAACATGTACGACATAAATAAAAAACGCACACGAACCCAAAAACTTGAATGTCTTAAATTTCATAAACCTTTCAAATAAAGGCGCAAGCGAAAACCAAAAAATACATTGCATCGCACATAAAATACCATTGTATTGATACTTAACGACAAATATTGTCGATATCAATCCCCCCAGATACAAAGCAAGCCCAGCAGGCCAATATTTATAGGCAAAATTGCAGATATCTTTACCATTGACCGCCAAAATTCCGCCAAATATATACGCGACCATTGAATATGACGGTGCCACCATCCACAATTTTCTATCAAACCCAAAATATGTGGACAAAAGACACCATGCAATAGATACGCCAAGCAAGAGGAATGCTCCCAATTTCTTACGGAGAACCAAGAAGATTATCGGCGCTGGCAACATATAAATCAACAACGTCCGAACATACCACAAAGGAGGGAATCCAGTACCTTCAGAAATACAGAGAACCCTTTTCACATACCAGGAAAAATCGTATTTATCGCCAAAATTATGGCCAAGAAATTGCCCGGCCAAGACAAATAGAACAATTGCCCAATTGACTAAATATAACGGTACTGCCAATCGCTTTACCCTATTCCACACTTTCCCTTTACAAGTTTCACGCGAAAAACCTTTGAACATAAGATAACCGGATAAGCAAAAAAGTGTCGGCAACGACCAGGAAATCTTACTCAACCACTCGGCAACTTTATTGTCAAAGTTGCTGGCATATCCCCACATCCATGGGAATCCGGCATGATGGAAAACGATGAAAAGATTCATCATGCATCTCAATGCGTCGATTTTCAGCGATCGTTGTTTCTGTTCCATTATTTAATTGCTCTCCGAATCACACTATACCTGTTCAGCGACAATATACCGCGGACGATTTTTTGTCTCAAGATAAATCTTCCCTATGTACTCTCCGATTACACCTAACGATAAAAGTTGGACCCCTCCTATGAACATCACACACACAATATTGCTCGTCCCATCCGGCACCGGATTCCCCATGCAATGCGCACAAATAGCCCATATAAACAGCATAAAAGAGACAAACGTTACAACAGCGCCACAAACGGCAATCATACGAATTGGTCTTACCGACAAAGACGTTATTCCATCAACGGCAAAATTCAGCATCTTGAAAAAAGGATAATGACTCTGTCCTGAAACGCGCTCCTTCCTGGAATAATAGACTTTCGCCGATTTATATCCAACCAATGGGAACATGCCTCTAAGGAATAAATTCACCTCCCGGAAACGTGAAAGCCCTTGCACCACCCGTCTCGATGCCAATCTGAAGTCGGCGTGATTGAAGATCACTTCGCCGCCCATCCAACGAATCATCCTGTAAAACAATTCTGCAGATGTTCGTTTAAACCACGTATCAGTTTCTCGTGAGTTCCTGCACGCATAAACAACTTCCGCGCCCTTGCGATACTTGTCGACCATCTCGTCAATGGCATCAAGATCATCCTGCCCATCGCAGTCGGCCGAAATGACCGCATCAGCATTATCCATAACATATTCCAGCCCCGCCAAGAGCGCATTCTGGTGCCCTCTGTTGCGGCTCAAGGATATCCCGTGTATATGCGCATCTGCCGCAGCCAACTTTTTTATGATAGACCACGTCTCATCGGATGAGCCGTCGTCGACAAATAGCAAGTAGCTCTCTTTAGAAATTTTTGAAGCGTCAACCAATGCCTTGAGCTTGTCTATGAACACAGGTGCCATTGCCGGCAAAACCGCCGCCTCATTATAGCAAGGTATTACAATTGCCAGTTTAGACAATAATTCATCGTTCATTTGTCAGATTTCCTATGTAAAATGATATTTCCAGACTCCTTCACTTCCCTTTGATATCCATATTTGTCCTCAAAATGAACCGCAAACTCATCATGCTTCTTTGGCAAGAATATCGCATCTGCCATCTTCTCCGGACAGAGTTCCCAGTAATAGTCAAGACGCGTTATCGAATTGGTGTTCACCCCGCACATCCACGATGAAAAACTGGCACTGGGTTTCTCTGTTGTCAAATACAACCACTGATTCCTATGGTCGAGAAAACAAACGGTGCGTATACTATTATCTACCCGCATATCTTTCGTATCATCCCAAATGGTATTGTAGATATGGGCTTCCTGCGGAGAAACGCGCGCTCCAGCCAAAGGTCCCTCCATTAATTCTACTCGACTGGGGCGTTTCGTAGCCGCTACACGACAGATGATGCACCTAAAAGACAACACGATATGCAAACACATTAAAGATAGTATCATGAGTCTGACAAGAGCATGGACATTCTTCTTCGCCATAAACCGGAATAAAATGATGGCCGCAGGAATAGAGGCCGCCTCAAACGCAAACGATGACGAATAAAGCCCTAAATTTGATGACAACAAAAGAACAAATGCATATCCCGCCACAGGAAGCCACGCCTTGAAAAATATTTGACGGACGATTGAATCTTCAGTTAATATAAGCATACCAACACTCCCAGCGAGAAGGGGGACAACCATATAGTATGGATTACATCCAACCAATGGATAGACACTGTAATAAAACCATAACGACAATGCCAGGATGCACTCTGCGGATGAATAGAAGTTTATTCTTCTTAAACGATCTTTGTCAAGAATCGATATTATCAACAGCAACACCCAAGACCCCATCAAAACTCCATGCCCATACGCATAGTCATGCGTAATAAAGAAGAACCGTCCAATGCCATTGCGCAACAATGCCAGTATTGACATATTGGCATGTTCTGGATCCGTTAAAACATTCGGCAAAACATCAAGGAACCAAGTAAACGAAATTTGTGAAAATAAGTATATTAGAAATACCAAAGCGATAATGGCGCAACCTGCGGACACCATAACCCAAGCCATACGTTCTTTGCGAAAAGCATAGATTGAATAGCAAAGATATACTAATATCAAATGAGGGCAACATAATACAGCTACAGCAAAAAACAGGCCAGAAATCAGATACGCAAATATGCTCCCAGATTTATTTGAAGCGTAAAATGTCGTTGAAACCATAATAGCCAACACGCCAATCGCATTGTACGAGAAATTACACTCGCCCCAAGGAGGATATACCAGAATCATCAATATGCCCACAAGTGTGGCCCAAGAATTTATCTGCCGCCACTTTAAGGCAGAAATCACCACAAAAAAGACCCAAACAATGGCAAATGAATGCCTGGCAGACACCATAAACCCATCAACGTCTCCAAACCCCAGAAACTGAAAAACTTTCAATATCGGAACCAACAAAATCCCACATAGAACGCTAGGATGCCACTCGTGTAAGAATGGAACATCCCCTTGAACAAATCTCCATGGCTGCGTCCAATGGAGCGCTTCATCTGGGGATCCTATCTGCTCACATCCAGTCGTCCACAGAAGTGCCGCACCGACCAATGCCCCCAAGATGATGAAAAATGCCCAAATGCAACGCGACAATCGTACTTTATCAAACATTGTCTAAATTACGCCCTCTCTTAAACACGACAAATCGCTGTATCAAATAGTTCCAACCCATTACAACGCCCGTCATAATAAGTTTTGAGAACCGATAATCAAGCATTAGCCAATGGGAAAGAATAAGGATGCCAAGTTCATTCCATACCAAGCCTAGAAGAGATGTAACGACGAATCCAATAAATTTCTTCGTATGCTCAGCGACACCTTTTGTTTCATGCCGCCTAAAAACATATAACGCAGAAAAAACATAGTGCACGCAAATACCGGAAAAATATGCCAAGCCCACTGCACATGCCAACCCCCATGCCGTATCTTGGAATACAACTTCACGAAAGAAAATCAAAGCCGCGAAATCTATAACTGTCGACACTGCTCCAGCTATCACAAACCTAAACGCTTCTCTAAACTCAATCAATTTCATCTCAATATGCCTTAACGATGCCATCCCCTCGCCTTCACACAATACGGCAAATAACAAAGTATGTATGCCACGCAATTAAAAGGCAGCACCAAGATTAGACAAACTCTGATTCTATGAAAGCACGGTAGCTTCCTCAATCGCAAAATACCCCTAAGGCTACTACGCCATTCGCGCCAAAGTCCATCCAGCGACTCTTTCGGCAACTTAAGTTGCGAAGCGTAAAACTGCTCAGTCAATTTATTCGCATAAAGCCGCCACAGCACTTTGTCGACAATCTTGCCGGACGCATCATACGCTTGTAACACTTTCGAAACATACCCCAACTCATCTTGCTGCGTTCGCACACTCACCCCGCTATGCGAGGCGGAGCCTATACGTTGTCTATAGCCATAGCAGACTGCCTTGACATAAATCTGCTTGCGCGCCCGCATCATGCACTGCGTGAGGAACAGCAGATCCTCGCCCACCGTATACGGTTCAAATCTTATGCCATTCAACAAATTGCGCTTATAGATTTTCCCCCCAAAAAAACAAGTTGCGCTTTCTGCCGTAATTCCCCTCGTAAGATCCGCCACCTCCACCGCGAAAGTTTCCTGTTTCGGCTTGCCCCAGGGATATTTTTTGCTCTCATAAAAATGGGCCGTATCAAATCGCACCAAATCGGCATCATAATTCGCATCAATCGCCCTAGCAATACATTCAAGCGTCCATGGCGCCCAAACATCATCCCCGTCCAGAAACGCCACCCAATCTCCCCTCGCCGCATCCAGCCCGGCATTCCTCGCCGAGCTGACCCCGCCGTTTGCTTTGTGCATCACTTGAAAGCGCTTGTCTTTTGCGGCGTACTCGTCCAAAATTGCCCCGCTGCCGTCCGTGGAGCCGTCGTCCACGCAAATCGCTTCCCAATCCCAAAATGTCTGCGCGAGGACGCTATCGAGGCACTCCCGCAGATACGGCGCCACGTTGTAGACCGGTATGATTATCGAGAAAAACAGTTTCTTGCCCGTGGCGTTTGCCCCCTCGGACTCTTCTTGCCGGCCATTTTCGACAGTTTTATCCATTGTTGCTATATATTATATCATATCTCTGCGGGGATTTCAAGCAGAATCTACGAGATTTTTCTCGCGCGGGGGCGCGGATTTTTGATATAATACTAGCTTTCTGGTGTACTTGTAGACTCAAGTTAGACGGAGACGGTTATTAATATATTTATAATTAGCGCGGGCGCGCGGGGGCGCTTGGCACATACGCTCGCGCGCGTAAGGAGCGGCAGGCTGTTGGCCGGGATGCCGCAGGGGTGCGGCTTCGCCGGATGCGCCTTCAGGGGGTCGGTTCCGAGCGCTCCAGACCCCCGAAATGTAATTTTTTCAAAATTTTTTGGTGCGTTTGAGCCAATGTTTATGCGGGTTGAACGCACTTTGGCCCGATCGGGATCGGAGACACTTCATTAAGTAATTTCGTATTATAGTCCGGAGCCCCGCTTCAGGGGCGTAAAGAAAGGAACGATCATGACCCCAACCCAACTTGGCGAATGCCTCAAGGACCCCTGCTTCGCGGTGGTGTACGAAGCCGTCCGCGCCTTCAGCCGACCCGAACGGCGGCGGGACGACTTCAAAATCTGGCTGTGGTACTGCCGACGTATCGGCTACAACACCCTCCTCGACCAGCTCTTCCAACTCGAGAGCGAGATGGAGACCGACCGTTTGGAGGGCCGCGCGCCCGTTCGCAGTCCCGCCGCCGTTTATCACCGCCGGCTTAAGTCCATCTACGAATTTCAACTCAAAAAAGCAACCGAAAGGAAACCTGCCCCATGAACGAAGACCCCAAACTCTACCTCTACGAACAGTGCCGGCGCTTCGCCGCGGCCGACTGTCCCGACGCCCTCGCGAGCCAGGTGGAAGATATCGCCCACCACGCGTTCCTGAAGGCGCTCGCGGAACTGCCGGAGATCCGTCCGCAGCCCGGCAAGACGCTGGCCGAATGTCTGGAAGCGCTGGCCTGCCTACGCGTCATCGACGCCTGCCGCCAATTCTCCATCCGCAAGGCCCGCATGCTCCGCGAGGCTGCGCCCGTCTCGCCCACCGACGCCATGCCCGAGGGTGACGAGCCCTTCCCGGTGGAGATGCTTCTCCCCGCTTCGCACGACGCCATGGACGAAATCGTGAACGAGCTCGACGCCCACTTCCTGCCGGACTGGGTGCGCGAGCTGCGCCGCGTCCGCTATTCGCTCCGAGGTCGCGACCGAGACCTCGTGAATGCCATCCTCGCCGAGGCCAAGCGCACCGGCCGGGCCCCCTCGCTCCGGCGAGTGCGGCACAGCCTGGGCATGTGCTGGCGGGAGTTTGCCGTTCGCCGCGCCCGGCTCCGTCGCCGCTTCCGCCGCGCCTGGAATCTGTTCGTAGACTACCAGCGCACTAGGTGATGGCGTAGGCGCTTCGGGAGGAGCTTCGCCGCGCGGAACGCTCGACTCATGAGTCTCTCGCTCCGAATTGTCTCGCCTCGGCAAAGTCACCGGCAATGCCAACCTGCTTCAGCTCGACAATTAGCTCCGCGCGGCAAACTCCTCCCTACGCGCCTTGGAAGTGTTATCAGTAAGGCTCCCGCTGGCGCTTGGAGGGAGGAAGTGGGATGAGTGATGGAGCGCGGGTTTGCAGGCCCCTATTAAGGCGCGAGGCGGGGCGGAGTGCGCGCCCCAAGGCTCCCTACCAGGCGCGAAGAGGATAGGACACTTTTTGTGGCTAATCACCGAGCTACGAAAACCACGAAAAGCGGTGATCACCGATCAGACGAGGTGATTCGCAGCGCAAGAACTCATGAGTTGCGCGTCAGAAAAAGTGTCCTATCCTCGGAGCGCCAACAGCGCCCCGAGGCCAAGCCCGATCTGCTCGTCACCTGCCCCGAATGCGGCTGCGAGTTCCGCGTGCACAAGCGACAATAAAAGTCTATATGTAAACCCGCCCCAAGTTTATATATGAACTTTTTCAAGTCTCCATATAAACTTTCCAAAGTCTCCATATAGACATTTCCGGGGTCTATATGGAGGCTTTCCCAAACCAACCCCGGCAACAACCCAAGAAAGGAACACCAATATGGCCAAATCCGGCAAAGCCGATCAAACCATATACTTCAAAGCCAAGAACTGGCGCGTGAACGGCAAATCCGGCACGTACGCCCAGGTCCTCAAGAACGAGCCGCTCAAGAACCTCGACGTGGCGCAGGAGGCGGTGGACGCCAAGCGCATGTCCATGAGCGCCAGCGAACTCCTCAACGGCGTCCGCGCGCTCGTCGATGTGATGACGGCCAACACCGCCACCGACCTCCGCCCCCGCACGATCGACGGTTTCTTCAAGACCGACATCGTCTCCGGCGGCGACATGGAAACCGTCAAGAGCCCGTGGGACAAGTCCAAGAACTGGTGCAAGGTGTCCGTACAGCTCCTAAAGGATTCGACGAAGCTCGTCGACGGCACCTTCCGGAACGTCGAGACCGCCGACATCCCGCGGCTCAACTTCGTGACCGCGCTCGGCTCCGACGAGCAGAACGTCATCCGCATCGGCACGACCATCGTGGCCTACGGCGACAAGATGCAGTTCAACGCCGAGCTGGGCGACACCGCCTATCTGCAGCATGGCGAGGAGATCATCCCGCTCGTGTGCACGTCGAGCGACGTGGCGCAGGCGCAGTTCGAATTCCCCGCTGCCGCTACCGCCATTGCGGCGGGCGACCTGGTGGAATTCCACATGGTCTCGCGCGGCGGCCAGGCGGACGGCGTTGCCACTCCGCTCAAGAAGGACGTGACGATTGCGGCCTATAAGGGTACTCCGCTCATTGCCTACTTTAGTCAAGAAGGCAAGGACCAGAACGAGTTCGGCGTGGACGCGAACGCTACCGTGACCGTCAAGGGCGCGGGCTTCACCAACCCGAACGTCCTCAACGTCAAACTGGGCAAGCTCGCCGAGGGCGGCAACACGTTCACGTACTCCTTCACGCCGACCAACATCCGCGTGGTGGACGCGAACACGCTCACCTGCAAGCTGCCTGCGGCCGAAGAGCCCGACCAGACCGACGAGACGCTCGCCGCCGATTCCGCGGCCGGACTCGTCGTCCTCCGGCTCTACACGCAGACTGCGAAGTCCAACGACTTCCCCGCCCGCTACGTGGCGTAAGCAAGGAAAGATTTGCGATTTATGATTTAAGATTTTTGATTGCATTGAGGGATTGGACGATTGATTGATTCGCCGACTGAAAATTGATCAATAATCAAATTCAATCGGTAAATCGGTAAATCCTACCCAATACAATCGCAAATCGAAAATCATAAATCGTAAATTCATTCGGTAAATTCTCCAAAGGAGACATTATGGAAAAGTTCAAGCTGATCATGGAGTTGATCAACGCGTGCCTGCACGCAATCTGGTCCACGCTCTTCAAGAGCTGAACCAAAGGGCGGGGGTCAAACCCCGCCCATACTTCCCTTATCTAACTAGAGCAATGCCCGTCGTTGATCTTCCGTGAGCAATTTGCTTGCCGAAAAACGATAAATAATAACCCATACAATCACTAACACCACTAGGATTCCACCTAGAATAGCAGCTTTACTCCACCAAGAATCTGGCAACCTGTCAAATACCGCGACAACAACGCCAGCCACTCCAACCAACGTCCCCAAGACAGTTGCGGCAAAAGATACCAGAAACTGCCGGGCCGCAATGATAGTTTCCATATCCGGCCTGGCCTTCTCCAGTTGTTCCACCTCCACCTTGATTCGCAAAATCTTCCGCTTCATTTGGGCAACCCGCCCGGAAATCCTATCCAGTTCTGCTCGATCTTCATCCGCCAACTGTTGCACCATGCCAAACGCCTGCAATCGCTCTTGCAATGCTACCAGCTCTTTGAAATCGGCTCCATAGTCTGGATACACCGTCTCCACCCTGCGCCGATCCCTACACAGGTTCTGAAAGTCCGAAATGAATTCGAGTTGGAAGTATATCTGCGTCTCCAGTGCATCAAACGATGCTCGCTTGCAATGGTTCGCCGCCTTTTCCATGCATTCCCGCTGCACGGCATCATCACTCTTCCCGCCTACGCTCGCCTTGATAAGCTTTAACAAATGCGAGCCTGCATATCTCAACTGGTTTACCGCAGCAGTCGGCAACGACAATGTATGCCGCTCGCACCGCTTAATATGATTTTCGGCCAGCTCGTATTCTTCGACCAGCCGGGCAAGCAAATTAGGGGCGGAAATCATGGGCCAACACTTTTGCCTTCATGCGTCTAACATCTTTCGACGTCATCACAAATCCTCTGGAAACAGGTATGCTTCCCTGCCCAAGCAAAGCATCCGTTCTGCTGAATCTCCTGCCGTTACGCCATCTAGCCGCTTCGTCAGAGCACCCATCAATTGGCGTAAAAGCCACCTTAACCAACTTGAACAAGCTGGGAATCATCGACTATTACTCCTTTTTTCATCGTGATGCCATATATTATATCATATTTTCGCCCAAAATGCAAGGGTTATTATCAACTATTTTCTTTTAGGGCGCCCACTAACCCCTAACCACTAACACCTAACACCTATCGCCCCTTCCGCCATGTGTGCCTGCACGCAATCTGGTCCACCCTCTTCAAGAGCTGAACCAAAGGGCGGGGCTTCGGCCCCGCCCCTCTATTCTAATTTTTGCGATTTCTAATTCTTCTTCGCGCAATCACAATCGGATATAAGACAATTTTCAAGTAGCCCTTTATGTTTTCATAAATGGTGTTCCAAGCTGCATTTCGCAACGCCATATCCTTGTGGGGAAAGTATGGTTGAGCCAGTCGAATCGAGATGTACCCACGCCTACGCATCTTAGCCGCATGCGCCTCCGATATGCGAAAATTCGCGGCCACTATCTTGTCAAATTCCGCACTCATCTTTTTTGTCAGCGTCGACGATATGCCATCATTACCAAAATAGGAAAAGACACGGTCATCATACCTTATATCCAATCCTGCGTCATGAAACTTGAAAATTAGATCGTAATCCGATGCAATCGTGTACTGCTCATCAAATGCACCAAACCTGCGAATTGCAGCCGTCTTTTGAATCACCCCCTGGTGGCAATATGGAGTTCCTATGAATATACATCGTGTTTCAATATTTCTAAAACCACCACTTATTTCAACAGGAGTTACTATTTCATCGCCGTTGTATTCCGCCAACAGCGCATCCATAACCTCAGGATGTGAAACATAATCATCCGCCCCCAAAACATAAAACCACTCACCCTTCGCATCGCGCACTCCCTTGTTTAGCGCATTATATATCCCCGTATCCGGTTCCGAAACCACCTTCAGCCCGGGCGTCTTAGCTTCCAGCTCACGGAGCAGCTCCACCGTTCCGTCCGTTGAGGCCCCATCATAAATCAGATGCTCATGCTCAGTCTTCAGCTTCGCCACCGATTCCACGCACCGGATCAACCGTTCCCGATTCCCCGCCTTTATGCAATTAAATGTCGCAGTAACACAAGTAAGTTTCATCTTCATTCGTTGAAATCTGGTTGTAATCTGCCTCTTTTAATTCTACTCCACTTTCTATGAATGGCATACAGTTTGATCACCCCCCAAGAATTGATATTTGCAATCTCTCTACGACAACTCTCCAGAATATATCCAGCATTCGGTCGCCAAAATAGTAATGCCCATTTTACACAAGCAAGGCACATGCGAATATACCGCTTAATAAAACTACTAAATGCCTTGCCATCTAATACAAGACGCATCACCATCAATGGTCCCTCCGCCATATCAAAACCATAACACATCTTCTGGCAATAATCCCATGTCAAACGATTGGCACGCAGGACATGAACATACGAGATATCATCAGTAGGGCAAGTTCTATACCCCCTGAGCACAATCGCATACGCAAGTTCGGAATCATCGCCAGAAAGCAACTCCCCGCCCTTGCGGCCTACCAAGTATCGCTTCTGATTGGCATAGACTTCTCTGACAACAGCTGTTCTCAGCGCCATACCTGCGCCAAAAAGCCAGTTCTTGTGATGCAACTGGCTCCCGATTGCATATCCTTCCAACCTTGGCAGAATCCTTGGATCTGGATCACATTCGAACTCCGGAATCCCCTTTCCGCCGATCGCACCAATTTTTGAGTCCGACTCAAATTTTGAATACACATAATGCAAATAATTAGAACAAAGAAGGTTGTCGTCATCGCAGAACACTACATACTTGTACTTGAGCACTGAAATCCCCTTTGCACGAGCATTGGCAAGGCCAGGTTCAGACTCCCGCACTACACGATAATCAATATCGCTTCCGCTCATACATGATTCTGCTATACGCACCGTATCGTCCGCACAATTGTTGTCAACAAGAACAATCTCCCATTTGAGACTTAAAGGCGTTTGCTGTTTCCTCAAAGCCTCAAGGCATCGCGCAATAACCCACCCGCTGTTGTAGCAACAGATTATTACGCTTACACCATTTAAAAGTTGTTCACTCATTACTTAACACTCTATCTATGTTCGTCTAGTCATCTCATATACGCGCGAGGATTCGATGTAAGATTGCGGATATAGAATTGCCACTGCACATAATCTTTGATCGCAACATTATTTTGTCTTCCTCTGGCAACCTTGAGCGGCGCACAATCGTCAATGCCTCTTTATTGCGTAACTGTGCAAGATAACAAAAGAATGATCGCATACATTCATCTTTTACACCCCTTTCTAGAAAGCGAAATGTTAACTTATCATCATAGGATTCTATCGAGACCCCATGTAAAAATTCCCTAATCCAGGCAATAAATTGAACCCCGGCCTCAATCTTCTCATCTACATCATCATTCCGCGACGATATGTTCTCTCCTGATTGCCGCCATTTTAACAGCACATCTGGGCAGCAGACAGCCCCGCCAAACGACGTCATAACAATTGCGGTCATAATGTCTGAGTACCACGCTCGAGGCGATTGAACATATCCACCAATCTCTAGCAGCCTTGATCGGCGATACATAAAGTCAGGTATGCGCTGATCCTTACGTGTTACGCAGCTATGATCAATCATTTGAATCACCGATTCATACTCTGCTCGTGGAGCCCCAAGTCTTTCTACATCGCCTGCTGAATTAATATAAGCGATGCGACAATGGAATGCATCGACATTAGGGTACCTGTCCATCATCTTGAACAGCTTTTCCGCAAATCTCGGCAAATAGACATCATCATCTCCAGCACAAACAACCCACTCGCCGTTAGAATATGACAGTGCTTTATTCCACGCTGCCACCAAATCCTTGCCGCCCATGTTATCGGCGTTCTGATAATAGCGGACAGAAATGCCATCAACAAGCCACTTTCGCCCGCCATCTGGCAACGTCTCAAATGTTGGCTCCCATTTGTATTCCTTAATTACCTCATATAACCCTTCCGGACTTTTGTCATCGACAATTACAAGCTCAAAATCACGATACGTCTGTGCAAGAATCGAATCGATTGACTCTTTCAAAAACCGTCGCTTGTATGCGGGAAGTATAAAAGACACCTTGGGCATAGTCATTCCTCTATCACACATTTCAACCATATTTTAGAAAATGAAATCAACTCTTGAAGTTTAGTCGTTATACCCAATTTTCTCATCGCCTTAATATCAAACGTCGGCGTAAGTATCGTCGGATCGCCAAAGTCTTCCGTAAAATTGCGGAGTCGAGCACTCATTTGCTGCCGCTCGGAATGCGCTCCGATTACGACATTGCACTCCTTTTCAAATATGGTTGCAAACATCATGCCGTGGAACGAATCCGTGAGCAGACCAGATGAATTTGCTATGTATTGCACAAACTCGGTTGGTGTTGCAGAAAGATGCAATCTAACACCGGCAAGAAACATAAGCAAACGCTTCGTGGCAGAACTAATCAATTGCGCAAACCCCTTAAATGGATGCCTCAAAGAGAATTGTGGCATCCATTGAGACCATTGGAAGGCAAAGAAATGAACCTTTCTTCCACTCTCCTTTGCAACTCGTATAATATCTCGCCACTTTGACTTATAATCTGGTGTGACGAGGTATATAACCAAATCTTCTGTCGGGCGACTCTTTATTCTCAACCCAAGCAAGTTAATCCACTGTTCTTTTGTGTGCAAAAGAGTTGGATCACACACTAATGTAGCCTTTTGAGCCAACATGTTTTCACACACCCCAACTGCAGATTTTTCCCTAACACTGATTGCTGCAAAACGCTTCAGAGCAGCAGAAAAATAACCTACTTCCGACTTAATGAATTCGTCTGTCCCAATACTGGCAGCATATGCAATCTTCTTGATGCGCTCAGGGAAGTCAGTTAAAAGAAAGAATTTGGAGGTTTCATGGATAGGGTTCCATATCTGATCGCTACCGACAATAACAATATCGTGTGGCAATTTTTCCGGATTGAACTCCCCGGTTACCCCAGATTCTTGACTCCATCTGATATTATCATCTAGCCACTTTGACAACTTTTGCTCACGCCTATACTGGCATGCCACACCTGGAACCAACACAGAATCCACAAGCAGATGAAGAAAACCTTTAATCCGCCTTGATTTGTTGTGAAGTCCAAGTACTTCATCCTTATTCTTGAAATACCAGTGACTAAGCACTTCTGCATCATATCCCTGCTCAAGCAGATACTTGTGCAGAGAGAACATCTGCAGTGCATTGCCGTAATTGAACGGCAGATGAAGTGTAAGTGTTCCGATTCTTTTCACGCAAGCCTCCGCTCCATTAAATTTTTTAAATAATCATGAATCCTATACCCAATCCGAGTATTAAGAACCAAATTCCTATAAAGAACATTTGAGAATATGCTTGCAAAGCGCAAGACTAGCCGCTTATTGTTTCTATACCGGGCTTTTCGATCAATGGTGAACTTCTGCGAAGATACAATGTCTTCATATGTGATTTTCTCCAACGTCAAGTATCCGTCGTGCAGACATGATGACAATAGCCTTTTTCCTGTATCCGTGTTAGCATGCACCAATGTCTTACCTATTGTTTCACTTTTTATGTATTTGGGCAACCATGGATCCGCCAATGTTAGGTCTGCATTGTCATTCAATGTGTCCGTACACTGAAAGCACCTTTTCGGAATAAATAATCTGGAATGAAATATACCTGTCCAAATTGAGTCGAGATTTGGCACAATAATAGACTGTCCCGTTTTCAAACTAATTTGCACCCCACTCGGCCATCCATTCCCACGGTATTGAATATGAGATACTTCCATGGGCGAAATACCATGCCGTTTCAATAAGTAACTCGTTGCACCAAAATACTGTTGTGAAGAACACGTCAAGCCAATAATTATAATACGAATCCCATTGCGTTCAGCAATTTTACGAACTGACACTGTTTGACAAGGCAGACAAAAGCACAGGACTTGCCCCTCCCCAATAACTTCACGAGTCAGATTATCGCGAAAGAACGTCCACATATCCATCTCTTGATATATGGAAGCTGTTATTTTATAATCAGCAAATGACCTTACCATTACTGGATAATACCGAAGAGTATGCTCATCAAACTCAAATGACATTGCATGAGTAATAAAGCCTTTGTCGAAACAGTACTTGACCAATGTTGAGCCAACACCACCTGATGTCGCACGATACCTAACATCATGGTCATTTGACCAGCCAATGTACGAAGATTGTTCAGCCATGGTTTCGATTAAACATCTGTCTGAATTTCTCTTGCATGAACGTTCGCTCTTCAACATCCATTGCAAAAGACCAGCTCAAGAGCAACATAACACACATACAAACAAAAGATGTTACGCAGACTCGAGTAAATGAAGGCGACAATACTATACGAGGCAGCAACCCTACTCCAACAGTTATTGCAGCAATAACCACAATAGGAATGCCCACCTTTACAACCCAGTGTCTCAGACTCAACCCTGTTTTATTCCTTGCCATAATAATGCGCATAAATGCGCACATGCCGCGCGAAATAATCATCGCATAGCCAAGCGCATATACCGAAAATCCATGCGCAAAAAAAGTCCATGCAAGTGGAAGCGCAAAAAGATACGTACCCCCAACAACGATCTGATATCTAGCAATATCACCTGTCGAATGCATCGCGATTGCAAAGCCATGTGTTGACCTATCACCAACTAGAACTATTAATGATAGCACACACAACCCTGCCGCAAAATGCGGCGGATTTTTAAGCCACAACAAGAGGACTTCATCTATCTCAAGTGCAAGCGGAATTGCAAATAGCATTATAAACAATGACGCCATCTTGCAAACTTGATACGCCATCTTACGCATACGAACATAATCCCCTGCTCCATATGCATTCATAATTGCAGGCCAAAACGCGCCCAAAATACTGCCAGACAATGTAGTGCAGTGACCAGACAAACTATTTGCTACCGACTGTGAGGCATTTACTCGAGGACCAAAGTATTTATTTACCAAAACGCTCATACCCTGTGCACTTAGCAAATCGCCCAATGTCCCAATAAACAGCCACCCGCTATATGTCAGCATCTCTTTAACTCGAGCCCAACAATTTATATACTTCTTTAAGAAGCGGCACTCTTTGTATTTGAGAAAGGAACGCATGGTGATAATGAGCGAAGGAGCAATACTCAGTATTGAACCCCAAATAGCAAAGCGTACCAGCCAATCTCTAGGGTGATTAATTACATAATAAAGGAAAATCACATTGAAAGTTGTCGTGACAAATGAATAAATAGTCAACTCGGCTATTTCCTGATGTGCACCATACATAGCATGATAAGGAACCGATGCCATCCCGACAAAGCAGTTTAGACATGTTAGACGCCACACCCACACACAGGCTTCGACCCGATCGGGCGGGATGGTCAGGAAGTGCCGAACAGCCCATTCACCAATCGGATAGCCAATCACCATCAACACAACCGGCAATACCGTATGTATCACTACTGCTGTAGTAAACCATTCCTGACATTTCTCCAAACCTTTGACTGGATCGGTTTTGGCGGCGCCCACACTAATCGCATAGAATCGACCAACGCCACTAGCCATAATACCATTGAAGAATGCTATAAATGCAGTCAACCCGCCCACGACACCCATTAATCCATAATCCACCTCGCCAAGCGCCATCAGCGTCCACCGACCACAAAACAGCCCAATCACCAGCGCATACAGGCTTCGCCCGTATGTGGCCACAATGTTTAAGAATATCCGACGGTTAGGGGACATGATTGAAATTATTCCATTTCTTGCATCGCTACAAAGTATTTACCTTATTAAATTGCTCAGATACGCGCCATATGATGACTTGCCATATTTCTCGCATAACTTAGCCAACTGTGCATCATCAATCCACCCCTTCGACCAGGCAATTTCCTCAATGCAGGCGATCTGCAAGCCTTGACGATCAATAAGCGCACGGACAAAGTTGGTCGCATCGGCAAGCGAAGCATGTGTACCTGTATCGAGCCATGCAAAACCTCGTCCCATAACTTCCACAGAGAGACGTCCTTCATCTAGGTACTGGCGATTGAGGTCGGTTATCTCGTATTCGCCGCGAGCCGACGGCTGCTGCACCGCCGCTTTACGGACAACATCGTTCGGATAGAAATAAAGCCCCACCACAGCATATCTGGATTTCGGCTTGGCCGGTTTTTCCTCCAGTGATATGGCGCGGCCGGCAGCATCGAACTCCACCACGCCATAGCGCTCGGGATCGCTCACGCGATAGCCGAACACCGTTGGATCTTTACGGTCGTTGGCGGACTTCAGCAAGTCCGGCAGATTGGCGCCATAGAAGATATTGTCGCCCAAGACGAGACACACGTCGTCATCGCCGATGAAATCGCGCCCCAGCACGAACGCCTGCGCGAGTCCGTTGGGCGTTTCCTGCACCTTGTAGGAAAATCTCATGCCCAACTGCGAACCATCACCCAAAAGCCGCTCGAAGTTCGGCAAATCCTGCGGAGTGGAGATGATGAGCACTTCCCTGATTCCGGCGAACATCAGCGTCGAAAGCGGATAATAGATCATCGGTTTGTCGTACACCGGCAGAAGCTGCTTGGACACTACGCAAGTCAAGGGGTGGAGACGCGTTCCCGCGCCCCCGGCCAAGATTATGCCTTTACGCGCCATTTACTTATCCTCCCAAGGCTGGATTTCCGCCAACAAAGGATGCTTCTGGTCTTTGGCCGAAAGCGTAAGCGGGATGCCGAGATCCGGCCACTCGATGCCGAGCGCCGGATCGTCGAAACGCAGGCCCCGATCGGCCGCAGGATGATAGAGGTTGTCGCACTTGTAACTGAAGAGCGTATTATCCTCCAAAACTATGAATCCGTGCGCAAATCCGCGCGGAATGTAGAACTGCCGCCGGTTATCGCCGGAAAGGATGGAGGCGAAATGCCGCCCGAAAGTGGGTGAGCCTTTCCGGATGTCCAACGCCACATCCCAAACGGCGCCGCGAATGACCCGCACCAGTTTCGCTTGGGTGTAGGGGGCGGCTTGCCAGTGAAGCCCGCGAATGACGCCTTTGGACGAAAAACTTTCGTTGTCCTGCACGAACACATTGTCGATCCCGGCCTGGCGATAACGCTCGGCATTGTAAGTTTCGCAGAACCAACCCCGGTTGTCGCCGAAGACGTCCGGTTCGATAATTTTGAGCCCTTGAATCGTAGTATCCATAACTTTCATTTAAGCTTCTCCCCATTATTGAATTCGCTTGCCATGAATTCCGCCAAGGCATCCTGCCAATTGGGCATGGGCGGAAGCCCGGCCAAACGTAGCGCCATCTTGTCGAGCCGGGAATTCTTGGGTCTGGGCGCAGGACGCGGAAACTCTTCCGTAGTGCACGGAACCACCCGTTGATCAATCCCGGCGAGACGGAATATCTCCTCTGCGAATTCGCACCAGGTGGCCTCGCCTTCGCATGTCATATGAAACGTGCCGCGCAGATTCGGACGTCTTAAGATATGGCGCAGAGCCCTCGCCACCGCGAGAGTGCTGGTGGGGTTGCCGCGCTGATCCGCCACCACCTTCAGGGTGGGTCTGGTGCCGTCGGCCAGTTTCATCATCGCATGCACGAAACTTGGCCCGCCCGAACCATAGAGCCACGAAATGCGGCAGATCACATGATCGGGGCAGTGTGTCCGGACCGCCTCCTCGCCCGCAAACTTGCTTTGCCCGTATACCGTATCGCCGCCGGTGGGACGGTCGAACTCGTTGTAGGGACGGTCGGCTTTGCCGTCGAACACGTAATCGGTGGAGATGGCGATGAGGCGGATGCCTTGACGATTGCAGGCGGCGGCCACATTGGCTGACCCGCGCGCATTGAGTCTGAAGGCGAGGTCGCGCTCCGTTTCACACCGGTCCACCGCAGTCATGGCGGCGCAATGGATCACTGCGTCTGGCGCATGTTGCCGCAATACGGCATCGATCGTGTTTTCGTCCGTGATGTCCGCTTCCGGAAGATCGGTGGGGATAATCTCGAAATCGCCGCCCAGCTCCTTCGCCAGCGTGCGTCCCAACATCCCCTTCCCTCCGGTAACGAGCACCTTCCGAACATCCCTGGCGTTACCCGCCATGGGCAAATCTGCTATCAAAATATCTTCCCTATCTTTTTCCATTTCTTAGTATTATATCATATTTTCCGCCGAATTGCAACCCCATTTTCAAAAAACTATATCTTCTTATACACCCATCCTCCACCCGCATGTGCCCACATCATTCAAAAACATCCTGCGATTAGGTGACATGAAAAAAGTTATGAGTTGTGAGTTATGAGTTGGAGAATAATGGTTAGGAATCAGTTGTTATGATGCGCCAGCGGCCACCCAATCGACTTATACAGAAAGCTGCTCTGCAACGCCGAACCATGGTCGTAAAGACGCAATTTATGTTGTAGCTAACCATGCCAAATGTTTTCATATCTCGTTTCTTCTCACTCGCACCTTTATGCTTCATGCAATGTTTCCCCACAAGCAGGCCGAGATGAAGCATTTTCATTCCCTTACTGCCTTCGGTTTGGCGTCCTCCACATCTTGATAGACAATAAACTCTGTGTATTGAAATACATCCGGCAACTTCTTACCCGCATGCTTACTATCAGCCGCAAAATACAACTTTACCCGCGCAGTCTTGTAGCCATAATTATCCTTGTGCTGATCATTTATGAGAGATACACCTGTCGGCAAATCTTCATATTCTGAAATAACAGCTGCCTCGCACCAATCAAGATGCTCGGGACTTAGCGCACCAGTTCTGCCCGAATAGTAGACCACTTGATCTCCCACTTTTTTGTCACACTGCGCAAGGAATTCATCGTGCTTGTCATGATTGGAAAGGCGTTCTTTCATCCTAATTCCCTGACCGATGTATATAATCCGATCAGGTAAAAGGTTACCATCTTTATCAGGCCTTGCAACAACAACGAAATATATGCCTTCCTTTGAATCAATCTTATCGACATTTAGATCTGTATAGAAACCCTTAATGGCGATAACAAACTCTCGTTCTACCTTAAGCGATTCAATATGACCGATAAAGAAATACGGGTCAGGGAAACATGTGTGGACATTCGTATTAGCCATTGATTCGTCCTTCCTTGGTTCAAGAGGGGCAACCACTTCTGTTATGTTTTACTGTATTATGTTTACCTCGCATTCATCACTGCGGCAATTTCTTGGGTGGATCGCTCAGAAAGGCCCTTGGGGCCTTCTTATTCTCCTCCATCCACGCCTTGAGCATCCACCCACAAGGCCACAACCTATTATGCCTACATTTATCATGTCAACGACACCTCCTATATTGTCAAATAACTCATATTAGAGAGAATGCACAAATAATAACCTATAAACAGCCTTTATCACCCATTAGATTTTCCTCTCCCACTGAGAACATTCTACTAATCTTCGTAGCGAATGTATCTGCAAGCATTTTTTGCAGTTGACTACTAGTAAGCTTAAATGCGTCCGTATACGAATCAATGCTCTTCGCGATGAATGCACTAACATCAAGATATTCCAACAAGTACAAAACCTTTGCCGCATGTTGCAAAGAGTCTAGGTCGTTAACTTTATAGAAAATCCCAAATGTTAAGATCGGCCGAGTCTCATTTGCTTTTGTACCCTTTTTAGGGAGAGAAAGCATAGACCCTTTAAAACTCGGGCACAGCGTCATAAAATCACTCCACCTCGTATCCTTCTTGATATTTAGCCCAGGGACAGCCGAGTTGATCATTGTATGGGAGGAACATTCACAGGCTCCTTTTATTAAGCCTCCCCAAACCATATCGCTTGGCTTTTCTGTCTCTTTGATTACCCCGTCCAAGATTCCCCATGCGGCTTGCGCTTTATAACGATCCTTAACCGTTTTATACTCTTTAAGGCCAAGGCCCTTGAATATTCTGTAATGGACCCTCCAGTCAACTTTTATATTATTGGACATATTGCCATCAGAGTACTCAGTCTTAAAAACATCTTCTATCGCATACAACCCTTGGACTAGAACTTTACATATATTTATCAAGAACTGCTTGAGCGGCACTTCTTTAGACACCTTATTATGCACCCGTGCTCTATTTTTATCAAGCACTTTGGACCAGTTTTCTCTTGCCTCTGCATAGGACTCGTTTTTAGAAGAGAGCTTCTCCATAACGTTTGCAATGCCAGCCTTGATATAGTTTTCTAATAAGAGCCTCGCCTCGGATAAAGCACGCGCTACTTTAGGTATCAGCAATATAGTTTCCTGATCCACATAAAGCCCTTTTGCCATCTCATTCTGCCTTGCCGTCAGCGATATAACACTGCCTACTTTTGTCGATTTAAGCGGAAGCATATATTGCATTGTACGGCTGAACTCCTTGTCCGAATTGTCACCTATGGATGAGTCTGGCCCAAATTTGTGGCCTTCGCTCGCTTTACGTACGCTCACCTGACATATATTCCGCTCAAGACAGATCCGATAAATGGAATAGCGCATTATTGTGTCTTGTGTCTCTTGCCATCCGACCCCAGACATAAGCATAAGCATTTGCTGTGCGTTATCAAGCGTATAACTGAGTTGCGCTTTATGTTTATGTCCACAAATAATAGCATTTACAAACGAAAGACCTTGCTTGAATAGTATATCGGCCAATTCATCAAAACCTGTCGTATTCAACAATGTAAGTGGATGATGCGAAATGGCAAATGTCAAAAACGGGACTTCATTACCAATCTTAGCCCTTTCCTTTTTGTATTCCTCATTAGTGTTAAGACGCTGTTTTAAAGCCTTTTTCTTAAATGTATCTCGTCTTTTATCTACCAAATCAAGAACCTTTGAGTCATTTTCTCCAGTGATCCGAATGCCGTTTATCTTAAAATCATCTACCACCTCAGACTTCCAATCTTCCATGGTAGAGAATGCTGATGTATCTAATCGGACAAATGCAATATGCTTACCTTTATATGGAACAAATGTAACACCATCCGCTGGTTTTTGAGGAATAGAATGCCCTTTAAACGTATCGTATATTAAGCGACTCAAAGTTAAATAATCATCATTCTTTGGAAAATAAGTGCCATTATTGTAATCATTTGAATATCTCGGCCTATCAATATCATGATTCCCGGGAACAATCTCAACATCTAAGAGTTTTGCCCCTTCAGGGATAATGCTAGCAAGCCTGTCAAAAAAGTCGACTATCTCTCCTTGCGACTCTTTAACCTCCCCTTTTGTTGCAAAATCCCCCGTTACTACAATAACTATACAATCATCATATCGTATCTGGTGTTTAATATCCTCAAGCAAATCATCATAAACCGAACTGACTTTCCCTTTCTGGAAGTGCAGATCAGACAAATGGATAACACAAATCTCACTAGCCTTCATGCACATAGAACTGATTTAGCCGCCAGCCATTCCCAAACTTTATATTCAGACAACGTAACTCCACAGTATTCTTTATCATACATTCTGCACACAAAACATCGATCTCCCTTATTCAAAACCTCATTTATACTCTTAAAAATATCTGCACAATGCAAATCTGTTGAAACAAGCCAAACAGATTCCAAGCACTGCTTCACGTCTCCAAGAGATTTTATTGTCTCTTTGACCACAGCGTAATTGCCACTATCGGCGTTAAGGTCATATGACACGAGGTATATCATTGTTTTATTCCTTTATTCCTCCACTGGAGATTTGAAGTGTCTGTCTTGGTTACCACATTTTTATTCTATTCTCCACAACCATCCCTCACCAAGCAATTACAAGCCTTCCCGAAAAGTAAGTAAGGAACGTCCATAGGGTAAGACCCAATGGATAAAAATCTTTTGATATGTTTTCCAATTTCTCCCATTGTTGATATATATTATATCATATTTTCTGCTCAATTGCAAGCACAATCTTCCTTCTTCGCCTACCATCCCCATCCGCCACCCCAACGTTCGACCCCCATCCTGCGATTAGGAGTCATTTCCAAACCCCCTTGCTTTTGATATTATGCCACATTGCATGGCAATTGCAATCATAATTTGTACACTTCTCACGACAAAATCTGATCTCGTACATAAAAAGCCTCAATGGAGCGATGCAACACCAAGTGATCTAGCAAATTCAAGAATGCTTTCCTCCAACATTCATCCGCTTTAACGAAGTCTCCATTCTTTGCAATTTCTATGAGCAAAGGGGACATGTCTTTCTTGATTCGTTCAATTCGCTCATCATCGTCATATGCGTCGAAGTGCGCAAACTCAAACACCAGAGCCAACCAGGGAATTATTTCCTGCTTGAAACCTTGGCCTACTGTATTTGCGAACCGAATCAATGCCTCCGCCGTTCCAGGCACATCTTTCAACTCATCCACAACCTTATCCAAAAACTCCATATTGCCAACCGAAAGGTGCTTCCACTGCTTTACATCAGAAGCCCAATATGGCATAGCTAGCAAGTAAGCTCTTATCAAGCCATCCTTATCGACGAGAACGCCTTTAGGGGCATTATGCACCATAGATGAAATCGTAGACATCAACTTTTCCCATATATGCCAGAAACGATTGGTTGCCGATGGATCTGCATCTGCTGCGAAAATCAGGCATTCAAGAAAATTGCCATCGGAAAACACTTCGGGGACATTTACAATAGAGGCCAATATCTCATCCACATCATACTCTTGCATTGTAATAAGACACCTAGCCAAATGCCTGCAAAACTCAACAGCCGTCGCGCTATATCGAAAGACATTGTCATGCCCCTTCTCGTCTTTCTTATAAATCTCTTTGAGCGCAATGGCCGCTCCGGTTTTAAGCATTTCTAAAAATAGCCTGTCCAACGCGAGATTCGTTGGCATAAGCATTATTGCATTAATATAAAAGTCAGCGCTCAGATTGGAACAACTCCGCTTGTATGTGCTCAATATTGCTCGAATATATGAAGGGTTATCCGCCCCGTAGTCTCTCACGGCTTGGAGTGCAATATCACACATTCGTCGATACCCATGGATATCTACAGTTTGCTTATTGAAAAACAGTTTGATAAATTGTCGTAGCTTGCACCTTCTTGTCCACAGCCAATCAAACTTCATAACATACGGTTGTGCTAATATACACTCCATAACGCCATCACCAATCTGAAAGTTGTACTTGGGCGAGCAAATCCGGGCCCATCCTTCATCGACAATCCTACCGCACACTTTCCTAATCTTGCGAGGCAGGGTCGCATCATATTTCACAAGCAATGCTACTGCACAATCAATAGCGTTTTTCCGGGCAAAGAAGAAGTTTGAGTCTGCCTCATCAAGTTGACCAGCATTTTTGCATAATTCGCTAGCCATTTGTTTGGCCTTCACATCATCGCAAAACGACAACTTCGTTACCTCCGAACCATGTAGCACATCATAACCCCATTTACCCATAGGTGCAGTCCGGAGTAATGGCTCAATCTGTTGCTGGCTCTCTTTCTGTTTGCGAATCAACTCGTCCGTCAATTTCGGTTCAACGGTTATGGCTGGCCTACCAGTTTGGGGATCATTTGTCGCTTTGAAAATTTGAAATCGAGTATCAACTCTTCTCAAAAAGAATTTATCCTCAATCGATATGCTGGCCTTATCGGGAAACATATTGTCGAAAATAGCATGAATCTTTTCATCAGGATGTTCTTCTCCTGGCACGACGCTTAACTGATACCATTCTGCCATACCCTCAAGAGAATATTTTCTGAAATCTTTTTTATCGGCTAGTTCTCGGTCATAAGAATGAATTGTAGTGTGCCATTTGAACATTCCGCTAGCCAGTTTCAACTGTTCTTCAGTATGTTGCCGCCTATAATCGCAGGCAAATGCTTCTCGGGAAGTAAAAAGTATCAAAGCAATATCGAACAATGATTCATAATGCGCAAGAACAATGCTGGCGACAACTGCGGATATTGATGCCGATTTTGATCTGACTATTAGCATCTTGAGTACTGATTTGAACCAGGCACTCTTCAAGATTTTCGTATCTTGAGCCAATTCCAACAAAAACTTCTCCAACGCCATATGTATGCATGAAAAAAGTTTTGGAATGGCGAATGAATAGCCGGTGCGATACGAAGACCATAATTCATCGCTGATATATTGTTCAATTTTAGTTCCGTCAGGAAACGAAAATGTCGTCTGCGCAAAATATGACGGATACTTTGCCACCGCCTTATCAATTGAATAATTGACAAATTCAACTATGAAGCATAACGCCTCATGCGGTTGCGCTTTTAGTATTCTATAAATCGGCGTCTGAAAAGCGCTTGGTTCGCCGTATTCAAATTCAGTATTCTGGTCAATACCAAACACAGCTGGGGCTTTTTCGAACTCTGCAGATGAGGCATACCAGCTATGCCTATGATAACGATGCTGCCATCTGCGCCTTGCCAAATCCAGCACATATGAATGGTTTCGATCAATAAAGGCAATCGCATATGTGTCATGCCAATTAATCAGCAACTTGTGCACAAACCTACTGGCCACAGAAGAAATATCCCCATGCTCGTTATCTATATCAGCATCTATATCGTGCTTTATCTTTTCAAAATTTCCTATGCCAGCGGCAATCAATAAATTTGCCAGCTCATCCGACCCTACGTAGAATTCAGAATGATAATCTGCTGCGAGCCGTTTATGGTAAATTTCAAGTGCAATTTGCGTACAGATTTTAGCCGCTTCAGAATCTGGATATGACGAGCACCAGTCGGACATCAACGGCAATAGCGCCTCACACTTGAGAATACCAGCATTAATATTTTCATCTATAAAATGGATCAAGCTTTGCCAAACTTTTCCCTCTGGTATAGATAATGATATAACTTTGGGATCGCGTTGTGGTAAGAAATTTCTCTTGAGGGAGTATACTGTGTTGACAAATTCAAAAAATAGATCCTTCCCCTCAGCCAACAACAGAGCCCTATATCTAGTAAGAAATTTGTCGCATACAGAATCTTCTGCCATCGCCAAAATATATTCATTGCGGTATACTTTATGCTTTGTATTCAAGACCGAAGCAACAATTCTATCGGTCAAATTTTTGTTATCGTCAAACATCGCATATGCTATCCATTGCTTGAAGCCTCGTCGATATGCGTACGAGCTTATGATATCGCGCTCGAAGTTTGCTTGCTCCAGTTCCAAGCATTTATGTGCCACGATCTTGCATATACACATTTCCTCGAAAATATCATGGACGAGTTGTGCCTTATTGCTCCCTTCTCTATGGACAATTAATTCACGACGTTCCAACGTGCTTATATCATTTGGCTGACAATTTGAAACATCAAGATAGTGAGCATCAGTTGCGACTTTTTTCGCAATCATTGCCATAAGCGCGCGCCCAGCAGTATCAGCAGGATCACCATTCATAACCACATCTGACCACACCTCATTAACAAACTCCATATGACCACAAGATTTAAACCGAGGGCGCTTAGTCAAGTATATATTCAAGTAAAAAGGGATAGTCAAAAACTCTTTCGTTGACTCACTTACTACAACATCGTCCCCTCTCTTTGCAAGTATACTCTCAATCTTTTCCTTGGGGATGGTATCAAGATGGATACTTTCCGCCACTTCATCAACCTTCAACCAAACCGAAAATTGCAACTGCGATTCATATACTTTGCGAGAGGTCAATAAAATTTTCCAACCTGCCAAGCGAAACCGCTTAAGTGTGGAAAATATAACATCCCGATCTTCAAGCACTGAGATTTTTTCCGCCGCATCCAACACTAATATTCGTCGCGGACAATCAGAACAAATTTCTAGAAATCCATCAACTGTTGTCTGCCAATTACGATTAAACCCAGCTCTAGACAGTTTATCTTTTATTTCATGCGGCCGAACCACCAGAAAAAGATCAAATGCCCGTGATTTCTCGAGCTTTTTGACAATAGCGGACTTACCTACCCCGCCAACGCCTGAAATAATGACAATTTTATCTTCCAACGCTTGCAATGTAGCATCAATTGTCGCCTGCTGGTCAAACTCAATTTTTTCATTTGCAACTGTTATCGAATCGTTAATCCCATCCAATATATCCTTTGTGCCATTTTCAAGTTCTTCAAGCGCAGTAATCGCATTGTTCTGCCGTGAGAAAAAATGTCTAGTCCAAAGAGTTAAATTGTTAGTAGCCAAGGCTGTCTCAATTCGGCCTTCACCAAACCACTCTATGCTTATCCCTTTGTCCTTGGCATATTGCTCAATTCGTTCCTGTATGCTAGTTTTGAGCGTTTCATCTTTTCCTTGGGTATTATACGTCAAATCAGTCGGTAAAAAGAAAAAGAGTTTATTGATTTTCGAATCATGCGCACGAACAACCTCTATTGCCTCTTTGAAATCATTCCAATGACCGCTTAGCCCGTTTCGGTAGTATTTCGCTTGAAAACCAATCGTTTCTCCTCCATGCTGCACGGGTTCCGTTTCGCATCCTGGATGATTACGAAACCGAAATATTCCATACTTCTTCCCATAGAGATGGCAAAAAATAAGATAGGCCAAGCGCTCAAACTCTACTTGAGTCCCAGCGCCGAACTTCGCCTCAAATTCTGCCCAATTTATAGTTATCATTTTAAACTATATACACAACTTTACCAATTATCTAATATCATATCATATTCCTTGCCTATTTGTCAAGGGGGCAAGCAATACTTTTGTCAATTTAGGCCATAATTACTGCTTTTAGCGTAGACTCGTCCATGACTCTATCGTATTCGCTCGCCCTATTTCACACCCCCGCGAACACTATTCTCTATCCCCACAACTTCCGCGCCATCATCCCATTTTGACCACCTTGTCAAAATCAGACTTCAATGCAATAGCCAAATTAACTCTACACCTTCTCCAACGCATATTCAAGTAGCGCATCCAACCGCTTGCCCCCCTCTATCGCCTCATCTCTCTGCGGCATCGCCATTTGTATAACCTTCTACTGCGTCTATACTACTATGAGGGATCTTATCTTTCCTCATCCGTCACTACTTCCCTCCGCCGTCCACAACCTCCCAGCGACCACCCTTGCGTCCTCCGATTCTGCGAATCTTGCCCGTAGCCTTGAGTTGTGC